>Ga0209931_1000073_pt1 | contig 51114 bp, 47 predicted proteins | sample SalPonR1_B_D1_MG_FD_185697 | JGI IMG/M metagenome (GOLD analysis project Ga0209931, IMG submission 185697) | Salt pond soil microbial communities from South San Francisco under conditions of wetland restoration - Salt Pond MetaG R1_B_D1_MG... ...
CTTCGTCTCCAAGCGGGGCCAGGGCACCGGGTACTCCGGCATCGAGAACCCGCTGTTCTTCAAGGACAACACACGAATGTTCTACGGCGATGCAAAAGGCTCGGTGGACAAACTGCTCGGGCTGATCCAATGACGCGGCTACGACAGGGCATCACCGGACAGGGTCGCGGGCTTGCCGTGCGGTCCGGTGACGTGGCTGGTGAGCGCCATGTTTGAAACCGGATTGCGCAATCCCGACCGAGGCATCGACGCGCAGGGCTACCCGGCGCGCTATGCCCGATACAATGCCGGGGTTTCGGCGTTGCTGGAAACCTCGCTGATCAACGGCGATGGCCGGTTGTCGCGCGAGGGCGCTCTCGTGGTGGATACGCGGAAGTTCACCGGGCGGTCGCCGAAGGACAAGTATATCGTGGTCGAACCGTCGATCCGGGATGATATCTGGTGGGAGGGCAATCGTGGCCTGAGCCCAGAGGATTTCGAGACGCTCAAATCGGACATGCTGAACGTGCTGGCCGATCGTGACGTGGAGGTGCAGGACCTGGTTTGCGGCGCCGTGGCCGAGCACGCGGTCAATATCCGGCTGATCGCGGGTTTCAGCTGGCATGCGCTGTTCTTGCGGCACCTGCTGCGCCGCCCGCCCCGGGAGGCGCTGGCGGGCTACAGGCCGGACTTCACGATCATCAACCTGCCACATTTCCTCGCCGACCCGGCCCGCCACGGCACGCGCAGCGAGACCGTCGTCGCGCTGAGCTTCGAGCAGGAACTGGTTCTGATCGCGGGCACGGAATATGCCGATGAGAACAAGAAGGCCGCCTTCACGATCCTCAACCACCTGTATCCCGCACGTGGTATCCTGCCAATGCATTGTTCTGCCAACCATTCGGCGCAGAATGCCAGGGACAGCGCGCTGTTCTTCGGCCTGCCTGGCACCGGCAAGACCACGCTTTCCTCCGATCCCACCTGCAAGCTGATCGGGGATGACGCACACGGCTGGTCCGATGACGGGGTCTTCAATGTCGAGGGCGGTTGCTACACCAAAACCGTCTGCTTGTCCCAGAAGTCCGAGCCGGAGATCTGGGGGGCGGTGCATGCCTTCGGTGCGGTGCTGGAAAACGTGGTGATGGAGGAGGGCAGCCGGGCGCTGCTGCTCGATGACGACACGATCACCGAGAACGCCGGCGCAGCCTATCCGCTGGAGCGGCTGGCCAATGCGGCGCCGACCTCGCGCGGGGGGGCGCCGCGCAACATCTTCATGCTGACCTGTGACGCCTTCGGGGTGACGCCGCCCATCGCGCGGCTCGGCCCGGCCGAGGCGCGGGCGCTGTTCCTGCTGGGCTTCACTTTCAATGTGGCGGGAACGGAACGCGGGGTGGGCGCGCCCGAGCCGACATTTTCAACCTGTTTCGGGGCACCCTTCCTGACCCGGCCACCGGCGGTCTACGCGGACCTGTTCAAGGCGCGGTTGGAACAATCGGGCACCCAGGTCTGGCTGGTCAATACCGGTTGGATCGGCGGCGACGTCGAAACCGGCCAGCGGATGCCCATCGCCGTCATGCGCAGCCTGTTGAGGGCGGCGATGAACAGCACCCTCGGCGCGGTGCGGTTCGAGCGCGACCGGGTCTGGGGTGTCGAAATTCCTTGCGATGGACCCGCCGAGGCGCGATCTTATCTCGATCCGTATGAAACCTGGCCGGACAAGGCGGCCTTCGCACGGGCCGCGGATGGCTTGCGCGCGCGGATCACGCCGAAGCTGTCCGAACTGGGTATAACGTTTCCCGTGTCGCGGGTGCCGCAGACCGCGGACCTTTGATCGCTGCAATCGAAAGGGCGCAAGACATGAAATATATCGTTTACGTTAGCCAGGCCCGGGCGCCGTTCTCGATCGATCAACTGACCGATCTACTGGGTCGCAGCCGGTCGCGCAATACGAAGGAAGGGATCACGGGCATCCTGCTGTATCGATACAGCGATGATTTCGACAAGGGGTATTTCATCCAGGCCATCGAGGGGCCAGAGGCTGAACTGGACGCCCTTTGGCGGCGGATTTCCGGTGACTCGCGCCACCACACCATCGTGACCCTTTCGGAAGGCTTCGAGGAGGCGCGAATGTTCCCCAACTGGTCAATGGGTTTCAAGAATGTCGAACCGGGCGACTTGGCCGACGTGCCCGGGTTTGCCGATATCGACAAGGACAGTTTCTGGGAAAATCTGCGGTCCGGTGGCATGCCTGAAGCGCTGGATCTCCTGCGGGGCTTTTATGACGGCGACTGAGACGCATGGTGCCGTTTTCGCAAGGAGGAGGAAATGACCGGTCTGCAAGGTGTCGCGCGGCAGGAAATCGAACCGGTTGAGGCGATCGCGCGATCCGGGAAGGCCGCGGCGCTGGCGGTCATTCGCGGGATAGAGGGTCCATCCTATCGGCCGCTTGGGGCCTGCATGGCGGTGTTCGAGGATGGACGGGCGGTCGGGTCCCTGTCCTCGGGTTGCATTGAGAGCGATATTGCCCATCACGCCGTCGCGGCAATCGGAACCGGAGCCCCGGCAAAGGTGCGCTATGGCAAAGGGTCACCTTTCATGGATATCAAGCTGCCCTGCGGGGGCGGTATGGATGTGCTGATCGTGCCGCGCCCCGACCGGGCGGTGTTGCAGGACTTGGTGCGTCGTCACGATGCGCGGCGGCCCTGCTGCCTGACCATCGGCAAGGCTGATGGCGCGCTTTCGCTCGATGACGCGGGCGAGACCGGTCCGGTCGGGAACGGGTTCGCAATCCGCTTCGACCCGCCTCTTCGGTTCCTGATCTTCGGGGCCGGGCCCGAGGCCAGCAGTTTTGCGGCAATCGTGCAATCCATGGGGTTTCCCAATGTGGTCCTTTCGCCCGACCGCCGCACGTTGCAAGAGGCCGAGAAGACCAAGTGCCGTACGCGACACCTCGTCGACAAGGTCTTGCCTGAGGATCTGGATGTCGACGCCCGTACTGCCGCGATCCTATTTTTCCACGACCATGAATGGGAGCCGCCGTTGCTGGCACCACTGCTCGCCTCCGAGGCCTTCTTCATCGGGGCACAGGGGAGCCGGCGCTCAGCGCGGGCGCGGCTCCTGGAACTGGAGGCGCTCGGTGTCCCACCCGGGGCGCGCGATCGTCTGCACGGCCCCGTTGGCCTGATCCCCTCCACCCGTAACGCCTATACGTTGGCTGTCTCGGTGCTTGCCCAGGTGCTTGCGGAGGCGTCGGCGCAGCCAGCATAGCATGCCCGCGCCATGAACGCGGTGCCCGGCTTGAGTCGGCGGACATGTGCCGGGTGACCAAGGAAACCGGGATCATCGCTCCGCTCTTTTTTCGGAAAACCAGCCCGTTTCGGCCTGCAGCCCCCGTTACCGGGATGCGGCGTCGCCAGACGCAGCTGACACCGCGCCGGGTTACAGGTGTAGTTGCTCCGATGGTCAGCCCCTTTTCGGGACCGCTTAGACAGGAAAAAATCCGCGCCCCCGGGACCTTCCGACAGGGCTGCGTGCTGCAGGCGTGTGTTGCCCCCATCTGTGATAGTTGCACGAAAGCGGGGGCAAATGCGGGCGGGCCCACATGACCACGTTGAAGGTCAAAAACTTGAGGAAGATCTGGCTGGGGTGGTAGGATTCGAACCTACGATACACAGTACCAAAAACTGCTGCCTTACCACTTGGCTACACCCCAGCAGCGGTGCGGGTGATACGCCGAAGACCGCGGGTGATCAAGCCCCGAATGTCCTGATCTGGCCTATTCTTTCGTGGTGTCTGCCCTGGCGCCCGCCGGACCACTCCTTCGGGTGGCATCGGCAGGGCATATGTGCGGTGCCGTTACAGCCGGACCGGGTCCCGCTTGGCCAGTGCGTCGAAGCGCATGAGCGATCCGACAAGCGCTTCCATCCTGTCCAGCGGAATCATGTTCGGCCCGTCCGACGGGGCCGTGTCCGGATCTTCGTGCGTTTCGATGAACACGCCCGCCACGCCCAGGCTGACCGCGGCCCGGGCCATCACGGGGGCGAATTCGCGCTGGCCGCCGCTGCTGCCGCCCTGGCCGCCCGGCTGCTGCACCGAGTGGGTCGCATCCATGACCACCGGGTAGCCGGTGGCTGCCATCCTGGGCAGGGCCCGCATGTCGGCCACCAGGGTGTTGTAGCCGAACGAGGTGCCACGCTCGGTCAGAAGGAGCCTCTGGTTCCCGGTGCTTTCGACCTTTGCAATGACGTTGGGCATGTCCCAGGGCGCCAGGAACTGGCCCTTCTTGACGTTGATCACCGCCCCGGTCTCGCCTGCGGCCAGCAAGAGGTCGGTCTGGCGGCACAGGAAAGCGGGGATTTGCAGAACGTCCACGACAGTGGCGACCTGTGCGCACTGGTCAGGGCCATGAACATCGGTCAGGACAGGACAGCCGATGCCATCCTTGACCGCCTGAAGTACGCGCAGGCCCTCGTCCATGCCCAGGCCCCGCTTGCCGCCCAGCGAGGTGCGGTTGGCCTTGTCGTAGCTGCCCTTGAAAACAAACTGCGCGCCATGCCGATCGCAAACCGAGGCCATTGTCTCGGCAATCATGAGGGCATGCGCCTCGCTTTCCAGCTGGCACGGCCCCGCGATCACCGTCAACGGACGGTCGTTGGAAACCGTCAGGGCCCCAATGGAGATATCTTGCATCATGAGCTGACCTGTTCACGCAGGATAGAGGCGGTAAGCGAAATCATCAGGTAGATGCCCGAGAAGATCAGCAAGGACAACAGCGTGTTCTCGAAGGCGCGGGGATAGGTTGGTTCGTCCGGTGCGACGGGGGCGACCGACACCGACAGGAAGCGCACCTGGCGGTTGGCTTCGATGCGCGCCTGGTCCATCGCCGCCTGGGCGGCGGTGACGCGCTCAATTGCGAAGGCGTAGTTCTCCTCGGCTTCGCGCAGCTTGGCCACGACCTCGGCCTGGCTGGGGCCGCCGTTGCTGCCCTCGGAGAGCTGACCGCGCAAATCGTCGATCTGGTCGCCGATCCGGTCGATCTCGCCCTGCACGGCCGAGACCCGTGCCTGGTTCGGACGCGCATTGGATTGCAGGCTGGCCAGTTCGATCCTCTTCTCGTCCAGCCGCATCTCAAGCGCGCTGATGCGCTGCTGCAGGGCGGATACGGCGCTGGCGGGGTCCACGACCTCGGCGTCGCGCTGGATGCGTGTCAGGTCGCTCAGGGCTTCCTGCCGTGCCGCCTCTGCGGTCTGGTAATTGGTGGTGGCGTCGGCCATCTGGTCCTGGCGCATGCGCTGGGTCAGGTCATCGACACGTTCCTCGGTGTAGCGGATCAGCGCCTCGGAGAATTCCTGACTTTTCGCCGGGTCGGCGGCGATCACTTCCATTTTCACGACGCCCTCGGTGGGGTCGTATCCGACCTGCACGTGGTCCTGGTAGAGACCGTAGGCGTCCTCGTTCGTGGCATCCGGCTCCAGCCGCTGGATCGCGTCGATCTCGGGGGTCTGGAAATGTGCCTTGAACCCGTGATCCTCGGTCAGGCGCAGCATGGCCTCGCGCGAGGTCAAAAAGGCCTGGGCGTTGACAGCCTCGGACTGGGTGGCAAGCCCGGTGCCCTGGAACAGCCCGCCGAAGCCCGAGCTGCCCTGGGCCTCGGCCTGCTGGATGACGAATTCCGAGTTGGTCGCGTACATCGGCGTCGCGATCACGAAGAAATACCAGCCCATGGCGAAGGTCGGCAGGAATACGAAGGCGGTCAACCTTGCAAAGAGCGCAACGAGCTTGCGGCGACGTCGCTTGGCAATATCGCGTTGCATCGCCCGGATTTCGCCGGCGCGCTGGTTCATCCCCGAGGGCGCGGTCTGCTCGGTCGAGGGGAGGTTGGGCTTGTGCACGACGGTCTGCGGCAATTGCACCCGGTCCCGCGCCTGGCCGGTTCCCTGGTCGTTGGCGCCCCTGCCTGCCTGCCCGGCACTGGCCACCACTTCGCCTGCTCCGGTGTCGGTCTGCTTTTTTCCCGGTGTGACGAGTTCGAGGACATTATTGCGCTGGAACGGGTCGATGCCGCGCTTTCGCAGCTGCCGGACCGCGTCGAAATCCGATGTCACGGCGAGCCCGTGCTTGTGGGCCACGCGCCTGGCCATGCGCAACTGGCGGCCGGTGAGCCCCTCCTGCCGGATCGCTTGCATCTCGGTTTCGGCGGCGACGCCATCGGGGCTGGTGACATTGGCGTTGGCGGCCGGGGCCGGGTTGGGGTCGTGGCGCACGACACGGCCGGGGTCCGGTTGCGGCGCGGCGCTCTCTTGCGCGGTGTCCGGCTGCGCCTGAGAAGCGAGTGTGGCGTTGCGCCGGATGCGATATTTCCTAGCTTTGGGCTTGGTAGTCATAAAGCTGCTTCGCCTCTTCCAGGGTGTCGAACATCTGCAAGCGGCCATCGCGCAAGACTGCCGCTGAGCTTGCGAATTTTTCCAGCGTTTCGGGCTGGTGAGAGACGATGACCACGGTCGTGGTGGCCAGCCGCTCCCTGAGAATCTCGCCGGCCTTGCGGTTGAATTCCGCATCGGTCGACTGGGGCATCCCCTCGTCGATGAGGTATATATCGAAATCGAGCGCAAGCATCAGCGAAAATGTGAAACGGGCCTTCATCCCCGAGGAATAGGTGCCCACGGGCATGTCGTAGTATTCCTCGATCCCGGCCAGCCAGCGGGTGAAGGCCTCGATATAGTCCGGGTCCAGGCCGTAGAGCCGGGCAATGTAGCGGGCGTTCTCGCGCGCGGTGTGGCGCCCCACGACACCGCCCATGAACCCCAGGGGAAAGGAAATTCGGCAGTTGCGGCGCACCTCGCCTTCGTCGGGTTTTTCCAGCCCGGCCATCATGTTGATCACCGTGGTCTTGCCGGTGCCGTTGGGGGCGAGAATGCCGAGAGAACGGCCCAACTCGACCCGGAACGAGGCCCGGTCCAGGATGACCTTGCGCTGTGTGCCGGTCCAGAAGGACTTGCTGACATTGTCGAATTCCAGCATCGACGCCTCGTTAACTGTGACATGGGCGCGACGATCCACGCTTGCCTGTTATTTTGCATTGTTCTCGATAATTGGACAATCTGGCGATAATATGTCGGATCGGTGATGTGAATGACACTGCTTGCCGCTGTGGGGCGTGGCCCCGGCGGCAATCCGCATGAGGTCTTCTGCTTGCCAGCGATGCCCTGCGCCAGTACCGCCGACCGAAGAGAGGATTGCCATGGACGAGACGACCGAGATCGACAGGGCCCACGCGGCGATGCAAGCCGCCCCCGAGGACGACCTGGCCCGGCTGCGGTTCTACGAGCGGCTGGCGGACGGCGAGGTCTTCGTGCTCTTGCGCGAAGAGGCCGCGCAGGATGCCGTCTCGCCCGAGGTTGTCGAGGTCGAAGGTCAGGCCCATGTGATGGTCTTCGACCGGATCGAGCGGCTCTCGTCCTTTGCGCGAGGCCCGGCGCCCTACGCGACCCTGTCCGGTCGCGACCTGGCCATGATGCTCGCAGGGCAGGAAACCGGGCTTGCGCTGAACCTCGAGGTCGCGCCCTCGGCAATGCTGATCGGGCCCGAAGCGGTGGACTGGCTGGCGCGCACGCTGGATGCGGCCCCGACCGAAGTCGAGGCGCGGCTGCGTGAACTGACGCCCCCCCCGGATCTGCCAGAGGGTCTGTTGCAGGCGCTTGATCGCAAGCTCGCGCGGGCCGCGGGCCTGGCCGAATGCGCCTACTTGGCAGGCGCGGTGCAAGAGGATGGCGCGCGGGGCCTCCTGCTGGCCTTGGTCGGCACGGCGCCGGGCGCCGAGGCTGCGTTGGCCCGGGCTGTTGGCGAGGCGCTCACCTTTTCGGGGCTGGCGGAAAGTGGACTCGACGTCACCCACCTGGCGGCAGGCTCGGACATGGCGGCGCGCATTGCGCGGGTCGGCTTGCGCTTCGACCTGCCGCAGCCCGAGGCGCGCCCGGTGCCGGGGGCCGATCCCGGCATGGACCCTGACAAGCCGCCGAAACTGCGCTGATCTGTCGGTGCTGTTGCGCCACGTTGCTGATCAGTAGCCGCGTTCGCGGTCTACAAGGTGCTGGAAAGGCTGCCCGGCCTCTCCACGTCGGATGTTCTCGGCGATGACCGTCGCGGCGGTCGCGGGCCGGGTGGCCGAGGCGATATGGGGGGTCACGGTGACCTTCGGGTGCGCCCAGAAGGGGTGGTCGGCGGGCAGGGGCTCGGTCTCGAAGACATCAAGCGTGGCGTGCCCTAGATGGCTGTCCAGCGCCGCGATCAATGCCCCGTCGTCGATCAGCGGGCCGCGTCCGGGGTTCAGGATTATCGTGTTCCGTTTCAGCAGGGCCAGCCGCTCGGCGTTCAAGAGGTGCCGCGTCAGCGCGGTCAGGGGCACCAGCAGGACGACGATCTGTGCATCGCGCAGCACCGCGTCAAGACCGTCGTGCCCCGAGAAGACCTCGACTCCGGGGATCTCCTTGTCGCGCCGCGCCCAGCCGCGCACAGGGAAGCCAAGGTCGGACAGGGTCGTCGCACAGGCCGACCCGAGCGCGCCCAGGCCCAGCACTGTCACGGGCCGGTCTGCAGCCAGCGGCGGGATCTCGCTGCGCCAGATGCCATCCTGGCCCAGGATGTGCCTGTCCATGCCGAGATGATGGCGCAGGACATGGCCGGTGACCCATTCGACCATGCCCCGGGTCAAACCTGGATCGACCATGCGCGCCAGGGGCTGGGTGAGGGTGGGATTGTCGGTCAGGTTCTCGACCCCGGCCCAGATGTTCTGGACCAACTTGCAGCACCTGTAGGGGCGATAGTCCTGAACATCCCCGTTTGGGGCTGTCACGATGTAGTCGACCGTCCCGGGGGCGTGGTCGCGGGACAGGTCGACTGTCAGTCCCTTGGCCTCCAGGGCCTCGGGCAAAACCAGTTCATACTCGGACCAGCACTTGGCCCCGGCAGCGAAAAGCACACGGATCATGGGCTACCTCGGTTTGTGGACATGGGCCGACTGCACCAGGCCGAAACCGATCATCAGCACCAGCATCGCCGATCCGCCATAGCTGACCAGCGGCAAGGGCACCCCCACCACCGGTGCCAGGCCGGTGACCATGGCCATGTTGACCGCGAAATAGAGAAAGAAGGTGACGGCCACGCCCAGCGTCAGCAACGCGGCGAAGCGGTCCTTGTTGGTCAGGGCCGAGGCAATGCAGAACAGGATGATGAGCGCGTAGAGCACCAGCAGCGTCGAGGCGCCGAGAAAGCCGAATTCCTCGGCCAGGGTCGTGAAGATGAAATCGGTATGTTTCTCGGGCAGGAAGTTCAGGCGGCTTTGTGTGCCCTGCATGTAGCCGCGCCCGGTCCAGCCACCCGATCCCAGCGCGATCTTGGCCTGCATGATGTGATAGCCTGCCCCCAGGGGGTCCCTGCTCGGATCGAGAAATGTGTCGATCCTGGCGAACTGGTAGTCCTTGAGCAACTGCCAGGATGTCCCGCGCGAGACAAGCACCGCGGTGACAAGGCCCACCCCCCCGGCGATGACACTGGCGAAATAGGCCCAGTGAACGCCGGCCACGAAAAGCACCGCGCCCCCGCCCATGACCAGCAAAAGCGTCGTGCCCAGGTCGGGCTGGCGCAGGATCAGCGCGGAGGGAATGGCGATCAGGATGAGCGGGATCGCGATCCAGAGCGGGCGGCTGACCTTGTTCAGGGGCAGCCAGTCGTAATAGGCGGCCAGCAGCATCACCAGAGCGATCTTCATCAACTCGGAGGGTTGCAGGTCCATCGGGCCAAGGTCCAGCCAGCGTTGCGAGCCGTTGCGCTCGACCCCGACGACCTCGACCAGGCCCAGCAGTATCAGCGAGACAGCATAGGCGACCAACGCCATGTTGCGCCAGAACCAGATCGGCACCAGGCCGACCCCGATCATCAGGACAAGGCCAAAACCGAAACGCTGCATCTGCGGAGTGACCCAGGGGTCCATGCTGCCCCCGGCCACGGAATAGAGCATCAGGAACCCCGTGCCGCCGACCGCCGAGACGAGGAAGATGATCGGCCAATTGAGATAGAGCAGCTTGCGCAGCCCGGTGGGGACGTATTTGACTTGGTATTCGAGATAGCTCATGGCGCGCGTCTCAGGCCCGGTCCGCGCTGCGGCCGGGCCGGATGTCGCGCAGCTCCAGCTCGCGTTGCTGCTGCTCGATACGGCGGTGGTCCGCGCTTGGATAGGACGACAGCGGCGGCGTGCCCCCATGCAGAGCCTGGAGCATGATGTCGCGGGCGATCGGGGCGGCGACGGCCGATCCGCCCCCACCGTGTTCCACGACCACTGCAACCGCGTACCTGGGGTCCTCGTAGGGGGCGAAGGACACGAAGAGCGCGTGGTCCCGGCGATACCAGGGCAGATCCTCGTTGCGCGACACGCCACGAGCGCGTTCCTCGGCGGTAATGCGTCGAACCTGGCTGGTGCCGGTCTTGCCGGCCTGGCGCATGTCCTCGGCCACGATCCGGGTGCTATAGGCTGTCCCGCGTCGGTGGTTCGACACGTCGTACATCGCCGAACGGACGCGGCGCAGGTGGTTCTCGTTCAGTCCCAGAGACTCATCGCCCACCGAAGGCTGTTCCACCCCGGCGATCGAGCGGACCAGCCGCGGCGTGATCGCCCGGCCGGTGGCGATGCGCGCGGTCATCACCGCCAGCTGCAAGGGAGAGGCGAGCACGTAGCCCTGCCCGATCGAGGCGTTGACCGTGTCGCCGATGCGCCAGCTTTCGCCGCGCCGGGTGCGCTTCCATTCCTTGTCCGGGGCAATGCCCGGGGTGATCGCGGACATCGGCAGCTCGTGGCGCTGGCCCAGGCCGAGGCGCCGGGCCATGGCGGCGATCTTGTCGATGCCCACGCGCTGGCAGATATCGTAATAGTAGACATCACAACTCTGCTTGAGGCTCTCGTGAAGGTTCATGTTGCCGTGCCCGCCGCGTTTCCAGCAATGGAACCGCACGTCCGAGACATCGAGGTGCCCCAGGCAGCGCACGGTCTCCTCGGGGTCGATCACGTCGTCCTGCAATGCCGCCAGCGCCACGACCATCTTGAAGGTCGAGCCCGGCGGATAGGCCCCTTGCACCGTTTTCGCTGCCAGCGGGCGGCGGTGATTGCGCGGGTCCTGGCCGCGTTCGTTCAAGGCGTCCCAGTCTGCCTGCGAGATGCCGCGCACGAACATGTTGGGATCGAACGCGGGGGCCGAACCGATGGCCGCGATATCGCCCTGTTCGAGGTCGATGACCACCGCCGCCGCGCTTGCGCCGCGCAGACGGGACTGCACGTAGTTCTGCAATCGCGCGTCTACGGTCAGTTGCACATCCGCGCCCGCCTCGCCCTCGGTGCGGTTGAGTTCGCGCATGACGCGGCCTGCGGCATTCTTCTCGACCTCAAGCGTGCCGGCCTTGCCGCGAAGCACCCGTTCGAGCTTGTTCTCGACCATGGTCTTGCCGATCTGGAACCGTGGCAGGCGCAACAGGGGGTCCTGGTCGTCGAGCCGGTTCAGGTCGAAGTCGCTGACCGGGCCGACATATCCCACGACATGGGCCATGTCCTCGGCTTGCGGATAGAGACGGCTCAGGCCCAGCTCTGCGGTGACGCCCGGCAGCGCGGGGGCATTGACGACGACGCGGCTGACATGCGGCCAGGCCACGCGCTCGGCCACGGTGACGGGGATGTCTCCGCGCACCTGTCCCAGTTCCTCGCGGGCGCGTGCCAGTTGAACCTCGGTCACGGGGATCAGCCGGGCCAGCTTGGCCAGCACAGTGTCCACGTCGCCCGCGTCCTCGCGGGTGATGGTGATATTGTAGAACTGTTCGTTCTCGGCCAGCACGACCCCGTTGACATCGAAGATCAATCCGCGGTCAGGGGGCAGAAGCTCGATGTCGATGCGGTTGCGTTCGGCCAGGCTGCGGTAGGTATCGCCCTGGTCCACCTGGAGCGAGCGCATACGCCAGCCGAGGACGCCCGCGACACCCAGCTGGGTTCCGCCAAGCAGCAGCGCGCGGCGTGAAATGCGCCGTGCGCTCGTCTCGGTTTCCTTCGGTCCGCGCTTCATAGCCGGTTCCCCAGTGAATCGATCTCGCCCTGTGCGGGGCGGCTGACGCCGAACAGAAGGAACGACAGCAGCGCCACCAGGGGATAGGCCAATATGGTAAGCATCATTTGCGTCAGTGTCAGCCCAAGCGGTGCCTGCGGCACCACCGTCAGCGACAGAACGACCCGGTAGGCCAGCGTGATCGCCACGATCCCGGCCGCGATACCGAGCCATTCCAGCGGGAATGGCACCACCCGGAGCGACCGGGCACGGGTGCGCAGAACCTCGGTCAGGATCAGCACCAGCGCCGTCCAGAGCCCCGGCGGCCGGTGAAACAGCATATCCGACAGAAGGAAGACCGTCGCGATCAGCAGGGCCGGCACATGATCCGGCCGCCGGGCGGCCCAGGCCAGTGTGATCAGCAGCACGAAATCGGGGCTTCCCCACCGCCGCGGCATCGTCTCCATTGGCAGCAGGTGCAGGAACATGATCCCCGCACACAGAAAGGCGTAAATCCCGCGCCCGAGCCAGATTCGGCGGCGAGAGGCTTCAGCCATCGCCCGGTCCGTCCCCGACGGGGCGGTCTTCCGCGATCTCGGCCGGGGCAGACTGCGGTTCCGGGTCGGGCGGGGTTACGGGGGCGATCAGGGCGCCGGTGGCGTCGATCCGCTCGGCCTGCTGGCTGCGGAGCACGCGCAGGAACTCCAGCCTTTCGAAATCGGCCGCCAAGCGTAGGCGCAGGCGGCGATCGGTACCCCGGACGACCTGCCCGACGAGGATATCGGCGGGGAAAAGCCCGCCATCGCCCGAGGTCACGACCCGGTCACCGGGCCGGATGCTGTCGGGGTCCTCGATGAAGTCCAGCGGCGGGGCGATGGTGTTGTCGCCAGCCAGGATCGCGCGCTGCCCGGAGGGCTGGATCGTCACCGGGATGCGGCTGGACGTGTCGGTGAGCAGCAGCACCCGGCTGCTGTCCTGGCCAACGCCAGAGATACGCCCGGCAAGGCCGATGCCGTCCATTACCGGCCAGCCGTCCAGGATGCCGTCGCGCGCGCCCACGTTGAGAAGCACCGACTGCCGGAAGGGCGAGCCGCTGTCGGCCAGCACCACGCCGGTCACCCAGGTCAATTCCGGGTCCAGCCGCACGTTGTTGAGGTCGCGCAGCACCGCGTTTTCCTGTTCCAGTTGAAGCGCCGCCTCGCGCCAGGCCTTCATGTCCTGCAGTTCGCGGCGCAGGTCGCGGTTCTGTTCGGCCAGCCGTTGGTAGGACTGGAAATCCGACACCAGGTTGGCCAGCCCCGTCACTGGCGCCATGGCCCATTCGAACGAGGGCACGACGCGGTCGATGATCTCGGCGCGGACACGTTCGACGCGCGGGCTGTCGATGCGCCAGAGCAGGAACAGCCCCAGCAGCAGCAGCACCAGGACACCGATCAGCAATCGGCGCACCGGCGAGACGAAGTCTTCCTGGGCGTTTCGGTCACGGGCCATGGGCAGGCCATATCATGTCGCTGCGCGGGATTTGAGTGACAAATCGTTCAGTATGTTGTGCGGCAGACACACTCGACCCCGGCCCGCCCGTCGTGGACTTGTCCCCGAACGGACCGTGGGAGATCCTGTCGCAGGGTGTGAAAACAGCCCGACAACATATTGTAGAGGTTGAAGAGTGTCTGTCTTGTCCGGGCTTCACATGCTGCTTGTCCAACATGCTTGGTCCCTTGTTCCGCTTGCCCTTCTGGCGGTGGCCCGTCTTGTGGCCGGTGGCAATCTGGCGCGCATTCCATCGGCGCTTGCGCTGCTGCTTGCGCTGTATCTGGGATGGAAGATCATCGGGCCGCAGATCAATCCGCCCGGGCAGCCGCGTTATGTGATGGGTACGGAACTTCATGCGGGGCCTCAGCGCCTGCTGGCGCTTGGCCTGGTCGCCGCGCTCATGCTGGTCGCGGCCCTGTTGCCCGGCGCGCGCTGGCGGCTGATCGATGGCGCGGTGATCCTTCTGGTTGCCATAACCGCCTTGTCGGTCTGGTCGGTGTCGGGACGCTGAATCGCCCTGTGCCGGGGCATTCTCAGCTTTCGTAGTCGATCACGTGCCGGAGTTGCTTTTCGTATTCCAGAGCTTTGCCGGTGCCGAGCGCCACGCAGTTGAGGCTCTCGTCTGCGACCGAAACGGCAAGGCCGGTCTGTTCGCGCAGGGCCAAGTCCAATTGGCCCAGAAGCGCGCCACCCCCCGTCAGCATCACGCCCCGGTCGACGATGTCGGCCGCTAGGTCGGGCGGGGTCGCTTCCAGCGCGGTCATCACCGCCTCGCAGATCTGCTGAACGGGTTCGGCAAGCGCCTCGGCCACCTGGGCCTGGCTGATCTCGGTTTCCTTGGGCACACCGTTGAGCAGGTCGCGGCCCCGGATCTGCATGGACTGGCCGCGTCCATCGTCTGGCATGCGCGCAGTCCCGATAGAGGTCTTGATGCGCTCGGCGGTGCTGTCGCCGATCAGAAGGTTGTGCTGGCGGCGCAGGTAATTGATGATCGACTCATCCATCCGGTCGCCGCCCACGCGGACCGAGCGGGCATAGACGATGTCGCCCAGCGACAGCACAGCCACCTCGGTGGTGCCGCCGCCGATGTCGACGACCATGTTGCCGGTGGGGTCGGTGATCGGCATTCCCGACCCGATCGCCGCGGCGATGGGTTCGGCGATCAGCCCGGCGCGGCGGGCGCCGGCGGACAAGACCGACTGGCGGATGGCACGCTTTTCCACCGGGGTCGCGCCGTGGGGCACGCAGACGATGATCTTGGGCTTGGAAAAGGTCGAGCGCTTGTGCACCTTGCGGATGAAGTACTTGATCATCTCCTCGGCGGTGTCGAAATCGGCGATCACCCCCTCGCGCATGGGGCGGATCGCCTCGATGGACCCGGGCGTCCGGCCCAGCATCAGCTTGGCGTCCTCGCCAACGGCCAGCACCTTCTTGACGCCGTCCTTGACGTGGTAGGCCACAACCGACGGCTCGGACAGGATCACGCCGCGTCCCTTGACGTAGACCAGCGTGTTCGCCGTCCCGAGGTCGATTGCCATGTCCGACGAAAACAAACTTGCAAATCCAGCCATCATGCGGACCCGTTCCCATTAGAGATTGGTCCGCGACTCCCCCGAGGAGCACGGACTGACCGTGCTTATAGGGGCGTGACCGGGCAGGGAAAAGGGGGCTTGGCGCGCAGGGGCGTTATTCCGCCGTGATCGAAACGAAGTAGACGCTGCCCTGCGGTGCCTGCTGCGCACCCTTCGAGACGCCGCACATCGTGCACGCGCCAGACGTCATGAGGGCAGGGGCAGATCTCGGCTGCGCCGACCCTCGCCAGCCGCGCCGGGTCCCCGTCAGGGGATGGGAATACCGGCTGGAGACCCGCGTCGGCGCGGGTCATCAGCACCGCAAAATGCGGCTCCGTCCGAGACAGGCGGATACCGGTGTCGAGGTGGGCCGCGGCCGGGCAGTCCTGTGCACCGGCCGCGAGGAAAAGCCCGGCGGCGAGCATCGGCCCCTCATTCGCCCGCGTCCGTGTAGCGGATTTCCTTGACGTCGGCGCCCGGTCCGGTCTTCTCGCGGCGCACCATCAGGCGATTGAGCGCGTTGATATAGGCGCGCGCCGACGCCACGACCGTGTCCGTGTCCGCCGAGGACCCGGTGGCGATGCGCCCGTCCTCGAACAAGCGCACGGAGACCGTGGCCTGGGCATCGGTGCCCTCGGTCACCGCGTGGACCTGGTAAAGCTCCAACCGCGCCTCGTTGGGCCAGATCGCGCGCACCGCCTTGAACGTGGCGTCCACGGGGCCGTCTCCGGTGTCGGTCACGGTGTGGCGGGTGCCGTCGACCTCCATCGTCAGCTCGGCTTCCGCCGGGCCGGCCGTGCCGCAGCTTACCTTGAGTTCGAGCAGTTTCAGGTGGTCCTCGGCCCCCTCGTTGATGCGCACCAGCGCGATCAGGTCGTCGTCGTAGACTTCCTTCTTGCGGTCGGCCAGTTCCTTGAAACGGGCGAAGATGTCCTTGACCTCGTTGTCGCCCAGGTCGAAGCCCAGCTCGTCGAGCTTGGCCCGCATCGCCGCACGGCCCGAATGCTTGCCCAGCGGCAGCGAGGACGCGGCCAGCCCGATATCCTCGGGGCGCATGATCTCGAAGTTTTCGCGGTTCTTGAGCATCCCGTCCTGGTGGATGCCGCTTTCATGGGCAAAGGCGTTCTTCCCGACGATGGCCTTGTTGAACTGCACGGGAAACCCCGAAACGGTGCTGACCCGGCGCGACAGCGCCATGATCTTCGTGGTGTCGATGCCGGTATCGAAGGGCAGGATGTCGCCGCGGGTTCGCAGGGCCATGACGACCTCTTCCAGCGCGGTGTTGCCGGCGCGTTCGCCCAGTCCGTTGATCGTGCATTCGATCTGGCGGGCGCCGCCCTCGACGGCGGCGAGGGCGTTGGCCGTGGCCATCCCCAGATCATTGTGGCAGTGGGTGGCAAAGACCACGTCCTCGCCACCGGGCACCTCGGCGATCAGGCGACGGATAAGGTCGGCGCTTTCGACCGGGGCGGTGTAGCCCACGGTGTCGGGGATGTTGATCGTCGTGGCACCGGCCTTGATGGCGATCTCGATCACGCGGCACAGGTAGTCCCATTCGGTCCGGGTTGCGTCCATCGGTGACCACTGGACATTGTCGCAGAGGTTGCGCGCATGGGTGACCGTCTCGTGGATGCGTTCGGCCATTTCATCCTGTGTCAGGTCGGGAATCGCCCGGTGCAGCGGCGAGGTGCCGATGAAGGTATGAATGCGCGGGGAAGCAGCGTGCCTGACCGCTTCCCAGCAGCGGTCGATATCCATGACATTGGCGCGGGCCAGCCCGCAGATCGTCGCGGACTGACTGCGCCGCGCGATCTCCGAGACGGCCCTGAAATCTCCCTCGGAGGCAACGGGAAAGCCCGCCTCGATGATGTCGACACCCATTTCGTCGAGCATCTCGGCGATTTCCAGCTTCTCGTCATGGGTCATGGTCGCGCCCGGGGATTGCTCACCGTCACGCAGGGTGGTGTCGAAGATCAACACGTGGTCTGTCATTTTTGTATTTCCTTGATTTCCTTAGCGTTTCTTTGGCGCATCATCCCCTCTGAGCGGTCGCGCCGAAAGGCACGCTCAGAGGCGGCTAAGGAGAAGCAGGCCGAGCAGGGCCGGGCTATGTGCTGTGCTCGTCATGGGCTGGCACTATACGCGCGCGGATCTGTTTGGAAAGGGGGGCGTTTACAAAAATGTGCGCTGCCGCGCACTCTTCATCCGGTCAGCCACGCGGCGATACGCCGGGCCCGGGCGATGGCACGGTCCGCGGCCGAGGGGCGCCTCCGGTGGCGGTATTTCTCGACCCAGAGAAGCCGGGTGTCAGATCCAGCTGCGGCTATCCCGTCGATCGGGCGGGTCAAGGTGTGGAATGGCGTTGAAACTGGACAGGAACGTGCCCGTGTCGAGCACGCGAAAGCGGTGGATCGAGGAATTGTAAATCGGCAGAAGAACCTGGGCCAGGCGTTCCGGGTCAAGGTCCAGCGCCAGGCGCAGGGCCATGGCGATGACCCCGCCCGAGGTTACGCAAAGTACCCGGCGGCCCGGTTCGGCGGCTTCGTCCAGGACGGTGCGGATGCGCGCCTCGAAACCGGCGAAGGGTTCGGCGCCCGTGATCTCGGCGGCGTGCCAGGCCTTGAAGGTTTGCGGGATATGGGCGGCGAAATCCTGCTCCGAGGCCGGTTGGGCCAGCCCGTGGGTGATCTCGATGTCGCGGGCCAGCGCAAAGTAGTCCAGTTCGTTGAGCCTCTCGTCCGTGTGGTCGGCGGCCACGCCCATGCCCCGAGCGGTTTCACGGTGGCGGCGCATGGTGCCGGTCAGGACATGGTCGAAAGGGGATTCATGAAGGCGCATCCAGTCGCCCAGCCATTCGGCCTGTTGGTGGCCCAGGTGCGAGAGGCGGTCGTATTCTGCCTCGCTGGTGGCGCCGGTGTTGGCCTGTCCATGCCGGACCATGACGATCTCGCCCATCTTCGTCCCTTCCTTTGCGTTGCCGCAGGTGGGTCGCATGCAGTCGGCCGGGAGACAACTGGAAAGACGCGTGGCGCGCTCTAGCCTCCACGCTATGAAAAATGCACTTGTCATAGGCGCCTCGGGCGGGATCGGCGCGGCCCTGGCCGCGGAACTGGAAAAACGTGGCTACGGTGTGACGGGCCTGTCGCGCTCCGGCGATGGGCTGGACGTGACCGATGCGGATTCGGTTGCGCTGCACCTCGGTACGCTGGAGGGGCCGTTCGAGGCGATCTTCGTCGCCACGGGCACGCTGGCTGCAGGTGGCACGCCGGAGAAATCCCTTGCGGCCATCGAGGCAGGGCAAATGGCGGATGTGCTTGCGGTCAACACCATTGGCCCGGCGCTGGTCCTGGCGCATGTGGAGCGGCTTTTGCCGCGTGAAGGGCGGGCCACCGTCGGGGTGCTTTCGGCGCGGGTCGGGTCGATCGGGGACAACAGGATGGGCGGCTGGTATTCCTACCGCGCCTCGAAAGCGGCCGTTAACCAGGTAATCCATGGCGCGGCGATCGAGATCGGGCGCAAGCGCAAGCAGGCTGTGGTCGCGGCCCTGCACCCCGGCACCGTCGAGACTGCCTTCACCGCCGGGTATCCCGGGCATGACAAGGTCACGCCGGCGGACGCCGCGCGGCGACTGTGTGACGTGATGGCGGGATTGGACCCGGCGCAATCGGGTGGGTTTTTCGATTATGCCGGCAAGGAGATTCCCTGGTGACGCGGCTTGTTCTGGTCCTTGGGGACCAGTTGAGCGAGGATCTTTCGGCCCTGCGTGGGGCGGACAAGACGCGCGACGTTGTGGTCATGGCCGAGGTGAGGGACGAGGCCGCATACGTGCCCCATCACCCCAAGAAGATCGCGTTCCTGTTCAGCGCCATGCGGAAATTCGCGGTACGGCTGCGCGCGGCAGGCTGGGACGTGCGATACAGCCGGCTGGACGACCCCGAAACGGGCGCCGGCATCTGTGCCGAACTGCTGCGCCGCGCCGAGGAAACGGGCGCGTCCGAAGTGCTGGCGACCCAGCCCGGCGAATGGCGTCTTATCGAGGCCCTCAAGGCCTGCCCTCTGCCGGTGACACTCCTGTCCGACGACCGGTTCCTGTGTTCCCACGCCGAGTTCGAGGCCTGGGCCGATGGGCGCAAGGCCCTGCGCATGGAATATTTCTATCGCGAGATGCGGCGCAAGACAGGCCTGTTGATGGAGGGTGGCGATCCGGTGGGTGGCCAGTGGAATTTCGACCATGACAACCGCAAGCCCGCGCCCGGGTCTGTCGATTTCGGCGGGCCGAAGCGGTTCGCACCCGACGAGGTAACGCGCGAGGTTCTGGACCTGGTGCGTGACAGGTTCGGGGGCAATTTTGGCGATCTGGACGATTTCTGGTTCGCCACGGACCGCGAGCAGGCGCGCCGGGCGCTGGCCCATTGGGTCGAGGGTGGCCTGCCGAATTTCGGCGACTACCAGGACGCGATGCTGACCGGGGAACGGTTCCTCTGGCATGGCGTGATCTCGATGTATCTCAATGCGGGGCTGCTGGCCCCGATGGAGGTTTGCGACGTCGTGGAACGGGCGTGGCGCGACGGGAAAGCGCCGCTCAATGCCGCAGAGGGGTTCATCCGGCAGGTGATCGGCTGGCGGGAATACGTGCGCGGAATTTATTTTCTTGAAGGGCCGGACTACGTGACCCGCAACGCCCTGGGTCATGACCGGGATCTGCCTTCGATGTACTGGGGTGGCGAGACCGCGATGCGATGCATGGCAGAGGCGGTGGGCCAGACCCGCGCCGAGGCCTATGCGCACCACATCCAGCGGTTGATGGTGACGGGCAATTTCGCGTTGTTGGCCGGGGTCGAGGCGCGCCAGGTGCACGAATGGTACCTGGCGGTCTACGCGGATGCCTATGAATGGGTCGAGGCGCCGAACACGATCGGAATGAGCCAGTTTGCCGATGGCGGCATTATCGCGTCGAAGCCCTATGTCTCCAGTGGAAACTACATTCACAAGATGTCGGATTACTGCAAGGGGTGCGCCTATTCCGTGACCAAGAAGACGGGGGAGGGGGCCTGCCCGTTCAACCTGCTGTACTGGCATTTCATGGACCGGCACCGCGACCGGTTCGAGGGCAACCCGCGTATGGCGCAGATGTACCGAACCTGGGACCGGATGAACGCGGACAAGCGTGAGACGGTCCTTGCCGAGGCCGAGGACCTCCTGGCCCGGTTGGATGCGGGTGGGGTGGTCTAGCCGTGGGGTTTCACTGGTAAGCAGATGATGGCTTGCGTCCCTGTCCGAATTCGGGGGACGAGAGTGGTGCGCGCACTGTCGCAGGGTCAGGCGGCGCGCTTTACAAGAAACGGTACAAAGAGACTCAAGGCGAACAATCGAAAGACATGATGGGCCGCGACAAAGGCGGGTTCCAACCCGGTTTCCACGGCGAGGGCGGCCATGACTTCGACACCCCCCGGTGCAAAAGCCAGCAGCAACGCCCCCGGGGGCAGTCCGACAAGGCCGGCCGCCAACCAGGCCCCGCCGGCAGCGACGGTGCAAGCGACGAGGGTCGTGACAACGCCGGCCACCAAGGCCTGCATCAATCCGCTGTGGTCCACGCCGCTCAAGCGGGTGCCGATCAGCGAGCCCATGCCGACGAAGGCGATCAACGTCAGCCAGGGCGGCAGGATGCCGGGCGTCAGGTCCAGCCCGTGACCCAGTGCGGAGATGCCCATGGCGCCCATCAGGATCGGCGCCGGAATACCAAGCCTTTCGAAGAGAACGCCCAATATCCGGGCCAGCGGGACAATGACCAGAAGTGGGACCAGCGAGATCACGCTCCTGTCTGCCAGGGGCGCGCTGCCCTGAACGCCCCAGATCGCGATAAGGACCGGGACCAGAACGGTCAGCATCAGGACCCGGATGGTCTGCACAAGCACCAGCTTCGGGACGTCAACCCGCAGGCCCAGCGAAAGGCCGAGGACATAGCTGAGATGGCCAGGCGTCGCGCACAGTAGGGCCGTCATCCGACCATAGCCGAAGCCGCGTTGCAGAACTGTCGTGGCGAGAAGAATGGTGACAATCAGCGACAGTGTCAGCACCGCCAGCGACAGCGGCCAAGTCAGGGCGGTTGCGATCACCTCGGGTGTGACAGTGCTGCCGATCTGCAGTCCCAAAACGAGGAAGACTGCATTCCTGAGAGGGTGCGGAACTGACACCCGCCATCCCATGAGCGCGGCGATGGATACGCTAACCGCCGGTCCGGTCAGGACCGCCGCCGGAAAGCCGATCAGCCAGAACAGCACCGCCCCGGCCGCTCCGACGAGCAAAGTCCGAGCGGTTTCCCGATGCGAGGTTTCAATCGCCGTCATAGGTCCATCGGTAGCCCGGTGGGGTCGGGCCCTTGTTGCGTCCGCCCTGCTCGGTCTGCTCCCAGGCATGAGCCAGAAGACCGACTGAGCGCGATAGGCCGAAGAATCCCCGGGCCAGCGGCGCCGGGCAGCCCAGTTCGGCGTATATGACGGCGGTGGCCCCGTCGATGTTCATCGGGATCGGCTTGCTGCTTTCGCTTTCAAGATGGCCAGCAATGGCGCGGCCGATCCCGGCGTAGGTTCCCGAAACGGCACCGGCCCGTGCGGCCTCGTCCACCAGATCAAGCAGACGCGGCGCGCGCGGGTCCGTCGGCTTGTGGAAACGATGACCATAGCCCGGGATGTATCGGCCATGTTCAGTGCGCCAACTGTCGAGCGTCGCGCCCAATTGCTCCGAACCGGCGGTCTCGCACCGCTGAAACAGGGTTATCGCCTGTTCCCCGGCACCGCCATGGACGTCTCCGAGCATGTTCAGCCCGGTGGCCATGGCCGATTGCAGCCCGACCCCACAGGTGGCGGCCATTCGCGCCGCGGCGATCGAGGGTGCCTGCGGGCCATGATCCACCGCCGCCACCAGCGCCGCTTCGAACAGGTCGGCACGGGGGCCGCTGATCTGCTGGCCTGTGACCAGCAGCCAGATCATCCGGGCGAATCCGGTATGGCCGATCAGGTCCTCGACAGGTTTTCCGCGCAAGTGAATGCGCCCCGGCTCCATGTCGATGATCCTGGTGCGCCACCAGTCGCTGACGTCGCGTGATGATGTCACGTGGCCCCCTCGGCTTTCATCTGTCTGATTTCGTCGATTGAGTAGCCCAATTCCGTCAAGAGCCTGTTGCTGTCCTGGCTCAGGACCGGGGGCGGTGTGCCGACGGTCGGACGCACACCGTCCAGCAGCGCCCCGACCGAGGCGAGGTCGACGGCCCTGTCCAGGCCGGCGACCGCGTCGAAGCGGACCACGAAATCCCGGCCTGTGATCTGGGGATGGGCCAGTATCTCGGGCACCGACAGGACCGGTCCGGAGGGCACGCCGATCTCATTGAGTTCGCGCGCCCAGTCGCGTGCCGACCGCGTGGTCAGGACGGTCTCGAGTTCCGCCTTCAGGCGTAGCCGGTTGGCCTTGCGGTCCTCGCGGGTGGCGAAAGCGGCGGCATCCAGCAGGTCATCGCGGCCCAGATGCCGCGCCAGAAGCACCCATTGCGCGTCCTTGTTGGCGGCGATGTTGACCAGCCCATCGGCGCATTGGAATGCGCCGGACGGTGCGGAGGTGGGGTTCTCGTTGCCGTGCGGGTGCGGGTCCACATCCCCCACAAGGTAGTTCGACAGCACCCATCCCATCGTCGCGAGCACCGACTCCAGCATTGAGACATCAATGAAGGTGCCGCGCGGATCGGCGTTGAGGGCCGCGTTGATCGTCATCGCGGCAGTCAGGCCACCGACCGTGTCCGCAAGAGGATAGCCGACGCGCAGCGGGGCACTTTGATCATCACCGGTGATCGACATCACCCCGGCCACGCCCTGCACGATCTGGTCATAGGCTGGCCTGTCCGCCCATGGCCCGGTCTGGCCGAAACCCGAGATCGCACAGTAAATGAGTTCCGGACGGATGGCCTGGAGCGTTTCGTATCCCAGACCCAACCGGTCCATGACGCCTGGCCGGAAGTTCTCGACAAGCACGTCCGCGGTCTTGACCAGCCGCTCGAGCGCCTCCTTGCCCCGCCGTGTCTTCAGGTTGAGCGTAAGAGAGGCCTTGCCGGCATTCTGTGCCAGGAAGCTGATGCCCATGCCCTTTGCGGAAAGCGCGGGGTCCGCGCCGAGATTACGGGCCAGATCGCCTTGTCCGACGGACTCGACCTTTATGACCTCGGCCCCGAGATACGCCAGCTGATGGCAGGCGAAGGGCCCGGCCAGGACATTGGTCAGGTCAAGCACCCGAACCCCCGAGAGGGGGGCGGAGCGGTGTTCAGTCGCCATCGGCGACACCTTCGGCCCGCTTGCGTGCGCGCCGGGCGCGGTAGCTTGGCAGAAGGATCAGTAGCAGCGCCAGCACCAGAAGACCCAGCGTCATCGGACGTTCAAGTATGAAGTCGGCGCCACGGTAGAGCTGCATCGACCGGGCGAAGTTGTCTTCAAGCATCCTGCCCAGAATGAAGCCGATCAAGAGCGGCGCCAGCGGGTAATCCGCAAAGCGGAAGATCGACGCCATCACACCCAGACCGACCAGCATCAGCAGTTCTGTCGCGTTGTTCTGGCCGATGTAGGCCCCCATGAGGGTGAAGAACAGGATGAACGGGATCAGGTAATTGCGCGGGATGGAGAGGATCTTGGCGATGTAGGGGATCAGGGGCAGGTTGAGGATCAGCAGCACGACGTTCCCGATGAACATGGAGATGATGACCGCCCAGAAGATCTCCGGCGTGTCGGTCATGAGCCGCGGGCCGGGTGTCACGTTTAGCGCGATCAGCGCGCCCAGCAGGATTGCAGTGGTCCCAGACCCCGGGATTCCCAGCGTCAGCAGCGGCACGAAGGACCCCGTGCAGGCCGCGTTGTTGGCTGTCTCGGGCGCGGCCAGCCCCTTGACCGACCCGTGACCGAATTCTGCCTGATCCTCGCCCTTGGCGATGTTGCGCTCGACCGCGTAGCCCAGAAATGAGGCCAGCGTCGCCCCTGCACCCGGCAGTACGCCGATGAAGAACCCCTGGATGGACTGACGTCCGATCACGGGAACCATGGCCCGGCCCTCACTCCGCGAAAAGCGCAACCCCGTGATCTTCTGGGAACCCCCGTCGTCGGTAGAGCCACGCGCCGGGTTCAGGACCAGGAACAGCGCCTCGGGCAGGGCGAACATGGCCATGGCCAGCGTGATGAAGGAAATGCCCGACTGCAGGTCCATCAGCCCCAGCGTGAAGCGCGGCATGTTGAACAGGGCGCCTTCGCCCACCGTGGCCAGAATCAGTCCAAGTATCGTCATCATCAACGCCTTGCTGACCTGTCCCGTACCGGCGAAGGCGGCGATCGCCGAAAGCCCCACGACCATCAGCGCGAAATATTCTGCCGAGTGAAACAGCAGGGCGACCGAACTCAGCGCCGGGGCGAATATCATCATGAGGATCACGCCGATCATGCCACCCGCGAAACTTGACACTGCGGCGATGGTCAAAGCCTTGCCGGCCTGACCCTTCCGCGCCATCGGGTAACCGTCGAAACTGGTGGCGACCGTGCCGGCGATGCCCGGCGCGTTCAGCAGTATGGAAGAGGTCGAGCCACCGAAAACGGCCCCGTAATAGACCCCCGCCAGCAGGATCAGGGCTGCCGCCGGGTCGCCCAGCGTGATCGCAACCGGGATCATGATCGCGATGATCGACATCGGCCCCAGCCCCGGCAACATGCCGATGAAAGTGCCGATGAGGCAGCCTGCGACCACAAGCAGCAGGTTCTGGATCGAGAACGCGGCCTCCAGGCCGATCATGATACCTTCAAGCATGGCTCAATTCCCCAGAAAGAATGGAAAGGGCCGCAGGAAGATGCCCAGCACCTGCTGGACTAGGTACCACACGAAGCCCGCGGCGATCAGCGCGACCGGGATCATCACGTGGAACTTGCGCTCACCCAGGACCGTGCTGCCCGCGACAAGAAAAAGCGTGGTCGCCATGAGAAAACCGGCGGGCCGAAGGAGCAGCGCATAGGCCACCATCAAGCCCAGCAAGGCCAGCGCCTGACCCAGCTTGTATTCGTGAAGGCGGCGATAGTTGATTTCCGTGGCAGAGGGCTCCTTGTCGTCACCGGGTTTTTCCAACCCCAGCAGGACGACGAGCCCCACCAGAATCCCGAGCACCGCCAGCATCTTCGGAAAGGTCGAGGGCCAGACCGGGTTGCTCTGCATGAATGGCGGCACGTCCTGATCCATGGTGAAAAAGGCCAGGTAGCCGTAGCTGCAGCAGAATACGATGAAGATGAGCGCAATCCAGCGATCCAGCGCCATGGTCATGTCCTCCCGGGAATGATCTGTGCCGTGCGACACCGCCCACTGTCGGGCGGTGTCGCTTGTCTTGCCCGCCGCCGCGCGCGGCGCCGGGAAAGATGGGTGGCTTCAGAGGAAGCCCAGTTCCGTCATCAGGTCCCCGATCACCTTTTCCTGATCCACAAGGAAACTGCGGAAATCATCACCGGGATTGAAGATGTTGACCCAACCGTTGCGGGCGCGCACTTCTTCCCAGGCGTCGGTTTCATACATCGCCTCAAGAGCCGAGATGTACTGGGCAACCTTTTCGTCCGAAGCGCCGGGGGCCGCGAAGAACCCGCGCCAATTGACGAAGGAGGTGTCGATCCCCTGCTCCATGAAGGTCGGTGCCGTGTCGTAGGCCGGCACCCGCTCTTCGGCCGTCACGCCCAGGATGCGCACTTCCCCTTGTTCTGCAAGGGCAATCGCCTCGGAGAAGCCGGTCGAGAGGGCATCGATCTCGCCCGAAAGCATGCCGGCCATGGCCTTGCCGCCCGCGTCATAGGGGATGTAGTTCAGCGCGGTCGGGTCTTCGCCAGCCGCCTGCATCACCATCGCAGCGACCAGGTGGTCCATGCCGCCGGGCACGGACCCGCCGCCAACCGCAAAATCCGGACCTTGTTCACTGTAGGCGGCCAGCAGACCGTCCATGCCCTCGATGTCGCTGTCCGCCGGAACGACGAGCGCAGCGTAGTCGCCGATCGTGCCCGCCACCAATGTCAGGTCGCGGAAGCTCTGCGGGAACACGCCGGTCAGCGACCGGATCACGATCGGGGTCGAGTTCACCATCAGCGTGTTGTCGAGGCTGTCGGCGTTCTCGATCATGTAACCGATCGCCTTTCCGCCGCCGCCACCGGACATGTTCTCGTAGCTGGCCGAGCCTACAAGCCCGGACTTGGTAAGTGCCTCGCCGGTGCCGCGCGCGGTGCCGTCCCAGCCGCCACCTGCGCCGCCGGGAATGATGAAGTGCAGGTCGTCAAGGACCTGGTGTCCCTCGGCTTGCGCCGACCCCGAAAAGGCCAGCGTGGCCGCGGCCGCAGCCATCACGACTCGGCGAGTCATTGTCATTCTCATGCTGTTTCCTCCCATTTGACAGGCAGTCCTCCACCGCCCATGGTCAAGTCTGATCATAGAAAGCTGACAGAAGCCTGACACGGCGCCGATCGGGAGGACAGCAGGTGAGATATCTTCTGGTCGAGGACAATCTCGACCTGGCCGAGGCAATCTCAAACAGGTTGGCGCTTGATGGTCACGCCGTGGACCACGCGGGCAGCCTGGCCGACGCGGACGATTGCCTCGCTGTGGCACGCTATGACCTGATACTGCTCGACGTCATGCTGCCCGACGGGGATGGCCGGGAATTTCTCGTCAAACGCCGTGCAGAGTTGCAAACCCCCGTCATTGTCCTGACCGCGCGATCCCGTGTGTCCGACCGCGTCGGTGCCCTTGACGGGGGCGCGGATGATTACGTCACGAAACCCTTCGACTTCTCGGAGCTGGAAGCGCGCTGTCGGGCGGTCTTGCGGCGGCGCGGGGGCGTGGCACGCAACGAGATTGCGCTTGGGGCCGCAATTTTTGACCCATTGGCAGGCACTCTGCACCATGCGGGCCGGACGCTTGACTTGCGAAACCGTGAAATCCGACTGCTCGAGGTATTCGCCCGCTTTCCCGGGCAGATCCTTTCGAAAGGCCAGTTGATGGACCGGCTGTTTTCGCACGATGTGGATGTCACCGAGAATGCGATCGAGGTTTACGTTGGTCGTTTGCGCCGCCGGATTCAGGACATGGGCCTGCGGATCGAAACCGTCCGCGGATTGGGCTACCGGATGGAGCCAGCGGAAACGTGATCGTTACCGGATCCATCGGACGCCGGTTGACCTATCTCCTGGCCGGGGTCGCGGCACTCTTGTCCGTGCTCAGTTGGTGGATGGTGTCTGAACTGGCCGGCGAAGCCGCGGAGCGCACACAGGACAACGTGCTTGCAGCCTCTGCGACGGCAATCGCCGAAACCCTGCGTTCGGAACAGGGCGAAGTCCGGCTCGAACTGCCGTATTCCGCCTTTTCCATGCTCGGCTCCATCGGAGAGGACAAGGTCTTCTACAGGGTGACAGCCGATGCGGGTCTCTTGACGGGTTATGCTGACTTGCCCGCCATATCTGCGCCGCCGGCGATGGGGCAGGTCGTTTTCGATACCGGGTCCTTCGGCGAAGAGACGATCCGGATGGCAACCGTCTCAAGGGTCGTTCTGGCCGGCGCCGAACCGGTTCCGGTAACCGTCACGGTTGCCCAGACCCGCAACGGAGTCGCGCAGATCTCAGCCGGGCTGTCGCGATTGGCCGCGATCTTCTCTGTCGCTTTTTTCATGCTCGCGGCGGTTCTGTCGGCCATTGCCGCCCGGAAATCACTCAAACCGCTCAATGAGATCGCGGCGGCAGTGTCGCGGCGCGGGCCATCTGACCTGCGCCCTGTCGAGCGCGATACGCCGGAGGAACTGGTCCCGCTCATGGCGTCGTTGAACAGTTTGATGGAGCGCCTGGGCCAATCAATCCGCAGGTCCGAGGATTTCATTGCAGAGGCAGCGCATCGCGTAAGAACGCCGCTTGCCACTGTCCGGACCCAGGCCGACATCGCCCTGCGCTCGGTCGGGGATGAAACCCAGCAACAGAGGCTGCGGGCCATGATCCGCGCCGTTGATGAAAGTTCGCGTTCGGCTGGTCAGCTCCTCGATCACGCTGCCGTCGCCTACCGCACGGATGATCTTGCCCGGTTGCCGATCAACCTGGCCGACCTCGCGAAGCAAACCGCGGCCGCCCTGGACGCCTCGGCGGCGATGAAGGACATATCGCTGAGTCTCGAGACGGAACCAGTCCAGGTCACGGGCGATCCGGTTCTCCTGGAGAATGCGCTTCGCAATGTTCTGGACAACGCGATCAAGTATTCGCCCGAAGACACCGAGGTGAAAATTCGCCTCACCAAGACGGCCGAAGATGCGCGCATCAGCATCACCGATCAGGGCCCCGGCCTTGGAGATGGCCCCGCGCGGGCCCTGACCGAACGGTTCCGCAGGGGCAACAATACTCAGGGGATTGTCGGTTCAGGCCTTGGCCTGACCATCGTTGAAGACGTGGTGTCGGCGCATGGTGGGCAGGTGGACCTGAAAACCAGAGATGGAGGAAACGGCGCATGCGTTACGCTTGTCTTGCCTTTGTGATGATGGTCTGGGCATCGCTGTCCAATGCCATGGTCATTGAAAACCAGAGGTCCTACGAGGGGTCCGGCGATCAGGTGCTGCGCATTCTGTCCACTGCCGACCTCGAGGTTTTCGAACCCTATATTCTCGCGTTTCAAGAGAGGCGACCGGAGTTGTCGGTCGACTACACTGTCGTGTCCTCCGCAGAACTGTATCGCGCCATCAGGCAGGGTGCGGCATTCGACCTTGCGCTGTCGTCGGCGATGGACCTTCAATTCCGTCTCGCGAATGACGGTTTTGCCCAAAGCTATCGTTCGGATGCAACGGCGGCCCTTCCGGCATGGGCACGTTGGCGAGACCTGATATTCGGCTTTACCGCCGAACCGGCCGTGGTCGTCTTGTCGACCGACCGGCTTGACGGACTCGAGATTCCCTCGACTCGGCAGGAATTGATCAATCTGCTTCGGGAGAATCCCGATGTGTTCGGTGGCGCAGTCGGGACCTACGACGTTCGCGAGAGCGGGCTTGGCTATCTCTATGCCACGCAGGAGTCCCGTGCCACTGATGCCTACTGGCGGCTCACCGAGGTCATGGGGCGCCTCGATCCACAACTCTACTGCTGCTCGGGGGAGATGATCGACGATGTTCGCGCGGGCCGACTGGCGCTGGCCTATAACGTCCTCGGCTCCTATGCGGCGGAACGCATAGCGCGATATAGCGGCGGTCGTGTCAAGATTCTGCGCATGCAGGATTTTTCCAACGTCATCCTGCGGACTGCAATCGTTCCGAAAGCCGCGCAACAGCCGGAAGCAGCTGGTGCGATGATCGATATGCTGGCCGATCTCGGCCTGCGAGAAAAGCCGGGAAATTGGCATTTGCCACCGCTGATTGCAGCGGAAATGGGGCGAGCATCCAGCTTTGGCCCGATCCGCCTTGGGCCGGCGCTCATGGTCTACCTCGACCCTCTCAATCGGCGAGCCTTTCTCGCGGAATGGGAAGATTCCATGGAGCAACCCTAGGATCAGGATGCCTCGTTCATCCCTGCTCGGCGTGGTGGCAGTGTCCCGAGGCGTGGTGTACCAGCGCCGACCCTCGCAAAGGCCCCAGGGTTGGCACGCATGAAGGGCATTCTCGACGTGGGCGTTTGGCGCCTGGCACCATCCCGGCCATCACTTCCAGACGGACCTGTTGCACGCCCTGAGCGCCTCTGCCGTGCTACAAGCCGTCCAACACAAGTCCGGCCGTGTCGGCCGTGTCGCGCCAAGTTGGCAGGCTTTCTCCGGCAGCCAAGGCCGCGGCCGCGCACCTGCCATATGCCCCTTCGTCCGTCAGCAGGTCGGCCAAGGCATCGGCGAAGGCCCCCGGATCATCCGTGGCGACGAGACGGCCGGCCGCAGCCGGAACCGTCTCCGGGACGGCGCCGGTGCGACAGCTGACGATCGGCAGGCCATAAGCGAGCGCCTCGTCGAAGACCAGGCCGTAGCCCTCGTAGCGCGTGGCGAGAGCGAAGAGCGACGCCGTCGCATAAAGGTCGGCCAAGTCGGTATCGGATACATAGCCGGCCAGCGTCACCCGGGCGCCCAGGCCCAACTCCTCACGCAGGTTCGCTAGTTTCCGGGCGAACTCCGCGTCGTAGGACTGGCCCACGATCACGGCGGTCCAGTCCAGGTCCGTCAGACGCGCCAGCGCCCGCAAAAGGATATCATGTCCCTTGCGCGGATGCTGGATGCCCACGCAGAGGATCAGCGGTGGCCTGACCGGTGCAGGCGCCCGGGTCGGCCGGTCAGTCCCGGGCCGCGCGATGGTGATCCGCTCCGCCGCGACGCCAAAGGACCCTGTCAGCATTGCTGCCGTGGCCGGGCTCGGCACCAGGACATGGTCGATATGGGCGAGGTTCGCGCGTTCGATCTGAAACAGGTGTTCGCGGCGATCCGGGTCAAGCCCGACTTCCAGCGCCAGCGGGTGATGAACCATGGCCACACTTGGCACATGCAGCCGTGCCAGCGCATCCGTGTCCAGTGTCGCCGAAACGAACCCGTCGAGGATCACGGCGCTGTCCGGGTCCAGACTTTCGAGCTGTGCGATGGCATCTGCCATGTCCGTCGCGTTCGGGTCGGGAAACGAAGCTCCCAGCCGCAGGTGACGCACGTCGCGGCCTTGGCCGCGCAGCCCTTCGAGCAGACGGCGTTCGTAGAAGTAGCCCCCGGTCGGCGTCGTGATGTCGCCCGGGATCGCAAATGCCGCGCGTCGCAGGTTCATGCCAGTTGCTCCGGCGCGTAGACGGCCAGCACCCGCCGTTCCGCCGCCCCCACCAACACGTAGCCGAGCGCGGAAAGTGCCGAGACCAGCACGACTGACGACCACAGAACGTCATAGTCTGAAAGCGAGGCCGACAGCGCCATCAGGCTGCCAATGCCCGATCCGGTGGCCAGCCACTCGACGACCGTCACGGCAAGGACCGAGGCCGGGACTGCCATGCGAGCGGCTGCGAAAAAGGCCGGCAGCATCGCGGGGATGCGCACGCGGACCAGTCGTGCCCATGGCCCTGCGGCATAACTGTCGAAGACGGACATCACCTGGCCCGGCGCCTGTCTCAGGCCGTGCAGGCAGGCCACGAAGGTGGGGAAAAAGACCATGACGGCGACAAGGACGATGGTCCCCACGGCCCCGCGCCCGATCAACAGCACCACCAGGGGCGCGGTGGTTACTATGGGAACGGACCGGAGCGCAATCGCCAGCGGCATGGCAGTACTGGCAACCACGGGAACGAGAACCAACAGCGCCGCAAGCGTCGCGCCCGCCAAGAGCCCCGCGAGGTAGCCCGGGATGAGATAAACAACACTCTCGGTCAGCGCTTCGCCGATCGTGCGCCGGGTCTCCGCCGCATCGGGGGCCAGCAGGAGCGCGTTGACCACATCGCCCGGACCCTTGGCGAAAAAGGGGTTCAGATCGAACACCCATATCGCCCCCGCCCAGCCGCCGACCGCCAGAACAAGCAGGACGCCCGTATCGACCCAGCCCTCCGGACGACGCGTGCCCGGCGGCGCAGACGCGGCAAGAATCAGTGGCGGTTGCTCCAGCAACACCCGGCGGGCAAGCGCACCGATCGCAAGGTAGGCCAGGATCGCCACCATTGTCGCCACGCTCGCAAGCCCCCAGGTCATTTCCACGTCGAGTGCCCGGATTGCCCGGATCGTCAGCACGCCCATTCCGCGCTCGGCGCCCGTGAACTCGCCCACCATCGCGCCGAGGAACGCTGCCGGCGCCGCGATCTGCAGCCCGGCGAACAGGTAGGGCAGTGCCGCCATGGCCCGCACATGGATCAGTGCGGACAGCCGACCGCGCCCATAACTGCGCACGAGGTCGAACCAGCTGGCAGGCGCGGCGCGCAGGCCCACAAGGAGCGGAACGAGAGTGGTGTAGTAGACCGCGAGCGCGGCCAGCGTGATCTGTGGGCCCGGCCCCGGTCCGAAGAAGACGCGCAGGATCGGCCCCGTCGCGACCAGGGGCAGACAGAAAACCAGCAGCGCGAGCCCGGTGATCACGCGCTCGCTTCGCGGCCAGATCAGCGCAAGCCCGGCAAGCATCACAGCGGCAAGGTTGCCTATCGCGAACCCGGCCGCCGCGTTGCCGAGCGTGACACCAAGCGCGCGCGTCATCAGTTGCCAGTCGCGCATGAGATAACGCGCCACTTCGCTGGGCGCGGCCAGCACGAAGGCATCGGTCAGACCGCGGCCTGCCGCCTCCCAGCCGACAAGCAGCAGGAGCGCGCCGAGCACCGGGCCGAATGCGACGCGCCCGCGCCGCCGCGAGGCCACCAGCGGTTCGGCACCGACACCCATGGGGTTCATTGGGCGGCCAGCGGCGGGTTGGCGGTCGCCATTCCCTGGGCGAGCGCCGCGAAGACGCGGTCGGTCAAGGCGATGGCCCGGTCGCCCCGGCCCGCATCCTTGGCGCGCGGGCGCGGCAGATCAATCTCGATATCGTCCACGATCGCGGCAGGGCGCGGCGACAAGACGATGACCCGGTCTGACAAAAGCACCGCCTCGCTGACGGAATGGGTAACAAGGATCGTCGTCGTGCCACGCGCTTCCCAGATCCGGGGCAGATCCTGCGCCAGCTGCCTCCGGGTCAGTTCGTCGACCGCTCCGAACGGCTCATCAAGAAGCAGAAGGCCCGGACGCGTTGCAAGTGCCCGCGCGATGGCAGCGCGCTGGCGCATGCCGCCCGACAGTTCGGCGGGGCGCGTGTCGCCAAACCCTTCCAGGCCGACCAGGGCGATCAACTGGTCGATTTCCGATGACTCCACGCGCCGCCGCGCGAGGGTCAGCGCAAGCTCCATGTTTCCGCGCACACTTCGCCACGGGAGGAGGGACGGGTCCTGAAACGCCACCGACAGGCCAGCGCGCCGGAGTGTCGCCGCGGGCGGTGCCCCGCCGATCTCGACCGTGCCGGCACTCGGGCTCTCAAGCCCCGCCACCATCCGCAGAAGGGTCGATTTCCCGCATCCAGATGGCCCCACCAAAGCGGTGGTCCGGCCTGCCGTGAAGGTCAGGTCGATCGGATGGACCGCCTCGGTGCGACCGGCGAAGGTCTTGGCAAGGGAAGCGCACACGACTTCCGGAGGGGGGGTCACGTCACGTGCCATGGACCTCTTCGAGAATGGAGCGATCCCACAGGTCCGGCGTAACGGTCCGCCCAAGAAGAGCGAGCGTCTCGATATTGGCGGCGACGGTGTCATCCGTCCACCAGCCGAAGCCATTGGCGTCCGTCAGATCGGAAAACATCAGCGGCACCTGCCGCGCGGCCTGTAGTTTCTGCGTTTCCGGATCGAGGCCCGCATCCGGGAACATTCCCACTGTCAATGCGGCGGCGGCATCCGTGTCTTCGCGATAGGCCTCCCATCCGCGCACCTCGCCCGACATCAGTGCGACCAGCTCCTCGCGGCGATTGGCAAGGCTGTCATCGGTCGCGATGTAGGTCTGGGAATGCACGGCATAGCCATGGTCGGCCATCAACATGGTCAGGCTGTCGACGCCCTGCATCGCCATCGCGACTGGCAGGTCCGTTTCCCAGCAGAGCAGGCAGTCAACCTCGCCTGCCAGCAGGGGCTGGGCGGAATACTGGGTCGGGACGATCTCGATCTCGTCGATATCGACGTCGTTCAGCGTGCAGAGGGCCTGCAGGACCGGCGTGTTGGCCAGCGCCATGCCAATCCGCTTGCCCACCAGATCTGCGGGCTCGTTTACCGGGTTGGCTGGCAGCGACGCGATCACGAACGGGTTCTTCTGCATCGCCACCCCGAGGATCTTGAACGGCGCGCCTTGTTCGACGGCCGCTGCGGTGTAATCGGCCGCGGAAATGCCGACAAGTGCCGTTCCGGACACCACGGGCGGCTCGACCGGCGCGTTTGGCCCACCGGGCAGCAAAGATACGTCAAGCCCGGCATCCGACCACCAGCCACGGTCCAGCGCGATATAACTCCCCGCGAATTGAGCGGAATGCAGCCAGGAAAGTTGCAGGCTGGCGGTGGCTTGCGCCGACGCGCGAGGCGCGGCGGCAAGGGTCAGCGCGCCCGCGCCAAGTGTCGCGGCGCCGGTTCCAAGAAAGGTGCGGCGGTTCGGGGTCATTCTCATTTTCTGTTCCTTGCAGTTCTCGGACAGAGGGTAGAGGTGAACCGGTAAGAAACAAGGCAACGGCTTGGGTTGGATCGTTCCGCACGGCTCACGGCATGGTCAAGGGCCCATTTCCTGAGGGCTTTGCCCGCGGTTTCAGCCACAACATGACGATTCCGGGCATAACCGCCGCGACGAAGACCAGCCCGAAGGCCACGCTTGCCGCCAGTCCGTCGCTGGCAGCCACGCCGGCGACGGGCAAAAGCGTCACCGCAGCACCCTCTCTCAGGCCCCAGCCCGAAACGGAGATCGGTATGACCATCGTGAGGAGGACCAGCGGGACAAGTGCTGTGACAGCGCCCGGGCTGAGCTCCGCGCCAACCGCCCGCGCGGCGCATGTGAATGCTGCCAGGTTGCAGACCGTGGTGCCGAGGCTGAAAACGACCTGTCTGGGCCAGACGTTGCGGGCTGCCAGTGCCCTGAGGAAGGCCCTCCCGAGGTGGCGGGCGGTGCGCCCTGCGGCGCCCGGAAGCGCGCGCGCTCCGAGCGCCAGAACGGGCAGGCTCAAGCCGATTGCCAGCAGTAGTGCGACAGGCCCGAGCAGCCACCGCGGCCACTCCAAACCGCCGGGAAACGCAAGGGTCGCCATGAAGGCCACGCCGAGCGTGGCGAAAAGGCCGATCTGCCCGGCCAGCCGCTCGAACAAGACCGCCTGTCCCGCCGCCAAAAGGCCCGCTTGCCCCCGTGAGCGCACGGCACGGCCCGCGTCACCCGCCATTCCGCCCGGCAGCGACTGGTTCACGACCTGCGAGAGATAGTATTCTCGCAGGGCTTGCCCGGTCGGCAGCGCGATGCCCAACTGCCGGGCTGTCAGTTGCCAGCGCAGCGCCGACAGCACGGTCTGGACACTCAGAAGCACGAGCGCCAGCGCGAGCCACCGCCAGTCAGACGCGGCAAGGCTGCGCGCCGCCTCCGGCCCATCCGCTGCGCGCCAGATCATCGCGAGCAGGCCCAGGGCGACGACGACTTGTGCGATCCTGATGATCCAGCCGGGGATTCTGGGGCCGGGCGGTCTCAACTGTCCGCGCCCGTACCGGGTGGGCGAGAATACGCGTCCAGGATCAGATCGCGCATGCGCGCCATCGACAAGACCTCTGACTGGTCTTCGGGAAGAAGGCCCTCGGTCCAACCCCATCCCTCGACCGGGCTCACCAGGGCTTTTGGGCCAATGACATGAACCGGCACGTCAGGACGTCCGTCCAGCGCGACGAAGTCCGCCGCCTGGTGGTCGCCCACCACGAAAATAAGTGGCGGATCGGGGGCGTGCAGCGCGGCATAGTCGAACACGACCCGCAACGCATAGTCGATGGCGCGGCGGTACTGGTCGCGCACGCGATCCCGGTCGCGCCAAACCGCCTCGGGCGTTTCGCCCGATGTGGCCATGGCGTTGAAGATGCGGCCATCGCCGATTTCATCCCATGCAACGAGGTCGGGCACCGGAACCCATGGGGCGTGCGACGACCCAAGCGCGAGTTGCGCGAACAGCGGCCTGTCGTCCCCGGCCTCCCGCAGCAACCGGTCCAGTGCGGCGAAAGTGAACTGATCGGGCATCGTGACCCAATTGAACGGTAGCCCGGCGTAGCCGAGGTCATCGGCGGCCAACACGGTTTCGAAGCCCATCAAGGAGGATTCCGGCCAGTCGAGCGTTATTTGTGGCATGACCGCGGCGGTATGGAATCCCGCGTCGGAGGCAAGGTGGAACAGTGTGCGACGCCCACTGGAAAGGACGGCGCCGTAGCTCATCTGGTCGGTGACCCAAAGTCCGTTGGAAAAGGTCGCATGGCTGAGCCAGCTTTGCCCGCCACGCGTGGGCGCACTCAGAAACCCCGAGCGGATGGACAAACCCAATTTCCCCAGCCTCTCTTCGGCCGCACTCAGCGTGGCGCGGTGGGTCTCGGCGTAGAGCGGTGTGTCCAGGCTTGCACGGCCATAACTTTCGACAAAGACAATCAGCACATCCCGATCGATCCCTTCCAAAAGGCCCGCATGCGCCGCGTAGGGGTCGTTGCCCGCCGCCTCCTTGAAGGTCCGCAAGTTGGCCAGTGTCATGCGCACCGTCTCGATGCGCTCGACGCCGACCCGGGCGGTGAATGCAGCACCGGGCGGGTCAAGCGGAAGAGTCCAGCGCCCCATGGCATGGCCGACCTGGACGGTCGCGACGCCGGCAAAAAGCATGGATGCAGCCGCCGATGTCCACGCAAGGGCAGGTGGTGCTGCGATCCGGGCCCAAACCCCACTGGCCCACCACACGGCCCAGCCCGTGCCAGCGCCGGCCACCAGGGCGATAAGCATGACGATCAGGGTCAGGGCGTGGCCGATGGCTCCGGTGGCAAGGCGCAGTCCTGCCTCGACAAGCGACATGTCAGCAACCGGGTTGAAGCCGCGTCCAAGCGCCGTGAACATCAAGAAGTCCGCCGTTTTGAGCAGCGCGAGCGTCATCAAAACCGCCACCAGGAACCCGCGCACCACGGTGCTCCAATTTGCCAAGGGCATCGCGATCAAGCCCAGCAGGATCACCGGAAGCTCCAGCGGCAAGACCCAGAGCGCTTCCCAGGTCATTGCCGCGGGATGGTTGGGCTGGATCAGAAGCAGGTGAAAAATCAGTGCCGCGACGGCCAATCGCAGCGCGCGTTTTCGCAGCTCTCGGGTCATGCACGGCGTCGCCACAGCCATGCCACGTCACGTGCGAATGACCACACCAGCAGAGCGGCCACGGCAGGCACGAGGGCCTGAGCGATGCCACCGGGCAGAATGGGTGCCTGCAGCGCGATCAGCGCGCCCAGTTGGGCCACGCAGACGACCTTGCGGCTGAACCGTTCTGGCACGTTCCGGCGCATCCACGGGGCCGCCCAAGCCGCTGCGACAAAGATGTATCTTGGCAGGCCCAGCACGATCGCGGCGGTGCCCGCACCACCTGCCAGGGCGGCGTTCAGGGCAAGGATGAATGCCAGGAGGGAGTCGACTTCCATGTCGAAGCGCGCGCCGAATTCCGAGGCGTAGCCCTGCCGACGGGCGAACCAGCCGTCGACCCCGTCTAACGTCAGCGCAACCGTCGCGACGACGAAAACAAACCAGGATGTGCCGCCACCCGACGCCAGCGGGGCCACCAACGCCATGGTAAGCGCCAGACGTGCCAGCGTGACCACGTTGCAAAGGCCGAGGTGGTCGTAGGGGTAATCCCGTTGTAGCGCGCGCGCCGCCAGCGCTGCCGTCCCTGTGAAAAACAGACAGGCCGCCGCCTTCGGGCCAAGTCCCAGGCCGGGCGTCAGGGCCAAAAGGACGAAGATGGCCAGCCCCAGACCCCCTGCGGCCGCTGCGAACTCACCCAGCGGCGCGATCGTGCGTGACCGCGTGCTGACGGGCAGACGGTTTGCATCAGGGGATCTTGCGTAAGACACCAAGGAAATATGGCGCGGCCCCGCAGACAGTCAAGCCAGACGATCGCCCCTTGAAGCAAGCTGAACGAGGCGTAAGATGACGGTAAATGGGGTAATGCAGTGACACCTTCCACCCTCCGGTATCGCCTTCCGGCGCGCTTGTTTCATTGGATCATGGCAATCCTTGTTTTGGCCATGCTTCCCGCTGGCGTCGTGATGGTGCAACAGGGCCTCGACCGATCTCTGCAGAATACCTTGTTTGTATTCCACAAGAATGTCGGTGTGCTTCTCCTGATGCTTGTGATCGCGCGCGCGGTCTATCGATGGGGGCACCCGCCGGCAGCGCTTCCCGCGGAGTTGCCCGGCTGGCAGCGTCGGATCGCGGGCCTGTCCCATGCCTCACTATACGCGCTCCTTTTCATCATGCCGATTGCGGGCTACATCCGCGTCAAGGCCGGGGGCTTTCCCATCGAAACGCTTGACTTGCTGGGTGTTCCGTCCCTGGTTCCGCGGTCGGACGCGCTGGCCGAGGTTGCAAAGACGGTTCATTACTTCGCGGCGATCCTTTTCGCCGGGGTTATCGCATCCCATGTCGCTGCGGCCGCTTATCATGGCATCATCCGCCGCGACGGCGTCTTTTCACGCATGTGGCCCCCATTTTCGGGACGCGGGGGGTAACACCGCTTGCTCGACCCCATGCTTGGTCTAGCTTTCGCAGAGCGTGAGTCATTTCCGGCTCTGACGAACAGAAGGCTTTCCAGCTGCCATGTCGCTTGCAGAACCCCGCTCAGGCGCCGGTGCCGCAACGGCCGCGTGGCATGCACCGCGGACCATGGCGGTTCTGTTGACGCTTGGCCTGACAGTGGCGGTCGTGTCGGCATTCGCGACCAGCGTGACGACCTGGACATCTTCCGCCCGCATCGCCTTGCCGCTTGTCGCCGTCACCGCGGTCTGGATTTCCGGCGGTGCTGCAACGGCGCTTCTTGGCCTGCTTTTGCGCCCGGCGCAGCGGGCGGATGTGGCCGCGCACTGGCGCCCGTCCACCCGAACAGCAATCCTTGTGACCCTGTGCAAGGAAGATCCACGGCCCATCGCACGCCACCTCCAGGCCTTGCACCCTGCGCTCCATCGGGCGGGGCTTGGTGAGGGGTGTCAGATCTTCGTGCTGTCCGATACCACGGGCGCCGACCATATTGCGCGCGAAGAGGCGGCACTGCTTCCCCTGCGGGACGCCGGTCTTCTGAGCTACCGGCGCCGGGCCCGGAACACAGGGCGTAAACCGGGCAACATCGGCGCATGGGTGGACACCCACGGCGCGCACTTCGATCACATGCTGGTCCTAGATGCCGACAGTCGCATGGCGGCCCGGCGCATCGCGTGCATGATCCGGCAGATGCAACAGCGACCGACGCTGGGCCTTCTGCAAGCCGGTATCGCGCTTCGATCGGGACGGACGCACTTTGGCCGCCACCAGCGTGTCGCCGCTCGACTGTTGTCGGGCGGTTTCGGACGCGGTTTCGCGGCCTGGAGCGGTGACAGCGGCAATTTCTGGGGGCACAATGCGCTAATCCGCGTGGCCGCCTTCCGTGCCGCCCGCACCTTGCCTGACCTTCCCGGCGATGCACCGTGGGGTGGCGCGATCCTCAGCCACGATTTCGTGGAAGCTGCATGGATCCGACGCGCTGGCTGGGCCGTGGTCCTGGACCCGGCGACGGACGGCAGCGCTGAGCAGGCGCCCCAAACCATCGCTGCGTTCCACGCCCGTGACCGCCGTTGGTGCCAAGGTAACCTTCAACATCTGCGCCTCCTGGCCGCGCCGGGCCTGGACCCGGTCAGCCGCGTGCACCTGGCGATGGGTGTTCTCAGCTATCTGGTCGCGCCGATCTGGTTGATCCTCGTTCTCCTCGTCGCATTCGGCAGCGTGCCACTGTCAGGGGTTCTGCCGCTGGCCGTCGTGGCCATGATACTGCTTCTGCCCAAGCTCTGCGCGCTGCTGGATCGGTGGCATGGCGCGCGCACGCCGCGACGGCGCGCAGTCTTGCTGCGCGCATCCATCGGCGAACTGGCCGTCTCTAGCGTCATCGCGCCGTTGATGATGCTGCGGCAGGCGGGCAGCGTTGTCGCCGTTTGCCTGGGGCGCGATTGCGGCTGGAAATCCGGCAACCGCAAGGGCGGGGCCCGGCTGCGACCCGGCCACGGCGAAGCTGCGGCGGGCTGGGGCCTTGTGCTGTCGGCCGCCGTTATGGCCGGACCGGCGGCAATATGGCTTGCCCCCGTCGCCCTGCCGCTCTGCTTCGCGCCACTGGTCATGCGCCTGATGGATGCACCCGCATGATGCGACGGAGAAGCTTCCTGTCTGGGGTCACCGCGGCGGCCCTCTTGCGGCCGCGAAACGCCAGTGCGCAACCACTCCATGGTTTGCTGGACAAGGCGCGGCACCTTGCCGGTCGCCCCTATTCGCAACCGTCGCGACCGTTGCCCGCGCCCTTCTCGGGGCTGACCTATGACGCCTACCGCGGCATCCGGCCGATTCCGGGGCGCGCGGCCATGCTGCCCCACGGCCCCGGGTTCGCGGTCGACCTGCTTCCGCCGGGCCTGTTCTTCCCCGATCCCGTCCGCGTTGACATCGATCGAGGGGACGGCCCCGAGGAAATTGCCTTTGCACCGGGGCTATTCGATTTCGACCCACGCTATTTCGACACCGTGCCCGACACGGCGCCCGGCGCGGGATTCTCGGGGCTGCGCCTGCGCCATCCGCTGAACGCGCCTGGGCTGATGGACGAGGTGCTGGTCCTGCAGGGCGCAAGCTATTTCCGCGCCCTCGGGCAGGCGATGGTCTACGGCCTGTCGGCACGCGCCGTGGCGCTGGGCACGGGCGGCCCCGCCCCCGAGGAGTTCCCCCGCTTCACCCACCTGCGCCTGCACCGGCCCGACGGGGCTGAGGTTCGCATCGAAGCGGTGATCGACAGCCCCTCGCTGGCAGGCCACCTGGACATGACATTGCGCCCCGGTCGGACCACGATATGCGAACTTGCCGTCACGCTGCTGCCGCGTCGCGAGATCGCCGATATCGGCGTGGCGCCGCTGACGTCGATGTTTCTCAAGGGTCCGCTTCGCGCCTCGGTCAGCGATGATTTCCGTCCAAGGGTCCACGACAGCGACCTTTTGCTGATCGAGAACGGGGCGGGTGAACACCTCTGGCGGCCGCTCTCGAATCCGGCGCGGCTTGAAACCTCGGCCTTTCTCGATGATGGCCCGGTCAGCTTCGGCCTGTTCCAGACCCGCCGCGCCTTCGCCGATTTCGAGGACACCGAGGCGCGCTACCACGATCGCCCCTCCGCCATCGTGCGCCCCGGGGGCGATTGGGGGCGCGGCGCCGTGATGCTGGTCGAGATCCCCACGGACGACGAGTTCATGGACAACGTCGTCGCCTTCTGGCGCCCAGAGGCGCCGCTGGCCTCCGGCGGCGAATACCGTTTCGCCTATTCCGTCAGCTGGACCCGGGAGGACGCGGCACCCGATGCCGGGCGCGCCGTCATCCAGAGCCGTAGCGGGCGAGAGCACGCGCGCCCCGGCACCCGCCGCTATGTGATCGACTTGACCGGATCGCCGGAGGGGCTTGATCCCGAGATCACCGGCCCCGATTCGGTAGAGATCGACGGGGTAAGCGCCTTCGCGCTGCCGGGTGGCGGCACCCGCCTGACCTTTCTTGTGCGGCCCCGAGACGTGGAGACCGCCGACATCCGCGTGGTTCTGCACGACAGTGCCGGCGCGCCTTCGGCGCCGGTCTGGCTTCATCGCTGGACCCGTGCGCGCGACGGCGGCGTCTAGCCTAGCCCTGACACCGCAGCTCTATCTCGGCTCGCAGTGGCCGGTGATCCGAGGCCCCTCTGATTCCCTGACCGTCGAGCGCCTGCGCCTGTAACACCCGTGCGCCCCCGGCCCCGAGAAACCGGTCCAGCGGCAGCACAGGGCGGCGCACCGGAAAGGTGGCGGGGGCGGGGCCGGTGAACTTTTCGCCCAGCACGGCGCGCGAGAATGCCGCGCCCCCCCAAGGCCGCCATTCGTTCAGGTCGCCGCACAGGATCGTGGGCCGTGCGGGCCTGCGGAACAGATGCTGCCCCAGCGTCCGCATCTGCGCGATCCGCAAAACCTGTGTCAGCGACAGGTGCGTGCCCACAACCCGCATCGGGCTTCCGTCCTTGCGCAAATCCGCAATCACCGCTCCGCGATGGCAATGACCCGGCAAATCCAGAAGCGTGATCCGTTCCATCTCTATCCCATGGCCTGCGAGGAAAACGACCCCGAGAAAGCCATGGCTGTCCTCGCCCCACCGGCTATCATGGCCGAGGTGGACATTTCGCAGGCCGGTGCGTGCCTCCACATCGGCCAGGTCGAGGATTCCACGGTGCGGTGGCCGCTGTTCATCGGCCTCCTGAAGGATGACCAGGTCCGCCGGTTGCGCAACGACCTCCCGCGACAGCACGTCTGCCGTGCGACCCGGGTCGACGACACCGTCTTCACCGCGTCCACGGTGAATATTCCAGCTGATGGTCGACAGGCGTGTCACAGGAGCGGGCCCGGTCCAAGAATGCTGGAACCTATTGCGCTTCTTGCGCCTCGCCCACCGGGTCGGCGGCCGGGCTGCCGCTGTCCTGGCTGACCAGCGCGCCGTCCTGCCAGTCGCCCTCTGCGACCTGGCCGGTGGCGTAGGTCATCGTGCCCTCGCCCTGACGACGGCCCGAGCGGAACGTGCCCTCGTAGACATCGCCATTGGCGTAGGTGGCCACGCCCTGGCCGCTGATCTCGCCGTTCTCCCACTCCCCCTCGTAGACGAAGCCGTCCGCCATGGTGATCGTACCGGTGCCGTGGCGCTGGCCATCGACGAACTGGCCCTCGTAGACGGTGCCGTCGGCATAGGTGGCCTTGCCCATGCCGTGGCGCTGTCCGTTGGCCCATTCCCCGGTGTAGGAATAGCCGTCGGCATAGGTCATGGTGCCTTGCCCATGGTTCTTGCCGTCCTTGAACGCCCCCTCGTAGACCAGACCGTTCGCATAGGTCGCCACCCCCTCGCCGTCGATCACGCCGTTTTTCCAGCTGCCTTCGTAGGTGGAGCCGTCGGGATAGGTGATCTTGCCGGTGCCATGGGCGATGTCATCCTGGAATTCGCCGGCATAGGTGGACCCGTCCGGATAGGTCACCTCGCCTTGGCCCTCGATCTGGCCCTCGGACCACTGGCCGACATACCGATAGCCATCGGTGCCCGTGAAAACACCCTGGCCGTGGCGCATGTCGTCCTTGAAATCACCCTGGTAGACGTCGCCGTTGGCGAAGGTCACGGTGCCTTCGCCCTCGCGCTTGCCGGCCACCAGATCGCCCTCGTAGATGTCGCCGTTGGGCTGGATCAGGCGACCCTCGCCCTGGATCTGGCCGTCTTGCCAGGTGCCTTCATAGACCAGCCCGTCGGGCATGGTCAGCTTGCCTTGGCCGTTGCGCGTGCCATCCACCAGGTTGCCCTCGTAGATTGCCCCGTCGGGATAGGTGATGCGGCCGATACCCTGCTTGACGCCGTTGACCCAAGGGCCCTCGTAGACATAGCCCTCGGGGCTGCGCATGACCCCCTGGCCATGGTGCATCGCGTTGCGGAACTCGCCCTCGTAGGTCACGCCGTTGGCGTAGCGCGCGATGCCGCGGCCGGTGATGTTGCCCTCGGTCCAGTCGCCTTCGTAGGTGCCGCCGTCGGCGAAGGTTATCTTGCCGAAACCATGCGGCTTGCCTGCGGCAAATTCGCCCTCGTAGACCGAGCCGTTGGGGAATTGCGCCGTGCCCTGGCCGCGAATCTCTCCCTCGAACCATTCACCGGTGTATTCGTAACCGTTTGGCAGACGGTAGGTTCCCCTGCCGTGCTGAAGGCCGTTGAGGAACTGGCCCTCGTAGACGCCGCCATCGTCGTATTGCTTGGTCTGCACAGACTGCGCCCAGGCGGGCAGGGCGACCAGCACGGCCAGGGTGGCGGCAAGGATGTGATGCGTCTTGGTGCGCGGCATGATCGGCAGCTCTCCCCACGGTTCTCGGCTCGCAGGGTAATCAGCCCGACGCAACAAGACAACGGAGAAACCTGTCCGCCCCAGGGCATTCGGCTTCACCTTGCCCGCCGATCTGCTACATGGGCGATAGGACTGACCAAGGGTGTTCCGCAATGGCCGACCGTTTCCGCCTGACCATGGCGCAACTCAACCCCACCGTGGGCGATATCGCGGGCAATGCCGCCAAGGCGCGCGCGGCCTGGGACAGGGGGCGGGCCGCGGGGGCCGACATGGTGATGCTGCCAGAGATGTTCATCACCGGCTACCAGCCTCAGGACCTGGTGATGAAACCGGCCTTCGTGCGCCGTGCGGTCGAGGCTGTCGAAGCCCTTGCGGCAGAGTGTGCCGATGGCCCGATCCTCGGGATCGGCGGGCCGATGCCCGAGACGACCAAGCTGCACAATACCTATTTCATTCTCAAGGACGGCCGCGTCCACGCGACGACGCGCAAGTACTTCCTGCCCAATTTCAACGTCTTCGACGAGGTGCGGGTGTTTTCGCGCGGCGACATGCAGGGCCCGTGGGATGCCGGGCCGCTGCGCATCGGCACGCCGGTCTGCGAGGATGCCTGGTACCCGGATGTCTGCGAGGCCATGGCCGAGAGCGGTGCCGAACTCCTGCTCGTGCCCAACGGCAGCCCTTATTTTCGCGACAAGCGCGAGGTCCGGATGAACCAGATGGTCGCGCGGGTGACCGAATGCGACCTGCCGCTGGTCTATCTCAATACCGTGGGGGGGCAGGACGACCAGGTCTTCGACGGGGGGTCGTTCGTTCTGAACCGGCACGGCGCGCTGGTGGTGCAGCTGCCACATTTCGAAGAGGTCATGGCCGAGGTCGATTTCACCCGCACCGAGGATGGCTGGCAGGCCGAACCCGGCCCTATGGCGCATGTGCCGGACAGCCTGGAAGAGGATTACAACGCCGTGGTGCTTGGCTTGCGCGACTACACGGCCAAGACCGGCTTCGAAAAGGTCCTGCTGGGCCTGTCCGGCGGGGTGGATTCGGCCGTCGTGGCGGCGATCGCAGTGGATGCGCTGGGCCCGGGGAACGTGCGCTGTGTCATGCTGCCGTCGGAATACACCTCTGATGCGTCGCTGGTCGATGCCGAGGCGGCCGCGAAGGCGCTGGGCGTGCGCTATGACACCGTGCCCATCGGGGCCGTGCGCGACGCGGTGACCGACACGCTTGCGCCCTTGTTCGAAGGATTGCCCCAAGACCTGACCGAGGAAAATATCCAGTCGCGGACAAGGGGGCTGCTGTTGATGGCGCAGTCCAACAAATTCGGCGAGATGCTGCTGACCACGGGCAACAAATCCGAGGTGGCCGTGGGGTATGCCACGATCTATGGCGACATGGCCGGCGGCTACAATCCGATCAAGGACCTCTACAAGACACGGGTTTTCGATCTGTGCCGCTGGCGCAACGCCAATCATCGTCCCTGGATGATGGGGCCGGCCGGCGCGGTCGTGCCCGAAGCGATCATCGACAAGCCGCCTTCGGCCGAGCTGCGCGCGGACCAGAAGGACAGTGACAGCCTGCCCGATTACCCGGTTCTGGACGGTATCCTGCAAATGCTCGTGGATGACGAGGCCAGCGTCGGCGATTGCGTGGCGGCCGGGTATGACCGCGATGACGTCAAGAAGGTCGAGCACCTGATATACATCAGTGAATACAAGCGCTTCCAGTCGGCCCCCGGGCCGCGCCTTTCGCGGCGCGCCTTCTGGCTGGATCGCCGCTACCCCATCGTGAACCGCTGGCGCGACGAGGGCTGACCTCGCGATTTCGCGGCCCAAAGACCCTGTCTTCTCTTTTGGTGCGTCAGCGCACAGGTGCTGCGGGGCTGTTGACGGCGACAGCGCCCGAGAGGGGCCTTATCTAACCCTCGTCTGAAATTTCCAATGCAGGGAGCACGTTATGAACACGCCCAGGATCGCGATCATCTACTATTCGACCTATGGCACCAACTACGGGGTCGCCAAGGCCGCCGCCAAGGCCGCAGAAGACGCTGGTGCCGAAGTGCGCCTGCGCCGCGTTCATGAAACTGCGCCGGCGGATGTCGTCGCCGGTCAGGACGCCTGGAAAGCCGCTGCAGACGCGCAGTCCGATATCCCCGTGGCCACGCTCGATGACGTCGACTGGGCCGACGGGCTGTTCTTTTCGTCGCCCACACGCTTTGGCACCGTGACCAGCCAGATGCGCGCTTTCATCGACACGCTCGGCCCACTCTGGATGGAGGGCAAGCTGGTCGACAAGGCCGTGACGGCCACAACTTCCAGCCAGAATCCGAACGGCGGTGCCGAATCCACGCTGCTGGGCTTCTACACCACCTTCATGCACTGGGGCGCGATCATCATCCCGCCGGGTTATACCGACGGCGTGAAGTTCGAAGACGGCGGAAACCCCTACGGCTTCTCGACACAACCGGGTGAGCTGGACGATATCGGCGAGCGATCGGTTGCGCATCAAGCCAAGCGCCTTGTCCAGATGTCGGCCAAACTCGCCGACTGACAAACAGCCACATCTGTTTGGCCAAGACAACTGCAACAGGCGCGTCGGCGGAACGGCGCGCCTGTGGTGCTTTGGGCCTAGAGCGTCTCGACTTCTGTCTGCTCCAGAAGCGCTTCGAAATCCTTGGGGAGGCACAACTGCGTGCCTTCGGTCATGCAGGCGGCCGACGCGGCGGCCGAACCGCGCCGGAACGCTTCCTCGACCGGGTGATCCTGCGCCAGGGCCATGACGAAGCCGCCGACGAAGCTGTCGCCGGCGCCCACGCGGCTGCGCACGGTGATATTGGCGGCATTGACCCGCAGCCGGCGTGTTCCGTCGGCCAGGACAGACCCATCCGCGCCGCGGGCAACGATCACCAGTTGCGCCGCCCCCTGCTTGACCAGGCGTTCCGCAAACGCGGCACTGTCGGCGCGGTTGCGCAAGGGGCGGCGCGCCAGTGTCTCGGCCTCGTGGCTGTCCATGCGCAACAGGAACGGCGGCGTGTCCTGTCCGGCGGCCAGGTGAGCGAGCGCCGGACCCGAGGTGTCGAGAACGACCCGCGCCCCTGTGTCACTGACATCGCGGCAGATGCGGGCGTAGAGATCGGGCGAGGCGCCGTGCGGTCCGCTGCCCGACAGCACGATATAGCCGTCGCGCTGGGCGTTGTCGCGGATGGCGTCTCGGACACGCTGGATGTCCTCGCCGGTCCAGTCCGGGCCGGGCAACATGAAGCGGAACTGTTCGTTGGTGCTCAGGTCTGTCACGGCAAGGCTCTGGCGGGTTTCGCCGGGCGCCTCGTGGCTGACGACATCGAGCCCGGCCTTGCGTAGCAGGTGTTCGAGCGCGGTGCCGGTATCCCCGCCCAGCGCGACGAAGGCCTTCGAGGCCCCGCCCAGCTGGTGAATGGCGCGCGAGACATTCAATCCACCTCCGCCCGGGTCCGTTTCGGGCGGGGCACAGCGCATCTTGGCGTCGGGGACCATCTGCGCGACTGAAGTCGACAGGTCGAAAGCCGGGTTGAGGGTAACGGTGAGGATATCGTGCATCGGTGGCCTCCTGTTGGCGCTAACATAGCCTGAACCGGCACCCGATGCCAAGGCGGCGCCAAAGGGCGCCGCCCGCTCCGCTTACATCAACTGGTAGCTGTGCGGCACGTAGTGGAAGCCGTCGCCGCGCGTCTCGACATAGCCCAGGCCGGGGAAGGGCATGTGGTAGCCGATCAGCGGGATGCGATCGGCGGCGGCCATGCCCAGCACCCGGCGGCGGGTCTCGGCGGCGGCGGCCTTGTCGGCATCGAAGCGGACCTCCCAGTCGGGATAGGCCAGCGACCAGACGTAGTGATTGGCGGTGTCGGCCATCAGCAAGAGTTGCTGTCCGCCCGATTCCAACATGTAGCCCATGTGTCCCGGCGTATGGCCGAAGGCCGCCATGGCGGTGATCCCCGAGCGGACGCTGTCACCGTCGCCCAGGAAGGACATCTTCTCGGCCAGCGGGCGGACCTTGGCCTCGAAGCCGTCATTGCCCATCGCCGCCCAGGCATCGAATTCCACCTGCCCGGTGATGTAAGCGGCGTTGGCAAAGGTCTCGGCGCCGCTGTCATCGCTCAGCCCGCCGATATGGTCGCCATGCATGTGGGTCAGCACGACATGGGTGATGTCGTCGGCGGCATAGCCGGCGGCGGCCAGTGCCTGGGTCATGCCGCCCGCGCTCAGGCCCGTGTCGAAGAGGATCAATTCCGACCCGGTATTCACGACGGTGGGGGTGAAGAAGAACTGCGCCATATCGGTCGGGATGAAATTGGCGGCGCTGGCGTCTGCGAACTCCTGTTCCGAGACATTCATGCCGAAAATACCTTGCGGGTTCTCGACCGGGCGGGACCCGGCGAGCAGGGTCGTGACCCTGAAGTCGCCAAGGGTGAAATCCCGGAACCGGGGCAGGCTGGTGGCGGGGGCCTGGGTCTGCGCCTGCGCGGTGTTTGCGAGCGTGGCGGCAAAGGGCAGCGTGGCTGTCCCTGCAATGGCTTGGCGTCGTGTCAGTTTCATCTGCGATCGCTCCCTTTGTTTGCACCGTAGAACGTAGCACGTGTTGGACGCGCTGCAGCCGTTGATGCCGCAGACGTGATCTGCGCCTCTGCACAGAGCCATCCGCCTGTATGGCCCGGGCTGGCTGGGCTCCGCGCTGTCGCACCTCTTAAGGCCCATCGCACCGTTCGACGGGGCTGTGTCCCGGACAGGGGCTCACTCCCACCAGCGGTCTATGGTTGCGATATCGGCATCGGACCAGCCGAAGTGATGGGCGAATTCGTGGATCGTCACGTGGGCGACGAGGGTTGCCAGTGTCACGTCTCGGTCCTCCAGCTCCATCAGGATGGGCTGGCGGAACAGCCAGACGACGTCGGGCCCATGGGGCAGATCGTAGCTGGATTTCTCGGTCAGGGGGATGCCGTCGTACATCCCCGTAATCTCCTCGCGCTGGGCTTGCGGGTCGTCGCCCGGGTCCAGCAGGTGATCGGGCAGCCAGTCCGCGACCTGGATCGCGACGTCCCGCGCCAATCCTGCAAAGGGTTCGGGCAGACCGGCGGCGGTTTCGCGGGCGATCTCTTCGATGCGGGTCAGGCTGGGCGTTTCCATGGCCCCCGATATGGACAATTCCGCACGCCTGTGAAAGAGCCTGCGCCCTGAATAGGAGAGCGCCATGACCACCACCCGTTTTGCCCCGTCGCCAACCGGCTACCTGCATATCGGCAACCTGCGTGCCGCGCTGTTCAACTACTGCATCGCGCGCCAGGCCGGGGGCGATTTCATCCTGCGAATTGATGACACCGACCCGGAACGCTCGAAAGAGGACTATGTCGAGGCGATCAAGCAGGACCTGACCTGGCTGGGCCTGACCTGGGACCGGGTGGAGCGCCAGTCCAACCGGCTGGACCGCTACGCCGCAGCCCGTGACCGGCTGATCGAAATGGGGCGTCTCTACGAGTGTTTCGACACGCCGACCGAACTGGACCTCAAGCGCAAGAAGCAGATGAACATGGGCCGGCCGCCGGTCTATGACCGCTCGGGGCTGAACCTGACCGAAGATCAGAAACAGGCCTATCGCGCCGAGGGGCGCGCGGGCCATTGGCGCTTCAAGCTGGACCACGAGCGGATCGAGTGGGCCGACGGCATTCTAGGCGATATTTCCATCGACGCTGCCAGCGTCAGCGACCCCGTGCTGATCCGCGGCGACGGGCAGGTGCTCTATACCCTGGCCTCGGTGGTGGATGACACCGAAATGGGGATCACGGACGTGGTGCGCGGGTCGGACCACGTGACCAATACCGCGACCCAGATACAGATGATCCAGGCAATGGGCGGCACGGTGCCGAATTTCGCGCATCATTCGCTGCTGACGGGGCCGCAGGGCGAGGCGCTGTCCAAGCGGCTGGGCACCCTGGCGCTGCGAGACCTGCGCGCGCGGGGCATCGCGGCCATGGCGGTGAATTCGCTGATGGCGCGGCTGGGGTCCTCCGACCCGGTGGAGCTGCGAGAGAGCATCGACGAGGTCGTCGCCGGTTTCGACCTGACCAGGTTCGGCAGCGCCCCCACCAAGTTCGACAGTGACGATCTGGAGCCGCTGACCCATCGCTGGCTGGCCGCGCGCCCCTTTGCAGAGGTTGAAACCCGGGTGCGTGAGCTAGGCGTGCCCGGCGAATTGGCCGAGATCTTCTGGGACGTGGTGCGCGAGAACATCAACACGTTGGATGACATGGCCGAGTGGTGGCAGCTCTTCTATGAGGGCGGCAATCCCCAGGTCGCCGACGAGGATGCCGAGTTCGTCGAAACCGCGCTGAGCCTGCTGGGCGAGCCGCCCTATACCGCCGAAACATGGGGCGAATGGACCAATGCGGTCAAAGAGGCCACCGGCCGAAAGGGCAAGGGGCTCTTCATGCCGCTGCGTCGTGCGGTCACGGGCATGGATCGCGGCCCGGAAATGGCCGACGTGATGCGCCTGATGCAGGTGAAGCCGAAGGTCTAGCCGTCTCTGCCTGGATGATCCGCGCGCCGATATCCTCCAGCGCGGTATCGACCGTGCGACGTTCCTTGCCCGAAAGGGTCTGGTGGCGGGGGTAGATTGGCGCCTTGCGGTCATCGAGTATCGGTCCCTCGAAACCCCCGGTGGTGGCAAAGAAGTGTGCCACGCCGTCTTCGCCGTGCAGGTTCAGGTAGCCCTGAACGACCACGTCGAGATAGCTTAGCAGGATAGGGTGTTCCGTCGAAGGCGGGGCGATATGACCCCGCGCGGCCTCGTAAACTGCAGTCTGGCGGCGCGGGCGGTCGTGGGTGACGTGATCGGTCACGTCTCGGCGCAGATAGGCCTGTTCGCGCTGGTCCAGTGCCGCCCAGTCGCCGCCGGGCACATGGGCCAGCATGCCCTGGATTTCCGCCCCCTCGGCCGGTTCGACGGACAGGAAGGCCACCGGCCGGCGCGAGGAATGTTTCCAGACCCGGCGCCAGCCCGTCAGCCGGGCCGGAAAGGGGTCTTCGTAGCCATGGGTCGCAAGGTTCACGAGGGAACCGTAGCCGAAAAAGGCCGGATGGGGCGCGTCCGTTGTCATTCCCGGGCCCTTAGCACGCGGGCCGGTTTCGCCGAAAGGGGCCGCAGGGCAAAGGCCAGCCCGGCCAGAAGCGTCGTCACCACCCCGCCAAGCACGATGGCCAGGGCGTTGGTCCAGATCGGCGTGAACCCGGTTTCCATCACGTAAGTGGAGACGGCCCAGCCCCCGGCCATGCCTGCTGCCAGCGCCACCAGCGCC
>Ga0209931_1000074_pt1 | contig 50438 bp, 41 predicted proteins | sample SalPonR1_B_D1_MG_FD_185697 | JGI IMG/M metagenome (GOLD analysis project Ga0209931, IMG submission 185697) | Salt pond soil microbial communities from South San Francisco under conditions of wetland restoration - Salt Pond MetaG R1_B_D1_MG... ...
CAGGGTGGCATCCACGCGTTCGCATTCCTCCTGCAGCAGCGCGAGGAAGGCCGCCCGGCTGTCTTCATCGAGTGCCGAGGTGGGCTCGTCGGCGATCACGATCTCGGGGTTGCCGATGAGCGCCCGCGCTGCCGCCACCCGCTGCTGCTGGCCGATGCTGAGCCGCGCCGCGGAGGCGAAAGCCGCGTCCGGCAGCCCGAGTTCGGCGAGCAGGCGCTGCGCCGCGGCCTCCTCGCTGCCGTCGCTCGCCCGGGCGCGGGCGAGGCGCCGGGCGGAAAAGCGGCAGGGCAGCAGCACGTTGTCGAGCACCGGGAGATAAGGGAGCAGGTTGAACAGCTGGAAGATGATGCCCAGGTGTTCGGCGCGGAAGCCGTCCCGCTCGGCTCCGCGCAGTGCCGAGAGGTCCGTGCCGAGCAGCGATACCGTGCCCGCCGTCGGCGTGAGTATGCCGGCGAACAGGTTCAGCAGCGTGGACTTGCCGGAGCCGCTGGCGCCGCGGATGAGCACCTTCTCGCCGGGCGCGATCGCCAGTGCAGGGATGTCCAGCAGCGGCACCGACGGCTGCCAGCCGAAGCGGAGGCCGGTGGCCGCAAGCACAGGCGGCGGACCGATTTGCGTCGCGTCGTGCATCATGAGGGGGAAACGGGTACCCGCCGGGCGCGCGGCGCCGGCGCGAGGTGTCGTCTGTGCCGATAGTATACTAAGCTCTGCGGCGGCAACGGTCGCAACAGTGGCAATAGCCTCAATAGTCGCAACGGTCGCGGCAGCAACGTGAGCAAGGCTTGGACATAAAGGGAGAATACAGGATCGCCAACACCCGTGATCGGGTGTGGCTGGCGCTGAACGACCCGGAGGTCCTCAGGCGCTGCATACCGGGTTGCGAGTCCCTGGAAAGAGTCTCCGACGAGGAGATGCAGGCGAAGGTGATGGCCGCCATCGGCCCGGTGAAATCGCGCTTCAACACCACGCTCACGCTCGAGGATCTGAATCCGCCGGCGAGTTACCGCCTCGTCGGTGTCAGCAAGGGCGGGGCGGCCGGTTTCGGCAAGGGCTCGGCCGACGTCGAACTGGTGGAGGACGGCGAGATCACCGTGCTGCGCTACGATGCCCGGTTCAAGGTGGGCGGCAAGCTCGCCCAGGTGGGCTCCCGCCTGGTGCTGGGCGCCACGAAGAAGACGGCCGACGATTTCTTCGCCAATTTCTCCCGCGAACTCGACCCGGGCGCGACGAAGATCGAGGTGGAAGAGGCCGAGGCGTCGGGCGGCGCGGGCATCGGGCGCAAGACTGCCTGGGCGGTGGCAGGCGCCGCCGCGGTACTGGTGCTGCTGTGGCTGCTGTTCGGCCTGTAGGATCCATGCATAAAGTCGAATTCGAACTGAACGGAGAGCCGGTGAGCGTCGAGGTTGAGGCCCGCACGCTGCTGGTCGACGCCCTGCGCGGCGGCCTGGGCAAAACGGGCACCCACGTCGGCTGCGACACCAGCCAGTGCGGCGCCTGCGTGGTGCACCTGGACGGGCGCTCCGTGAAGAGCTGCTCGCTGCTGGCGGTGCAGGCCGCCGGGCGGCGGGTCACCACCATCGAGGGCATCGGTGCGGACGGCGGCCTGCATCCGCTGCAGGCGGCATTCCGGGAACACCACGGTCTGCAATGCGGCTACTGCACGCCCGGCATGATCATGAGCGCGCTGGATCTCCTGCAGAGCAACCCGGACCCGGACGACGCGGAGATCCGCGAGTGGCTCGAGGGCAACCTCTGCCGCTGCACCGGTTATCACGGCATCGTTCGCGCCGTGCGCGCGGCCGCCGCCGAGATGCGGGGGCAGGGCTGAGATGTACGACTTCGAGTATCACCGGGCGGGCAGCGTCGACGAGGCGGCGGAGCGCCTCGGCGCGAACAGCGAGGCGAAACTGCTGGCCGGCGGCATGACGCTGCTGCCCACGATGAAGCTGCGCCTCGCCCAGCCCGACGTGCTGGTGGATCTCGGCGGCGTGGAGGCACTGCGCGGCGTCAGCGGCAGCGACCCGGTGGTGATCGGCGCCACCACGACTCACGCCGAGGTGGCGGCCTCGGCGGAGGTCGGCGATCACATCCCTGCCCTTGCGGCACTGGCGGCCGGCATCGGCGACGCCCAGGTGCGCAACCGGGGCACCATCGGCGGCTCGCTGGCCAACAGCGATCCGGCGGCGGACTACCCGGCGGCGGTGCTGGGCCTCGGCGCGACCATCGGCACGAACCGGCGCCGGATCCCGGCCGAGCAGTATTTCCGCGGCATGTTCGAAACCGCGCTGGAAGCGGACGAGATCATCGTCTCGGTGAGCTTCCCGAAGCCGGCCCGCGCCGGCTATGCGAAATTCGCCAACCCGGCTTCCCGCTACGCCGTCGTCGGGGTATTCGTGGCGGACACGTCCGAGGGTCTGCGGGTGGCGGTCACCGGCGCCGGGCCCTGCGTGTTCCGTGTCGCCGAGATGGAGGCGGCGCTCAGCCGGGACTTCTCGCCGGACGCTCTGGCCGGCATCGAGGTGCCCGCCGACGAACTGAACGAGGACCTGCACGCCAGCGCCGAATATCGTGCCCACCTGATCGGTGTGATGGCGCGGAGAGCGGTCGCCGCCGCCCGTGGCTGAGGGCTCCGGTCAGCCGGCGCGGATGCCGGCATCGGTCGACGACACCGTCGCCCTGCTCGCCGAGGGCCGCTACGTGGCCGGACGCGATCTCGCCACGGCCGTGTACCTGGCCCTGAGCCTGCCGCGGCCGCTGCTGCTGGAGGGCGAGGCCGGTACCGGCAAGACGGAGGTGGCAAAGGTGCTCGCCGACCGGCTCGGCCGCCGGCTGCTGCGGCTGCAGTGCTACGACGGCCTGGATCTGGCCTCGGCGGCCTACGAGTGGGACTACCCGCGGCAGATGCTGGCCATCCGGCTGGCCGAGGCCCGCGGCGAGGGCGGCGTGGTCGCCGAAGACATCTACTCCTCCGAGTACCTGATCAAGCGGCCCCTGCTCGAGGCGCTGGAGCCGGCCCCCGGCGGTGCGCCGGTGCTGCTGATCGACGAACTGGACCGGGCCGACGAGCCCTTCGAGGCCTTCCTGCTCGAGATCCTCTCCGACAATCAGATCACCATCCCCGAGTTCGGCCGGGTGGCGGCGCCGGAACCGCCCGTGGTGGTCATCACCTCGAACCGCACCCGCGAGATCCACGACGCGCTGCGCCGGCGCTGCCTGTATCACTGGGTGGACTACCCGACGGCGGAGGCAGAGCGGGAGATCCTGGCGCGCAAGTGCCCGGCGGTCACCGCCGAGCTCGGGGCGCAGATCATCGATTTCGTGCAGGGTCTGCGGGAGGCCGATCTGTACAAGCGGCCCGGTGTGGCCGAGACGCTGGACTGGGCGGCGGCGCTGACACAGCTGGGCGCCGACCGGCTGGGCGCCGGCGTCGTCGACTCGACGCTGGGCGCGTTGCTGAAGTACCAGGACGATATCGCCCGGGTGCGCGGCGAGGAACTCCTGAGGCTGCTGGGCAGCGAAGCGCAGCAGGCGTCCGGGTGAGCGCCGACGCGGCGGCGGCCGGAGAGGCCTTCCGCGAGCACCTCGTCCTGTTCGTGCGCACGCTGCGCCATGCCGGTCTCGGTCTGGGGCCGGGCGACATCCGGGGCGCTCTCGAGGCAGCGGCCGCGACCGGCCTGCGCAATCGCGACGATCTGCGTCGTGCGCTGGCCGCCTCGCTGGTGCGCAGCCCCCGGGACATGTCCCTCTTCCGGCAGGCCTTCGGTCTGTTCTTCGAGCGGCCCCGGGCACTGCGCCGGCTGGCCGATGCGGCCGCGGAGCCCGCCGCGAGCGGGACGGGCGGCGCAGCGGAGGACGGGGTCGTCCGCCTCGCCCGGGCGCTGGCCGCCGCGGGGCACGGGCGGGAACGGCCCCGCGAAACCCGTCGGCGGCAGCGAGACCGGCGCGGCGGCGCTTCCGCGCTGGAGGTGCTGCGGCGAAAGGACTTCGAGCAGATGAGCGCGGAGGAGCGGAGCGAGGCCCGGGCCATGCTGCGCGAGGCAGCACTGCCGCTCGCGACGCTGCGTACCCGGCGCTTCAGCACGCACGCCCGCGGGCCCCGGCCCGACCTGCGCGCGACGCTGCGTCGCGGCGTGCGCCAGGGCGGCGAGTTCATGCAACTGGAGCGCCGCCGTCCGCGCCTGCGTCCGCCGCCCCTGGTGCTGCTGGCGGACATTTCCGGCTCCATGAGCCGATATACGCGCATGTTCCTCCATTTCGCCCACGCCCTGACCGCGCGGGGGGAGCGGGTGCACACGTTCCTGTTCGGCACCCGGCTCAGCGCGGTCACCCGCCGGCTGCGCGACCGGGACCCGGACCGGGCCCTGGCCCTCGTCGCCGACGACATCCGCGACTGGGACGGCGGCACCCGCATCGCCGACTCGCTGCACGAATTCAACCGCGACTGGGGCCGGCGGGTGCTGGGGCAGGGCGCGGTCGTGCTGCTGCTCACCGACGGGCTGGAGCGCGACCCGGATGCGCGGCTCGGCCGGGAGATGGAGCGTCTCGGCAAGTCCTGCCGCCGGCTGGTCTGGCTGAATCCGCTGCTGCGGTATGATGAATTCCGGCCGCGGGCGCGCGGCATGCGGCTCATGCTGCCCCATGCCGACGACCTGGTCCCGGCCCACAACGTCGACAGCCTGGAAGGCCTCGCGGCCCGGCTCGGCGACTCCCTGCAGGCAAGGAGGCAGACAAGTACCCGATGAATACCGATCAGATGTTGCGCCGATTCTCCGAGTGGCGCGAGACGGGCCGGCGCCTCGTGCTCGCCAGCGTGTACGAGACGGCCGGCTCGACCTACAGCAAGGCCGGCACGCAGATGCTCATCACCGACGATGGCGACTTCCAGGGCCTGCTGAGCGGCGGCTGCCTGGAGGGCGACCTCGCCGAGCGCGCCGCCCGGGTGAGCGCCTCGGGGGAGCCGGACACGATCAGCTACGACCTCGGCGGCGCGGACGACGAGCTGTTCGGCCTGGGCGTGGGCTGCGACGGCACCATGCGCATCTTCCTGCAACCGCTGCCGCGGCCCGACTACCAGCCGTTCGCCGCCGTGGCCGAATGCCTGCAGGGTGATGAGGCCGCCGTGCTCGCGACGGTGATCGAGAGCGGGACCACCGCGGTCGAAGCGGGGCAATTCGCATTGCTGGACCGTGGCGGCGTCCGGCATACCACAATGAGCGGCCCGGCATCCGGCGCGGTGGAGGAAGCGGCGATGCCGCACCTGCAGAGCGGCAGCTCCGCGACGGCTACCGTCTCTCTGTCGGACGGCGACGTGACCGTGCTGTTCGTGGCCATCGTGCCGCCGCCCCGGGTGCTGGTGCTGGGTGCCGGCCTGGACGCGGTCCCGTTCGTGGATCTCGCCGCCCGGCTGGGCTGGCGCGTCACCGTGCGCGATCATCGGCCGGCCTATTTCGACAAAGGCGATTTCGGCCGTGCCGAGCGGTGCATCACGGGACCGGCGGAGGAACTGGACGGAGACGATCTCGGCCGGTACGCGGCGGTCATGGTCATGAGCCACCACCTCGCCACCGACCGCACGTATCTGCGGGCCTTGGCGGAGAGCGCCGTCCCCTACGTGGGGCTGCTGGGGCCGCGGCGGCGGCGCGAACAGCTGCTGGCCGACCTGGGCGAGGCAGGAGAGCGCCTCGCCTCGCGGCTGTACGGGCCGGCCGGCCTCGACATCGGGGCACGCGGTGCCGAGAGTATCGCCCTGTCCATCGTCGCGGAGATCCACGCGGTGCTGGCCGGCGCGAACGCGCCGGGCCGCCCGCTCGGCTCACCCTGAACGGCGGGGCTCCGGCTCAGTCCTTGCCGGTGCCCAGGAACAGGCCGATCACGTAATCGGCGTAACCGCCGGCGCCGCCGTCGAGCACGTTGCGCCCGGTCAGCTGCTCGTACTGCGCGCCGAAAGAGACGGCGCAGCCGGTTGCCCCCAGCAGCGCCACGCACACCTGCGCCGGTTCGCCGCCGGTGATGTGGCCTCGCGACTGGAGCGATTCGAGCAGCGGGATCAGCATTCCGAACAGCCGGCCCATGTGGTTCTCCGTCAGCCAACGCGCCCGGTCGCCACCCTCCGCGGAGGCGTCGCGGACGAAGTGATACCACTCCGGGTGCTCGGCGGAATAGAGCGTCAGGGTGCGGATGGCGTCGCTCAGCCGCTGGCGGTCGTCTCCCGCCTCCGCGCCCGATACGGTCCGCTCCAGGCGCTCGTTGAGCTCGCCCAGCAGGTGGTCGGCGGCAGCCTGCCACAGGCGCGCCTTATTGCGGAAATGGTAGGTAATCAGCGGATGATGGACCCCGGCGCGCTCGGCGATATCGCGGGTCGCCGCCCCGGCGTAGCCGGCCTCGGCGAATGCGGCGATGGCAGCGTCCACGAGCCGCCGTCGGGTGTCCAGGCTGCGGCGCTGTGTGCGCCGGCCGGTGCTGGCAGCACTCTGTGTCGTCATTCAGAAATCCCATGCGAAAAGTGTGTGGTTCTTCGATGGGGAGAATGCCAATTGGTTCCCTCGCCGTCGAGACCGCGCGGCGGGGGTGCGAGCCAGGCTGCGAGGCGGATGGCTCAGGGATCGATGCCGAAATTAATGCGGACGCGAATCCGCTCCCCGGCGGGCCAGTCGGCGGCGAGAGGCTCGTATCGCCACTGATCGACGGCCTCCACCGCGGCCTCGTCGAAGGTGCCGGCGGGGCGGGCGTCCGTCACGCGGATGTCTGCGGGCAGGCCCGCGGGCGTGAGCGAGAACTCCACGTCCACCCAGCCTTCCAGGCCGCGCATCTCCGCCGCCCGGGGATACGCCGGCGGCACATAGGTAATGCGCTCCGGGCGTGCCGGGGGCGGCGTGTCTTGCGGGGTGACTTCCTCCCGGCTCACCGCCGGCTCCCGGGTTTCGGCCGCGCCCGTGGCTGGCGTCGCGGCGGAATCGTCTGTGGCCTCTGCCGCCGCCGCAGCCGCATCGGCGGGCGGGGTCGCGGCGTCGCCGCGAGCTTCCGTGGCTTCCAGGGCCTCCGAGGCTTCCAGGGCCTCCGAGGTTTCCAGGGCTTCCGAGGCTTCCAGGGCCTCCGCGGCTTCTGACGTATCCACCGGCGGACCCTCATCCTCGGTCATCACCTCGGTGACCGGCTCGGTCACCGATTCGGATATCTGCTCCGGCGCGGTCGGTTCCACGGCGGGCGCTGCGGATTCCTCCGCCGCCGGTGCCACAGCGGAGGCGCCGGAATCCTCCGCGGTCGGTTCCACAGCGGGGGCGGATTCCTCCGCGGCCGGCGCGGAGGGCAGGCGCCCCGCGGCTTCCCGGAACGGCGCCAGGCGCGGCTCATCGACGCCGCTCAGGCGTGCCTCCTCCAGCCAATGCTCGGCGGCGGCGCGGTCGCCGGCCTCCACCGACTCCCGGATACGCGTGATGAGGGCGGTGCGCAGGAAGGCCATGCCCTGGCGCCCGGCGATGCTCTCGCTGTCCTGGGCCAGCACGGCGCGGTAGTAGTAGCGGGCGTTGTCGCCGGCCGGCTCGACGAGCTGCCCCTGCAGGAGGCGCTGGTTGCCGAGTTCGAGCAGCAGAGTGCGGCCGCGGTTGTCCGAGGCCGCCAGGATCGATTCGCGTCTCGCCGCCACCGCCGGGCTGCGGCCCGGCAGCAGGGCGGCGGCCTCGTCCAGCACTGCCATGGCCCCTTCGGTGTCCCCGGCGGCCGCCAGTTCGTCGGCTCGCGCCAGCAGTCGGTCCCGTTCCACGATGACGAGACGCGTGTCTACAGCCTCGAGACCGGGCGCTGCCGGGAAGCTGGCGCGGATCACGCTGCGTCCGGCGCGGGCTTCGCCCGGGCGCCCCGCATCCAGTGCCGCTGCGACGGTCGCGATGGCCTCGGCAACCACCCGCTCGACTTCCGCGGCCAGTTCCGTGTCGTTCGGCGCCTCTGCGCGTGCGCTGGCGTAGAGCGAGAGCGCGCCGTCCTCACCGGGCGCGAGCAGGCGGCCCGCCGCGACGGCTTCCCGGGCGCGCCGCAGGTCGCGGCTTACGGGCGGCGGCGCAGGCGGCTCGGAACTGGCCTCTCCGGTCGGGTCGGCGGCGGGCGCCGACGCGTCAGCCGCTGTGCCGGCCGGGGATGGCGCCGCGCCGTCGTCCGGGCCGCCGGTCACCGACCAGATGCCGCCGACCGCGATGAGCGCGAGCAGTACACCCAGACCTGCCAGCAGCACCGGGCGCGGGAGACTCCCGTCGCCGGCCTTTTCCCGCGGCATCTCGTTCTTCGGCGGCCGCTCTTCCGCCGCCTTCGGTTTCGGTGCCCGGCGGCGGACCATCGGCTTCGTGTCGGCGGGCCGGGGCGTCTCCGGCCGCACCAGCGCGGGCGTGGCCGGTGCCTCCTCGCTCAGCACCACTTCCTCGGCGCCCTCGAAGTCCGCAATGGTGGGCTCGACACGCGCCGCCGGGGCCGGAGGCGTGGACGCATCCGGCGCGGGCATGGCCGGCGCGGCAGGCCCGGCCTTCTCCTGCGCCCGGCGGATGGCCGCCTCGATGGCCAGCCGCGCCCGTCCCGGTGATATGGGCTTCAGCAGGAAGCGATAGACCATGCCGGCGTTGATGAGATCCATCAGCTGGTCGCCGTCGTCGCGGCGGCCGGCGACGATGGTCACCAGCCCGGGCTGGCGGCTGCGCAGCCGGGTGGTGATGGCCTCCACGTCACGCGGAGCGACGGCGGCGTCCGTGACCAGAACCGCGCTGGTGGCGTCGCCGACCAGTTTCGCGGCAGCCCGGAGATCGTCCACGGCGTGGACCGGCTGGCGTGGCGAGAGCGCCTGACGGATGGTGTCCAGGAACACCTCGTCCTTGCTGAGCACGACCAGCTCCGTCGCGGCAGCGACCGCGGGATAGGTGCCGCTTGCCGCCGTTGCGCCGGTGGTACGGCGGACCGGGCCGGACTCGCGCGCGGGCGCCGTGGACGACACGCGCGGGCGGGGCCCCGCCGTACGGTCGTTGGCCGATTCCTGCAGCGTATTGACCCGCAGCTGGTCGACGGCCTCGTCGATGACGCGGCGCATCTCGTCCGGCGTGCCGATGCCGCGGATGACCTGGAACAACTCCTCGCTGCCGACGAGTGCCTCTGCCTCCGCGCCGCTCATGTCTTCCGGCGCGATGAGGATGCCCAGCGTCTCCGGCGAGCGCTTCCTCGCCTCGCGCAGCGCCTCGATGCCGCTCATGCCCGGCAGCCGCTGGGCCGAGACCATGACGTGGATGGGGGTCACCCCGAGGGTGTTGAGCGCCTCGGTACCGCTGGTCGCCAGATGCACCGAATAGGCGTCGCCGAGCGAGGCGCTGAAACGGTCCAGCGTGCTCTGCTCGGAGTGCAGCAGCAGTACCTGAGTCTTGAACCTTTGCACGGCGTCCGATGCCTCTAGCGGTCTGATTCCCGGGCGGTTATCGAACACCGAGTATATGCGCGCCCATACCGCCGGTGGCCGGCTGGCCAGCGCGAATATGTCAAAGTGTGATCCGGGACACACTCCCGGCGGTACTGGTGCGCATTGCGGGCCCGGCGGGGCCCGGCGGCAGCCGGAAAGTCAGCCGGCGGGCGGAGCGCGGCGCTCCCGGTTCTCCGCGGCCAGTGCCTCGACCGCCTCGTCCAGGGCCAGCACCTGCTGGCGCTTGCTGCCCAGACGACGGACCGCCACGGTGCGCTCCTCCACCTCGCGCTTGCCGACGGCGATGATCACCGGGATCTTGGCCACGCTGTGCTCTCGCACCTTGTAGCTGATCTTCTCGTTGCGCAGATCGGTCTCTGCCGCCAGTCCCGCCGCCCGCAGCGCCTCGGCCACCTCGCAGGCGTACTCGTCGCCGTCCGACGTGATGGTGGTCACCACCGCCTGCACCGGCGCGAGCCACAGCGGCAGCGCGCCTGCGTAGTGCTCGATCAGGATGCCGATGAAGCGTTCCAGCGAGCCGAACATGGCGCGGTGGAGCATGACCGGCGTGTGCCTGTTGCCGTCCTCGCCGACGAAGCTCGCGCCCAGCCGCTCGGGCAGGTTCAGGTCCACCTGCAGCGTGCCGCACTGCCAGTCCCGGCCGATGGCGTCGCGCAGCACGAACTCGAGCTTCGGGCCGTAGAAGGCGCCCTCGCCCGGGTTGTAGGTGTACTCCAGCCCGGTCGTCTCGATGGCCGTCTTCAGCGCGGACTCGGCCTGGTCCCACACCTCGTCGGCGCCCACGCGCACTTCCGGGCGGTCGGCGAACTTGATGCGCACGTCCTCGAAGCCGAAGTCCCGGTAGATGCCGAGGATCAGGTCGCATACCGCGATGGACTCCGCGGTGATCTGGTCGCGGGTGCAGAAGATATGCGCGTCGTCCTGGGTGAAGGCACGCACGCGGAGCATGCCGTGCAGGGCGCCGGAGGGCTCGTAGCGATGCACGGTGCCGAATTCCGACAGCCTGAGCGGCAGCTCCCGGTAGCTGGTGATGCCCTGGTTGAAGACCTGCACGTGGCCCGGGCAGTTCATGGGTTTCAGCGCGTAGACACGGCCCTCTTCGGGCTCCGTGGTGAACATGTTCTCGCCGAACGTCTCCCAGTGGCCGGAGGATTCCCACAGCGAGCGGTCCATCACGATGGGAGTCGCGATCTCCCGGTAGCCAGCGGCATTCTGGCGCTCGCGCATGTAATCGACCAGGCGCTGGTACAGGGTCCAGCCGCGCGGATGCCAGAACACGGCGCCCGGCGCCTCTTCCTGGAAGTGGAACAGCCCCATCTGGCGGCCGAGGCGGCGGTGGTCGCGCTTCTCCGCCTCCTCCAGCTGGTGCAGGTAGGTGCGCAGCTGCTTGTCGCTGGCCCAGGCGGTGCCGTAGATCCGCTGCAGCATCTCGTTGCGGGAGTCGCCGCGCCAGTAGGCGCCGGAGACCCGGGTGAGCTTGAATGCGTTACCGAGCCTGCTGGTGGAGGGCAGGTGCGGGCCGCGGCACAGATCGAGGAACTCGCCCTGGCGGTAGACGGTGATGACCTCGTCCTCCGGCAGATCCTCGATGAGGCGGGCCTTGTACTCCTCCCCGTCGTCGCGGAAATAACGCACGGCCTCGTCCCGGTCCCAGACCTCGCGGACGATGTGCTCGTCCCGCGCGACGATGTCGCGCATGCGGGACTCGATCTTCTCCAGGTCCTCGGGCGTGAAGGGCGTCTCCCGGGCGAAGTCGTAATAGAAGCCGTTCTCGATGGCGGGCCCGATGGTCACCTGGGTCTCTGGATAGAGCTCCTTCACCGCCTCGGCCATGATGTGGGCCGCGTCGTGGCGCAGCAGTTCCAGCCCGTCCTCGCTGTCGCGGGTGACGATCTCGACGGCGGCGTCTCCCGGTATCTCCCGGGCGAGGTCGCGCAGTTCGCCGTCGACCCGGATGGCCACGGCGTCCTTCGCCAGTTTGCGGCCGATGCTCTCGGCCACGTCGAGGCCGGTGGCCGGTTTGTCGAATTCCCGTCGGGAACCGTCGGGCAGGGTGATGGATGGCATGTTGCTCTCTGGGCTGGTGCTGGTCGGCAGTTGATCTGCGAGGGGTACGCGGCAGGCTGCGAAAAGCCCGTTATTCTACGCGACGGCGCGGCGCATTCGTAGCCTCGCGGGCGGCGCCGGCGGCGCTGCGTTATCATGCGGCGCCAGCCCGGCCACACCGCACCAAGAGGCTCATGAGCAGCGCAGACGCCGACCAGGACAGCCCGGTATTCCCGCCGGAGAACCACGACCACCGCCATTGCGTGGCGGACGCGCTGGCCAATGCCGAGCGTCTGTGCCGGGAGCGGGGACTGCGGCTGACCGCGAGGCGCCGCCGCGTGCTGGAACTCGTCTGGACCAGCCACCAGCCGGTGGGCGCCTACGACATCCTGGAGGCCATGAGCGACGAGGGCCGCCGCCCGGCGCCGCCCACCGTCTACCGTGCCCTGGACTTCCTGATGGACGCCGGCCTGGTGCACCGCCTCGATTCCCTGAACGCCTTCGTCGGCTGCCGCGACCCGGAGCATCCGCACGCCGGGCAATTCCTGATCTGCCGCCACTGCCGGTCGGTGGCGGAGCTGGACGATGCCGAGCTGCAGCGGGTGGTCAACGCGAAGGTGGCGGAGGCCGGCTTCCATGCCGAGACCCAGATGCTGGAGATACAGGGCGTCTGCAGCCGCTGCCGATCCTGACGCCCGTTGGCGGCAAAAAAGAGAAAAGCCGGCGCGAAGCCGGCTTTTCCGTGCTGGCGAGCAGGCGCTCGCGCGGCGAGCGTCAGATTCGTAGCTGAATTCCAGTCCCCAGCGGCGCTCCGGTCCCGGGTGGACGAAGGAGCCGCCGAATTCGGCCGCCAGGATGACTTCCTCGACGATGTCCTCGTCCAGGATGTTGGTGCCGAAGGCGGTCACCCGCCAGTTGTCCTTGCCGAAGCCGACGCGCAGATCCCAGGTCTGGTAGGGGTCGCGCTCGGTGACCGTGTAGTCGGCGGTGCCGAGTCCCGGGAAGCTGAGGTCGAACAGCGTCAGGCGCTCTTCGTCCTGGGCCGTGTGGAACCAGGTCTGGCCCACGAAGGAGCCGTACAGCCCGCCGAAGAGATCCCAGCCGTTGCCTATCGGGTAGTCCACCTCGATCGCGACGTTGCCCGTGTACTGGGGCGTTGACGGGGAGTCGTTGCCGACCGTGTTGGGGCGCACCGAGTTGGCCTCGATGCGGCTGGCGGTGTAGGCCCAGCCGCCGCCCACGGTGATGTAGTCGTTGAGCACGTAGTTCGCGCCGATCTCGGCGCCCGTCAGCTTCACCTCGTCGATATTGGAGACGACGCGCAGGAGGCCGAACGGGCCCACCTGGAACTCGAAGAACTGCATGTCGTCGACGTCCATCCGGTACACCGCGCCCTCCAGCGACAGCCGGCCGTCGGCGAGCTGCGACTTGAAGCCGAGTTCGAAAGCACTGGAGGTCTCCTTGTCGAACTCGTCCCGGATGTCCAGGTCCTTGCCGAGCGGCTGGTTGATGAAGACATCGATGGTGGCCGCCGAGCCCTGGTTGTTGAAACCGCCGCTCTTGAAGCCGATGCCCCAGGAGGCGAACAGTGTCACAGCGTCGTTCACGTCGTGGCTGAGGGAGAGCTTTGGCTGCACCTGGGTGAAGGTGCGGCTCTGGGGCTGCACGCCGCCCGGGTTCAGGGCCGGGTCCAGCGCCGGGTTCAGCGGCGCGCCGCCGCTGAAGACACCGTCGTTGGTGAAGTCGACGAACTCGGTGCGCGGCTCGGTGGGCACGAGGCTGCGCGCCTCGCGCTCCTCACGGTCGTAGCGCAGCGCCAGAGCGACCTCGGTGCGGTCGGTGACATCGTAGGCCAGCTGGCCGAACACGGCCCAGACGTCGGTGTCGAATTCGTCCCACAGCAGCTGCTCCGTGGGGTTGTTCGGGTTGTCCGTGTACAGCGTCGGGATGACACCGAAGCCCCGGTCGATGGCCAGGTTCACGCCCACCTCGCGCTCCAGGGTGAGGTAGTACAGGCCCGTGATCCAGCGCAGGGCCTGGTCGCCCGGCGAGGCCAGGCGCAGCTCGAAGCTGATGTCTTCCTGATTGCGCACCTGGTACTGGGTGCCGTCGCAGGTGGTCGGGCTGTACGGGCCGAGGATGGGGTCGGCGCCGAAGCTGCCGTCGACCGGCAGCAGGATCTGGGGTGGCGGCAGCGTGACACCCGCGAGCGTCAGCGCGATGGAGTTCGGCAGGCAGGAGTCCGGCGTGGCGTCGTCGGCGTTGAAGAAGCCGAAGGCCGCACTGGTGCCGTCCGAGGACAGCGAGTTCTCGATGTTGCTGTAGAGCAGCCAGCTGGTGAGGCTGGCCCAGCCGAGCTCGTAGTCCGCCTTGACCGAGAACTCCGTGGCCTCCTGGTCGTTGGTGGAATCGATGTTCGGCTGGAACACGAACTCGTGGTCGTCCACGTCCTCGTAGAAGTGGGACGCGAAGCCTTCGCCGAACAGCGGGTCCAGGGCAGGGGCGAACACCTCGGCGAACGTGGGCAGATGGAAGGCCGCGTTGAAGCTGATGGAGGCGGCGTCCACTTCGCCGTAGCGGGCCTTGACGTCCACGGTGAGCAGATCGGTCGGCTCGAAGATCAGCCGGCCGTTGATGTTGTAGTTCTCGAAGTCGTCGACCACGTCGGCGTCGAGGAAGGTATTCGTGTAGTAGCCGTCGGTGTCGCGCCAGTCGCCGCCGAGGCTGAACGACACGGTGTCGGTGAGCGGTCCGCTCACGTAGCCGGTGGCGTAATAGGTGCTGTCGCCCGCGGCGCTCACCTTGACGTTGCCGCCCAGCTCCTCGCCGGGCATTTCGGTGGTGACGATAATGGCTCCGGCCGCGGCGTTGCGGCCATACACTGCGCCCTGGGGGCCCTTCAGAATCTCGATCTGTTGCAGATTCGAGAATTCCCGGTTGAAGGCCGCGGGGTTGGTCATCAGAACGCCGTCGATGATGAACGCCACGCTGTTCTCGGCATCCCGGGCGCCATTCAGGCCGCGGATATTGATCTGCGTGTCGCCGACCTCGGCCGCGTCGACCAGGCTCACTCCGGGGGTCAGCTTGATGAAGTCCTCCGCGCGCTCCACGCCGGCACGCTCGAGGCGATCCTCGGTCAGCACCGTGACGGTGGCCGGCACGTCCTGCAGCGTTTCCTCACGCTGCCGCGCGGTCACGATGATTTCCTCGATGCCCTGGGCCTCCTGCGCCACGGCGGGTACGCTATGAACGGCGGTCAAGGCGAGCAGGCTCGCGACGCCGCAAAGCAGGGTCTTCGCACGCATAGGTCTCTCTCCTGGTCTGGATCGGTCTTCGTGTTCCGCAACGATGTCGGTTATGGCATACATCGTTGTAGTCGGCTCTTTTCGGCCCCCGAGGTATCGTATACAAAAGCGGCGTAGTTCGTCCAGAAAAAGCGCGGAAAAGCCAATGACTTGTGATTTTTTGTATACAATCCTGCCTGTGCTGTCGGCTGGACAGGAACGGCGCCACAATGTCGCGGCTGCGCAACACGCGTCTGCGTCGCGGCGGGAAGGCCTGCCATGGATACCCTGACCCAGGCCGTGCTCGGCGCCTCCATCGGCGCCGCGGTGGCCGGCCGGGGCGAGCGCCGGCGCGGTGCCGCGTGGGGCGCCGCGTGCGGCACGCTGCCGGACCTCGACGTGCTCGTGCCCCTGGGCAATCCGGTGGCCGATTTCACCTGGCACCGGGGCTACAGCCATTCGCTGTTCGTGCTGAGTGTCGCGGCGCCGGCGATCTGGTGGCTGATCTCGCGGCTGGACTCTCGTGCCAGGCAACGCCCGCGCCGCTGGCTTGCCCTCGTCTGGCTCGCCCTGTTCACGCATCCGTTGCTCGACGCCTTCACCGTCTACGGCACCCAGCTGTTTCTGCCGTTCAGCAATCACCCGGTGAGCGGCTCGACGGTCTTCATCATCGATCCCGCGTTCACCGTCCCCCTGGCGGTCGGCCTGGCGATCGGGCTGATCGTCCGCGACGAGCACCGTGCCCGGGCGGCCGTGGTCGGCGGTCTGACACTCGCCGTGGCGTACCTGGGCCTGTCCGTGGCGGCCAAGCTGCACGTGGAAGAGGCGGCCCGCGACGCGCTGGCCCGGGCGGGGATTTCCCATCGAGGCGTGCTCACGACGCCGGCGCCGTTCAACATCGTGCTGTGGCGCATTGTCGCCATGGAAGAGGCCGGCTATCGGGAGGGCTTCTACTCCCTGCTGGATCCTCCCGGCACCCTGACTTTCCAGCGCCACGAGTCGCGTACGGAGCTGCTGGACGGCATCCGGGATGCGTGGGCGGTGGGGCGACTGGCCTGGTTCACCCACGGCTTCTACCGGGTGTCCCGCCAGGACGACCGGATCGTGATGACGGACCTGCGCATGGGCGTGGAACCGGTCTACGTGTTCAGCTTCGCCGTCGGCCGGCTGGAGGCGGGCGCTGCGCGGGCCGTCGAGCCCGAGCAGCTCGCGCCGCTGCGCCCCGGCCCGGGACAGGTGGCGCGGCTGCTCCGCCGCGTCGCCGGGCCGGTCACCCCGGCCGATGATTCCCGTACAATACCGGGCTCCTGATTCGCGCTCATAACCAGGCCTCCGACCGTCATGTCCGACACAACCACCGCCGGCAAGGATTTCATCCGCCAGATCATCGCCGACGACATCGCCGCCGGTAAGCATGGCGGTAACGTCGTCACCCGCTTCCCGCCGGAGCCGAACGGCTTTCTGCACATCGGCCATGCCACCTCCATCTGCCTGAACTTCGGCGTGGCGCAGGAGAACGACGGCGTCACGTTCCTGCGCTTCGACGACACCAACCCGGGCAGGGAGAGCATCGAGTTCGTGCGCGCGATCGAGGCGGATATCCGCTGGCTCGGTTTCGACTGGGGCGACCGTCTCACCCACGCGTCGGATTACTTCGACCCGCTGTACGACTGCGCGGTCGATCTGATCCGCCAGGGCAAGGCGTACGTGGACGACCTCGGCGCGGACGAGATCCGCGAGTACCGCGGCACGCTCAAGGAGCCGGGACGGGAGAGCCCCTGGCGCGGGCGCAGCGTGGAGGAAAACCTGGATCTGTTCGGACGCATGCGGGCGGGCGAGTTCGCCGACGGCGAGAAGGTGCTGCGCGCGAAGATCGACATGGCGGCGCCGAACATGCACATGCGCGACCCGACGCTCTACCGCATCCGCCACATCCCCCATCAGCGCACCGGCGACAAGTGGTGCATCTACCCGATGTACGACTTCGCGCACGGGCTGTCGGATGCCTTCGAGGGCATCACCCATTCGCTGTGCACGCTCGAGTTCGAGGACCATCGGCCGCTGTACGATTGGCTGCTCGATCAGCTCGACCTGCCGCATCGCCCGCGCCAGTACGAATTCTCGCGCACGAACCTCGCCTACACCGTCACCAGCAAACGCCGCCTGGCCGAGCTGGTGGAACGGCGCACCGTCGCCGGCTGGGACGACCCGCGCATGCCGACGCTCGCCGGGATGCGCCGCCGCGGCTATCCGCCCGGGGCGCTGCGGGAGTTCGCCCGCCGGGTGGGCATCACCAAGAAGAACAAGCTGATCGAGATGGGCTTTCTGGAGGCGACCGTGCGCGAGGTGCTGGACCCCTCCGCGCCACGGGTGATGGGCGTCATCGATCCGCTGAAGGTGACCATCACCAACTACCCGGAAGAGCGGGTGGAGCGCATGACGGCACAGAACCATCCCAACGACCCGTCGATGGGCGAGCGGGAACTCGCCTTTTCGCGCACGCTCTGGATCGAGCGCGACGACTTCATGGAGGACCCGCCGAAGAAGTTCTTCCGCCTGCGTCCCGGCGGCGAGGTGCGGCTGCGTTACGCCTACATCATCCGTTGCGACGAGGTGGTGAAGGACGACGAAGGCAACGTGGTGGAGTTGCTCTGCAGCTACGACCCGGAGACCCGCAGCGGTGCGGCGGGCGCCCAGCGCAAGGTGAAGGGCACCATCCACTGGCTGTCCGCGGAGCATGCGGTGCCGGCCGAGGTGCGGCTCTACGACCGGCTGTTCACCGAGCCGGCGCCGGGAACGGAGGGCGACTGGCACGAGGCGATCAACCCCGATTCGCTGAAGGTCGCTTCGGCGCAGCTCGAGCCGGGCGTCGCTGCGCTCGCTCCGGGCGATGCGGTGCAGTTCGAGCGGCTGGGTTATTTCACCGCCGATCCGGACTCGAGCGCGGAGTCGCCGGTGTTCAACCGCATCGTCACCCTGCGCGATTCCTGGGCCAAGGTGGAAAAGCAGGCCATGCAGCAGGCGGGCGCAGCGTAACGCGCTGCACGGGCCGAGTCCGTTCCTGCCGGATAGCCGTCAGGGAAATATGCAAGTCGTCCGCGGTGACGTTGCCGCGGCGCAGACGCGCGCAGCTCCAAAAATGCCGGCCGCCGGGGCTCTGCTATGATCCGGACTGGCGCTGAGGCATGGGGGAGGGACGTTGGCGCTGTGACCGACTCACCGTCTGATCGGCATCACGGATACCGCTTCGGGAATTGCTTTGTCGATCTCGAGCGGCGGTTGCTGTTCCGTGACGGGGAGGAGGTACCGCTGCGCCCCCGCAGCTTCGAGGTACTGTGCCACCTCGTGCAGAACCACGGGCGGCTGGTGTCACGGGATGTCCTGATGCAGGCCATGTGGGGCGACACCGTGGTGGTCGACAACTCCCTGAACCAGTGCATCGCCGAGATCAGGCGGGCCCTCGCCGACTCGGACCAGGCGTTCATCCGCACTATGCCTCGCCAGGGTTATGTATTTGATGCCCCCGCCATCAGAGTCGTACCCTCCGCAGTGCCGGCAGGGCGGGCACCCGGGAGTGAGCCAACCGGCGAACGTCGGAATGGCACGGCTCACGGCTGGCGGTCGCGGGTTCTGTTCGGCCTGGTGGGCGCCGCGATCGTCACTCTGATTGCCTGGCAATCCCGTCCGTCGGGTGAGAAGAATGACGATCCGAGCGTGGCTCGCACCCGGACGAGTATTGCGGTTCTTCCTTTCTCCGATCTGAGTCCCGACGGGGACAGTCAGTACTTCGCCGACGGTCTCACGGAAGAAATCATCAACTCGCTCGCCGGTATCCGCGACCTGCAGGTGATCAGCCGAGCATCGTCTTTCGAACTGCGTGACCCGGACCTGAGTGCCGCCGAAGTCGCGCGAATTCTCGGCGTGGAATATCTCGTCGAGGGTAGCGTGCGCAGGGACGAATCGACCGTTCGAATCACTGCCCGGCTCGTCAGGGCGGCGACGGACACCCGGCTGTGGTCGGATACCTTCGATCAAGCCCTCCGCGCAACCGAGATTCTGCGTGTCCAGGAGACCATCGCGCACCAGATCGCTGACCGCCTTCGCGTACGTGTCATCCCGGGGGAATTCGCCAGAATCAACCCGCCTTCATCCATTGCGGCCCTCGATGCCTATATGGACGGACGTGCATCCATTCGCGAGCTGCATTCCTACACCGGGGACTTCAGCGATGCTTTTTTCCGTGCCGCCATCGACAAAATGGAGGCGTCGATTCGAGAAGATCCGGACTGGGCGCCATCCCAGGCCGCGCTCGGGTTGTTGTGGCACTGGTGGATGAGTTCGAATCGACACGTCAATTTCGACGAGCGCTGGCAGAGATCCTATGAGCACATTCAATCGGCGCTCGGCATTGACCCTGAATATGAGCCGGCCTGGGCCTCCCTCGCCTTCCTGCACCTCGAGAGACGCGATTTCGGGAAGGCACTGGATGCAATCGAACACGTGAGCGACTCGACGGCTTTTGGCGTAATTGTGAAGGCGTACCTCATGCAGGATATGGCCCACTATGACGCTGCTATCGAATACTACGACAAGGCATTGGCCCTGGATCCGATGTCCGTTCTTTTTCGCATGCAGCGCGCCCAACTTCTTATGTGTGCGGGACGCCATGAGGAAACCATCCGTGAGTTCGAAGCATACATGGCGATGACGGCGGACCTTGGCGAGCGGGATTGGGGTGCTTTGTTCTATCTGGCTTATGCCTACGCGAAGCTGGGGAATCGCGACAAGGTGCTCGAGTTGCTTGCCGAATGGGCAGAGTTCGGCGGCCCGAAGACAGAGATGGCGCCGGTCTATGCGATTGTCGGTATGACGGACATCGCGGTGGCGTTACTGACGGAAGCGGAGGAGAGCGGCGAGCTCCGGATTCGACCGATCGTCCCCACTGCCGCTGCCATCGGCCAGACGGATCGGGCATGGGCTCAGTTGGCGCGCATCGCAGAAGAGGAACCCGGCCGACTCGGGCGTTTTCCCTGTTTCGAGGAAAGCCAATTGCTGAAGAGTGATCCGCGATATCCCGAGTTGCGGGCGATTGCGGGTATACCGGAGGAGTATCGCTGAGCGTCGAAAGCCAGACTTCACGGCAGCAAGTCTCGGCTTTTTGCATAGGGCGATTCGCCATGACCGTTCCCGCCCGGAGCGATAATCTGGCCATTCGCTCGATTTTCTGCAACTATTCGGCGATCGAATGAGGCCCTGACAAAAAGAACCCGTTCAACAATCAACGCGGCCTCTCGGGGGGAGTCGGAGATGAACCGTCGACGCTTTATCCGTTCGTCACTTGCCGCTGCAATCGCCGCATCGCTACCGCAGTGGAACGTACTTGCCGAGTCGTTGCTGCATAGCGCGACCAGCGTTCCGGCCGATATCGACGCGCTCACAGGCGACGGTGCCGAGATCACCCTGAAGCGCGCCGCCGTTCAGGAGCTCAGTGACAGTCTCAGGGGCAGGTTGTTGCTGCCTGGCGGTGAGGCATACGATCAGGCCCGCTGGTTGCTGAATGCGGAGTACGACAAACATCCGGCCTTCGTGGTCCAGCCGACCGGCGCGGCGGACGTACAGAACGCCGTGACCTTTGCCCGTGAGAACAACCTGCTCCTGGCCGTGAAATGTGGCGGACACGCCGCGGCCGGCACGTCGAGCTGCGACAAGGGCATGCAGATCGACCTCTCGCAACTCCGCAACGCGAGGGTCGATCGGAACGCCAGGACCGCCCGCATCGCCGGTGGCAGCCTGCTGGGCGATCTCGACCACGAATCCATGTCGCACGGGCTGGTTACGACGGCGGGTTCGGTTTCGCACACCGGCGTCGGCGGCCTCACACTGGGCGGCGGCTTCGGCCGGCTCGCTCGCCGCTACGGTCTGACCATCGACAACGTCCTCGAGATGGACATCGTCACGCCGGACGGAAAGCTGCGCCGGGTCGGCCCCGACAACGACGCGGACCTCTACTGGGCGTTGCGCGGGGGCGGCGGCAACTTCGGCGTCGTGACCTCGTTCCTGTTCCGGCTGCATGCGATGCAGCGCGACGTCGTTACCGGGTATTTCGCCTTCCCGCTGTCGGAGGCCAAGCAGATTCTCGGCTTTTACGGGGACTACTCCCCAAAGGTGCCGGACGAGATGTCCATCGGCGCCGGCGTGGGCAGTCGTCTCGGCGACGAGCCCGGTGTCGCCATGTACTTCGTGTGGAGCGGTGATCCGGCCAGGGCCGAGAAATACTTCGCACCGCTGCGCAAGGCCGGCACTGTCGTCAACGAGAGTGTTCGGACGATGGACTATGTCGCGGTTCAACGATCCGGCGACATGGATGACACGCGCGCGTTCACCGGCTATATGAAGTCCGGATTCGTAGGCTCCATATCGGGCGACTTCATCGACGCCCTGATCGACAATTTCGAGGCGCATCCCGACCGCGCCACGCGATTCGGATTCGGCCACGCAGGGGGCGCCATAAGCCGGGTCTCCAACTCGGACACCGCCTTCGCACACAGGGATTCCAACTACAATCTACTGTCATTCGTCAGCTGGAAGACCGGTGAAGAGGGTGCAGAGCATGTCGATTACATCAACTCGCACTGGTCGAAGGCGGAACCGTTCACCAGCGGCTTCTATGTGAATGATTATTACGACCAGTCCCAGAAGATGGTGAACCAGACGTATCGCGAGAACTTCCCGCGCCTGCTGAAGATCAAGCAGAAATACGACCCGACGAACCTGTTCAGGCTGAACGCCAACATCCGTTCCGCATGAACGAAACCTGCGTATTTCGACCGGGTATTTGCGGGAGTAGGGCCCCGGACCGGGCGCCGGGTCTCAGGAATCGAGTCGTTCCTTCTGCATTGTCGCCATAGCCTCTACCCTGTGGTCATGACGACCCGGGTTCCACTTTGAATATCCTGATCCAGACCGCCGGTTCGCGGGGTGACGTCGAACCCTATGTCGCGCTGGGCCAGGGTCTGCTGCGTGCGGGGCACCGGGTCACGGTCAATACCTGCGACCGTTTCCGTGATTTCGTCGAGCGGCGCGGGCTCGAATACGCCTGCCTCAACAGCGACCTGATCGACCTGCTGGATACCGAGGTCGGCCGCGGTGCGATCGAAGACATGGGCAGCTTCTTCCGCGCCATCCGCATGGTCCCGCGGCTCATGCGCGAGAGCGGCGACATCCAGCGCTCGATGCTGGCAGAAGGATGGGACGCGGCGAGATCGGTGGACCCGGACCTGATCCTGTTCAATTCCAAGATGGCGGGCGCTCACTATGCCGAGAAGCTTCGCATTCCCGCCGTGCTGGCCATGCCGCTGCCGCAGTTCGTGCCGACAGGTGAGTTCCCGGCACTCGGCTTCCCGCGGCTCCCGCTCGGCAGGACGTACAACCGTCTCAGTTACAGGGCGGTGCATGCTGCCGCCGACCGGATCGGCGGGCAATTCGTGAATGAATGGAGGCGCGCGCAGGGTCTGGCCCCGGCCGAGGGCCTCGGCCTCCTGCGGCGCGGCGATGGCGGTGCGGTCCCGGTGCTGCATTGCTACAGCGAGAACGTCCTCCCGCGGCCGGACGACTGGCCCAGCCACGTGCACGTCACGGGCTACTGGTTTCTCGATCGGGCCGAGGCGTGGTCGCCGCCCGCCGGGCTGACGGACTTCCTGAATGCCGGGCCGCCGCCGGTCCACGTCGGTTTCGGCAGCATGGCCGGGCGCGATCCGGCGCGGACGACGGCCATCGTGCTGGAGGCGATCGCGCGGACGGGTCGGCGCTGCATCCTGCTGACAGGGTGGGGCGGACTGGCGCCCGAGACCGTCCCGGACGATGTGTACGTAATTGATGCGGCGCCTTACGACTGGCTGCTGCCACGGGTCGCCGCCACCGTCCACCACGGCGGCGCCGGCACCACGGCGGCCGGCCTGAGAGCCGGGCGGCCGACCGTGATCTGCCCGTTCTTCGGCGATCAACCTTTCTGGGGCCGGCGGGTCCGGGCAATCGGAGCGGGTCCCGCCCCGATTCCGCAGAAGAAACTGAGCGCGGCCGGGCTGGCCGTCGCCATCGAGCGTGCCTGTACCGATACCGCCATCGGTCAGCGGGCCGCAGACCTGGGTGCGCGGATTCGCCGTGAAGACGGCGTCGGGCGTGCGGTACGTCTGCTGGAGCGCCTGGCGGAGCAGAGTCCGGGGTAACGCGATTTCACGCCGGCGAATTCCGGCGGTTCTTCAGCCCCAGAGGCGGTCGGTGGCGATGGCCGCGCCTTCGGCCAGGGAGGCGAGCTTGCCCCAGGCCACGTCCGGGTCGATGCCCTGCATGCCCACGTGCACGCTGAAGCCGCAGTCGACGCCCGCCATCACGCGGTCGCGGCCGACCAGGCGAGCGTAGCGCTCGATGCGCTGGGCCACGAGTTCCGGGTGCTCGATGTAGTTGGACTGGGGCTCGATGCAGCCCGGGCAGAGGATCTTGTCGTCCGGCACCTGCACCGTCTCGAACAGGGTCCATTCGTGGGCGTGGCGGGGGTTCGCTGCCTCGAACAGGATGGTGCGCGGCTTCGCTTTCCAGACCAGATCGATGATCTCGCCCATGGCCACGTCGCAATGGTGCGGGCCGGGGTAGTTGCCCCAGCACAGATGCATGCGCAGCTTCTCTTCCGGGATATTGCGCACGGCATGATTCAGCGCCTCGATGTTCATGGCGACGCGCTTGCGGTAGTGCGCGAGGTCCATGTCCGCGTAAGCCGAGTGCCGGCCCATGGCGAGGTCCGGGCAGTCTAGCTGGACGTACGCGCCGGCCTCGGCAATGGCCTCGTACTCGTGGCGCATGGCCTCGGCGACGGCGAACACGTACTCCTCGTCGCTCTCGTAGTACTCGTTGGCGAAGAAGATGGTGACCACGCCCGGCGAGGCGGCGCTGGAGAAGATGCCCGCCACGTCGGCGTCCTTCGCCGAATGAGTGAGATTGACCATGTCGAGGGCAGCCGCCTCGGTGTCTTTCACCGAGATGGGGGCGTTGCAGGCCGGCGCCGAGCGCTTGCGGCGCCCCGGGTTGGCGGCCACGATCTCCGCGCTCCTCGGGTAGTCGACGAGGTCGCCGAAGAAGTAGTTCTGCACCGATTCGCCGCCGAAGCCATGCAGACGGTCCTTCACGTAGGTGGCGTAGCTCGGCTTGGACATCTCGCCGTCGTTCACGATCGCGATGCCGGCGGCGGCCTGGCGGTCCACCATCTCCTGCACGGCGCTGGCCACGCGCTCGGCGAGCGCGCCCTCGTCCACCGGGATGCCGTCGCCTTTCGCCCACATGATGCGGATGAGATCGTCCGGGCGGGGCAGGCTGCCGGTGTGGGTGGTCAGTATGCGGTCGGCGCCGGTACTCATCGCTTCGTCTCCGTCAGGCCTCGGCGCGCAGCTCGGCCGCGGCCTTGGACATGGCCGCGAGCTTGCCGAAGGCGGCTTCGCGGCTGAGATACTTCATGCCGCAGTCGGGCGCGAGCAGGATGCGCTCGGCGTCGACGTATTCCAGCGCCCGGCGGACCCGTTCCTTGATCGTCTCGACGGACTCCACCTCGTTGCTGGAGAGGTCCAGCACGCCGAGCAGAATCTCCTTGTCCGGCAGTGACGCGAGCACAGAGCAGTCCAGCTTCGACTGGCCGGTCTCGATGGAGACCTGGCTGCAGCAGGCGCCGGAGAATTCGGGCAGGAAGGAATAGCCTTCCGGCCGCTCGTGGATCAGCGCCGCGTAGCCGAAGCAGATATGCACGCAGGTCCGGCCGCCGACGCTGTCCAGCGCCCGGTTCAGCGCCTCTATGCCATACTCCCGGGCCTGGTCGGGCCGGGCCTGCATGTAGGGTTCGTCGATCTGCACCACGTCGGCGCCGGCCGCGAACAGGTCGCGGATCTCGGCGTTCACCGCGTCTGCGTACGCGAGTGCGGCCTCGCGGTCGGTGGCATAGTGCTCGTTCTGCGCCTGCTGGGCCATGGTGAACGGACCCGGCACGGTGAACTTCACCGCCCGGTCCGTATTCGCCCGCAGGAAGCGCAGGTTGTCCACGCCCACCGGATGCCGGCGGCGGATGGGGCCGACGATACGGGGCACGAACACCGGCTCGCCGCTGCGATCGAGCGCCTGGCCCGGGTTGTCGAGGTCGATGCCGTCCAGCGCCGTGGCGAAATGGTTGGAGTAGCTCTCGCGGCGGATCTCGCCGTCGGAGACGATGTCGAGTCCTGCCCGTTCCTGGTCCTGGATGGCGATGCGGGTCGCGTCGTCCTGGGCCTGGCGCAGGAATTCCTCGTCGACGCGCCAGAGTTCTTTCGCCCGCGTGCGGGGCGGGAAGCGGCCGGAGAGCTTCTGCCGGTCGATGAGCCAGTCCGGCTGCGGATAGCTGCCGACGATGGTGCAGGGGAAGAGCGGTAGTGGAGATGCCATGGTGGTTCAGCCTGAGGCGGCCTCCTTCTTGTCGGCGTCCGAGTAGTCTATCAGCTTGGACTTGTAGGTCTCCCGGGGCAGAGTGCCGTAGGCCACCAGCTCGACGTCGGTGGTCACCAGCAGGCGCGAGCGGATCTCCTGGCGGATGCGCTCGGCCAGTCCTTCCGGCGCGCTCGACATGCCCTCGCCGAGTTCGACGACTACCGGCAGCGGCGGCGACTGCAGCACGCCGCGCTCCCTCGGCCGCACCTGCAGCAGGCCGCCGACGTCGGGGGCGAAGTCCTTCAGCAGGCTGCGGATGGCGGAGGGGAAGAGATTCACGCCGCGCACGATCAGCATGTCGTCGGTGCGACCCACACAACGGATGCGCGGCCCGGTGCGTCCGGTGGGGTTCTCCTGCATGTTGACCACCACGTGGTCGCGGCTGCGAAAGCGCAGCAGCGGCATCGCCTCGCGCTGCAGTGCCGTGTAGACCAGCTCGCCCTCGGCGCCGTCCTCCCAGGAGATGGGCTCGCCGCTGGCCGGGTCGATCAGCTCCACGTGGACGACGCCGCGGGCCATGAAATGCATGCCGTTGCCGTCGTCGTCCTCCGCCCAGGCGGAGAGGGAGATATCGCCGATGCCCATGGACTCGCGCACCTTGCAGTCGAAGGCCTCCTCGATGCGGCCGCGTACCAGCGGGTCGCCGCCGCCGGGCTCGCCGGCCGTGATCATGTTGGTCAGTCCGAGGCTGTGGGTGTCGATGCCGTTGTCCTGGCACCAGTCGATCAGGTACAGGCCGTAGGAGGGCGTGCAGCTCACCCCGGTGGCCTTCAGGTTGTGGATGGCCGTGACCAGGCGTTCCGTGTTGCCGGTGCCCACCGGGATGACCGTGCAGCCGATCTTGTCGAAGCCGTAATAGACGGCGCCGGCGACGAACGGTCCCGCGTTGAAGCCGACGGCAATGCGCTGGCCCGCCGAGAAGCCGGCGGCGGTGTAGCCCCGGGCGACGTTGGTCGCATAGACGTCTACGTCATTCCGGGTCAGCCCGAGATAGCAGGGCACGCCGGTCGTGCCGCTGGTGCTGAACACCCGCAGGAGCTGCTCCGGCGGTGCCGCGAGGTGCTCGCCGAAAGGCGGGGCGTCGGCCTGGGTGGCGCGCAGCTCGTCCTTCTCCGTGAAGGGCAGCCGGGCGATGTCGTCCAGCTCACCGACGGCGGCCGCGTCGTCGAAACCGGCCTCGCGCAGCTTGCGCTGGTAGAAGGCGGAGTGTTCGAACAGGTAGGCGACCTGGCGCCGGTAGGTCTCCCGGTCCAGCGCGAACTGCTCCTCTACCGGACGTGTCTCTGTCTCTTTGTCATAGAACATGGGGGACGACCTCTGTTGTGTCGGGTCCTGTTGTGTCGCGCGAGTCGTGTCGGGCCAGCCCTGCCGGCGGACTCAGCCGCGGTTCCAGCGCAGGGCGCACTCGGCGACGCGCCGACCCAGCCGCCGCGCGGTCTCCAGGTCGGCCTCGGGCGGGCAGACGTCGGGACCCTCGTCGACGTTGGACTGGGCCATGGCGCCCAGCGAGCCGCCGAGCCGGTTGACGTCTTCCGCGCTGCCCTTGGAGCTGTTGTAGCCGGGCAGCAGGTTGAGATTCACCCAGACCATGCCGTGCTGGGCGGCGAGGGTGAGGAAGGAAACCAGCGTGTTCTGCTTGTCGCCGTTCCAGGAACCGGAATTGGTGAAACCGGCGGCGAGCTTGTCCTTCCACTTCTGCTCCATCCAGCGCCCGGACGTGGCCTCCATGAAGCGCTTCATGTCGGCGGACGCGCTGCCCATGTAGGTGGGGCTGCCGAAGACGATGGCGGCAGCGTCGTCGAGTTCGGCCCAGCCTTCGGCCTCGGCGTCCTCGAGGTCGGCCACGGTGAGTTCGATGCACTCGACGCCGTCGACCGCGCGAACGCCTTCGGCGACGGCGGCCGCCTGCTTCGCGGTGTGGCCGTAGCCGCTGTGATGGACGATGCAGATCTTCGTGGACATGGTTCCTCTCTCGGCTTCTTTCTCGCTATTGTTCGGATCTTTTCCCCGGCGCCGGGCCGAGCGTGCCCGCGGACCGGAGTCCCTGTGCTCCGGCCCCGTGGTGGGGAGCCCGCGGTGACGGCCGCCGGCCAGGCGGCCGCGGTTCGACTAGCGGTGGTACTGCTCGTTGTTCGGCGTGTGATCGCCCGCCAGCCAGCGCTTCAGCTCGCTGTGCGCCTTCGGCAGCTGGTCGGCGTTGATCTTTTCCACGTCCGGGTGGTCGACGGTGAACTCGACCAGCAGCTTCGCCGGGTCGAACACGTACAGCGAATAGCAGTAGCCGTGATTCAGGATGTACATGTCCGGCTCCTTGTAGCCGGCGGCCTCGAGGCGATCCTTGATGCCGTCCTGGCTCTCCTGGTCCACCTTGAGTGCCAGGTGGCGGAAGCCGGACAGCGGCAGCTCGGGGCCGAACTCCTCGGCGTCCTCCTCGTCGGCGAACTGGAAGAAGGCCAGGGCCTCGCCGTCGCCGATGTCGAAGAAGCAGTGCGCGTACACCCGCTCCTTGCCGAACAGGTCGGTCTTCTCGCACCAGGTCGCCGTCAGGGGGAAGCCGATGATGTCCTCGTAAAAATGGCGCACGGCTTCCAGGTCGCGGGTGACGTGGGCGTTGTGGTGGAGTCTGGAATCTACTCTCGGTGCTTGCATGGTCTGAAACTCCTCGTCTGTTCCGTCTGCTTCGGGTTCGCTCAGAAGCGCTTGGAGAACTCGACGCCCCAGCGCCTGGGCATGCCCGGCCAGAGGAAGTTCGCCCCAGGCGCGGGACCCGGCGAGAACTCGGTATTGTATTCCTCATCGAAGGCATTCTTCGCCCACAGCATGACCGACCAGTCGTCCGGCATCTCGACGCCGATGCGCACGTCGACCAGGTCGTAGGGACTGCGCACGGAGATGTTGCCCGGATCCCACCAGGTGTCGCCGGTGCGCTGGTAGTCGACGCGCACGACGCCGTTCACGCCGCCGAAGAGCTCGGTGGGCCGCTGATACAGCAGACCCAGGTTCAGCGTGTACTCCGAGACGAGCGGCGCCTGGTTGCCGTTGTCGGCGGGGTCGGCAGCCTGCTCGATCTCGCTGTCGGTGTACCCGAGGCCGAAGTTCACGCTGAGGTTGTCGGTTACGAGCGCGCTGCCTTCGAGCTCCAGGCCCTGGTAGGTGACCTCCGGGATGCCGCCCAGGTTCTGCGTGCTGGTACCCGGGTCGAAAAAGAAGAAGTAGGCGTTCTCGAAGTCCGTGTAGTACACGCTCAGCGAGCCGCTCGCCCGGCCGCCCCAGAACGAGGTCTTGATGCCGGCCTCCCATGTATCGGCAATCTGCTCTTCGAACAGATCTTCCACGCCGGGCTCGGGAACGGCATCACCTACGCCGGACTGGTTGAAGCCGCCGCTGCGGAAACCGCGGCTGAAGCCGCCGTAGACTGTCATCGCGTCCGTCGGCTGCCAGGTCAGCGTGACCTTTGGCTGCCAGGCATCCCAGGTCTTCTTGCGGACCTCGCCGAAAGTGGTCAGGCCAAGGGTGGGGTCGAACAACGGCTCGGTGAGTGTCGTGTTCTCGCGCTCGTCCTCGTCGTAGCGCAGGGAGACCGACGCCTCCACGGTGTCCGTCAGATCGTAGGCGATCTCGCCGAACACCGCCCAGGCGAAGTTGTCCTGCTCGTCGACCAGCAGTCCTACCTGTGGGCTGGGGTCGGTCGGATCGACGAACAGCGAGACTCGCGGCTCCTCCTTCACCTCGTAGACGCCGTTGCCCCGGTCAGCCTGATTGCCGGTGGAGATAAAACGATCGGTCTGAATGAAATAGGCGCCGGCGATCCAGCGCAGCCGGTTTTCGGCCGGGGAGGTGAATCGGAGTTCCTGGCTGATGGCGTCCGAGTCCAGATACTGGTTCTGGCTGAGGTCGGCGAATTCGTCGCCGGTGAGGTCGCGGATGGTCTGGCCGATGGGGAAGAAGTTGATCAGCGACTCCGCCCGCGGGACAAAGTTGAACTGGTCGCCCGTCAGCAGCTCCTCGAGGCTGTCCCACGCCGTGATCGACGTGAACGTGCCGAAATCCGCCTCGTAGTCGAGTTTCAGCGTGACGTTGTAAAGATCGCGCTCGTTGGTGCCCCGGTTGTTGACGCGGACCGGCAGGCTGGTGTCGTCGGCCTCTGCAGCGATGCGGTAGTACAGCGCCTGCGTGTCCAGCCGGGAAGCTGACAGGCGCAGGTCCGCCGATAAACGATCGGTGGGTTCCCACAGCAGCTTCAACCGCCCGGAGACATCCCGGTAAGGATCGGCTTCCTCGTCCAGGAATTCGTTCTCGATCCAGCCGTCCGTATCGACATAGGAAGCGGAGGCGCGGAACTTCAGGGTCTCGCTACCGCCGACCGGGCCGCTGATCGCACCCCGGGCGGTGAAGCCCGGGCCGTCGTCCGCGCCGAGTTCCATGCGGCCTTCCAGCTCGTCCGTCGGCTGCTTGGTCACGATGGTAATGGCGCCGCCGATGGCGTTGCGTCCGTACAGCGCGCCCTGCGGACCGCGCAGCACCTCGATCTGCTGTATGTCGAACAGCTGCTGGTTGAACTGGGCGGGGTTGGCCATGAGTACGCCGTCCACCAGCACCGCGGCCGACATCTCACTATTGCGATTCTGGGAAACGCCACGCATGGTAATGAACGAATTACCCGCGTTCTGGGTCTGCACCAGCGTTACGTTCGGCGTCAGCTGGATGAAGTCCTGGGGCGTGTTGATGCCGGCGGACTGGATCTCATCGGCGGTGAATGCCCTGGCAGAGACCGGAATGTCTTCCAGCGATTCCGCGCGCTTGCGGGCGGTGACCACCACTTCCTCGATGACCTGCCCCTGGGCGCGGACCTCGACGAAGGGCACGACGAGCGTCGGCGCCAGCAGACATACGGCGATCCTGGTCGATAGCTTCATTCTTGACTCCCCCGAGCTGTTTTTGGACAGGATGCGGGGGATGCTATAATTTTCGCATAACGAATTCAACTTCGGTATGCGAAAAAGTATCGACGGAGGGGAGACGATGGCAGACCAGAGCACGACGGGGCACACGGGCATCTGCGGCTACGACGCAGACAACATCCTGATCCGCGGCCGCAATCTCGTCACCGACATCATGGGCAGCTACAGTTTCACACAACTGATGCTGCTGCAGGCGCTCGGACAGGAGCCCGGCGAGATGCAGGTGCGGATCGTCGATGCGGTCATGGTCACGATCATGGAGCACGGGATGGTGCCCTCGGCGGTGGTGAGCCGGCTTACCCACTACGGGGCGCCGGAGTCCTTCCAGGGTGCGGTGGCGGCCGGCCTGCTGGGCGTGGGCGACCGTTATGCCGGCACTGCGGGCGAGTGCGGCGCCGTGCTGGAGCGCATCCTGGAGGCGGACGAGTCGGAGCGCAAGGCCAGGGCGCTCGAGCAGGTGCGCAGTTATCGCAGCATCCGCCGGCCGATACCCGGCTTCGGCCATCCCATCCACCAGACGAAAGACCCCCGCGTCGACCGGCTGTTGGAGATCGTGCGCGCGGCCGGCGCCGGCGGCGAGGCCATCGATGCGATGTATCTGCTCCAGGATGCGCTGCGCGAGGAACTGGGCAAGCCCCTGGTGACCAACATCAGCGCGGCGATGGCGGCGGCCATGGCAGAGGCGGGCATTCCCTCCCGGCTCATGCGCGGGGTGGTGCTGACGGCTCGCTGCGCCGGGCTGGTGGGCCACGTCTTCGAGGAGATGTCCGAACCGGCAGCCCCGGCCATCTGGGAGGCGGCCCAGGAGGCCGTCGACTACGAGCCCTGATGGCGGCGGAGGCGCCGGCGGGGAGCCGCTCTCACGAGGTGGTCTCGGACGGGGCGCGCCTGCACGTCGAGGCGATCGGCGTGGGAGCGCCGTTGCTGCTGGTGCACGGCTGGGCGATGGACCGCCGCGTGTTCCGCCCCCAGATCGAGGCCCTGTCCCGGGATTTCCGCGTGATCGCGTTCGACCGCCGGGGCTTCGGCCTGTCCGGGGGCGAGCCCGATCTCTCGCGGGAGGCCGGAGACATCGACGCCATCGCCCGGCAGCTGATCGGCGGGCCGTTCCACCTGCTCGGCCTGTCCCAGGGCGGGCGCATCGCGCTCCGCTATGCGGCACGGCACGACGGCCGGCTGCGTTCGCTGATCCTGCAGGGCGCCGCGGTGGACGGTGAGGACCCGGGCGGCCCGGAGGAAGAGCGCATCCCCGTTACCGAGTACGCCGCGCTGGCCGCCGAGGGCCGCATGGACGAAGTCCGGCGCCGCTGGCTGCGTCATCCCATGATGCGGGTCGGCGAGGGCCACCCGGAAGCGGAGACGCTGCTGCGACAGATGCTGGGGGATTATCGGGGCGAGGATCTCGCGCGCTTCCGTCCCGAAGCCTATGCCTGGCCCGACGACGTGCTCGGGGTGGTGGGCCGGGCGGGCCTGCCGCTGCTGGTCCTGAGCGGGGCCCGCGAGACGGAGGCGCGGCGCCGCCTCGCCCGGCTGCTCGTCGACGAGGTGCCCGGGGCCCGCGAGGTCGTGCTGGCGGCCAGCGGACACCTCGGCAATCTCAGCGAGCCGGAGGCCTACAACCGGACGGTGAGGGACTTCTGCCGCGACGTCGATCGCGACGAGTGCGGCAATGGCGGCCGCGGCGCCTCAGTCCGCGGCGCCGCGGATTGAGTGGACCAGCACCGGGTAGCGGCGCAGCTCCGTCTCGATCCTCTCGGCGGCCCGGCGTAGGTGCGGCAGCCGGGTCTCGACCATCTCCGCCTCGTTCACCCGTGTGGTGGCGGTGGAGCAGTTGATGGCCGCGATCAGGGTGCCGTCGTCCATGCGCACCGGCACCGCCACCGAGACGATGCCGTAGTCGAGCTCGTCCTGGATGGAGGCATGGCCGCAGCGCCGCACCTCGCCCAGTATCTTGCGCAGCGCCGGCACCGAAGTCTCGGTCTTGTCGGTGAACTTCTCCGGCCGCATCTCCGCCAGCAGCGACTCGAGCACGTCGTCGGGCTGATGGGCGAGCAGCACGCGGCCGAGTGAAGTGCAGTACGCGGGGAAGCGGGTGCCGACGCCGGCGGCCAGCCGCACCATGCGGTTGGTGGAGACGTGCACCAGGTAGAGGATGTCCTGCCGCGACAGCACGGCCAGCGACGAGCTGTCGCCGGTGCGGTCGCGCACCTCCTGCAGGTACGGCCGGATCACTTCCTCGACGTTCATCGATTCGAGGAAGGCGGAGGCGAAGCCGATCACCTCCGGGGTCAGCAGGAAGCGCTTGCCCTTCTTGCCCACGTAGCCCAGGTGTACCAGCGTGTTCAGGCAGCGCCGGGCGACGGCCGGGCTGAGCGAGGTGGCGGCGGCGACCTCGCTGAGGCTCATCTCCGGACGCTCCTTGGTGAACGAGCGCAGCACCGTCAACCCCCGCGCCAGGGTATTCAGGTATTCGCCGTCGCTGCGGGGATTTTCGTTCGGCATGGATGGGTGGCGTCGACGTCGGGACGAGCCGGGATGGTAGTACGGTTTCGGCGCGGAGTGTTAACCGCGCCCGGTCAGCCCGCCTCCATGATGCGCACCGGCGCGCCCCGGTCCAGGCCCAGCCCCGCGGCGGCGCTCGACTCCGCCCGCGCGATCTCCAGCACGCCGAACGAGTTCACCAGCGCGAGATACTCGCCCGGCTTCGAGCGCCCGTAGGTCTCTCGCAATTCGAACTCGTGGCCGCCGGCGAGGACCAGCGGCCGCTCGAAGCTCTCCAGGTATTCCTCGCCGATGTTCGTGATGAGGTTGCCGAAGTTGTCCACCGTCACCACCACGCCGACGAGGCGGCCGTTGGCGCTCTCCGGCTCGTCGAGCCAGCCCGGCGTCCAGTCGTCAGCCCGGGGGCCCAGATCCGACGGAGCCAGCCGTCCCGACGCGAGTTCGGCGGCCAGCGGGGCGAAGATGTCCCGGCCGTGGAAAGTGGCGCTGGCCGGCGGCAGCGACAGGGAATCCAGCCCGGCGGCATCCACCCGGTGGACGGCGGCGTCGGCGACCGCATCGAGCAGCGGGGCCAGCAGGCCGTTGTCCGGCGCGAGAAAGACGTGGCGGTCGGCCTCGGCCACGATGATGTCCCGCTCGGTGCCCACGCCGGGGTCTACCACCGCCACGTGCACGGTGCCCGGCGAGAAATAGTAATAAGAGCGCTGCAGCCAGAAGCCGGCCTCCGCCGGCCAGTGCACCGGGATCTCGTGGGTGAGGTCGACGATCTTCGCGTCCCGGAAGCGCGCCAGGATCACCCCCTTCATCACGCCGACGAAGGGTCCCTTGTGGCCGAAGTCCGTGGTGATGGTGACGACGCCGGAAGCCATCGCTGCACGCTCTCCCTCGTTGCGAGGCGTCTAGCTTACCCCAGCCGCAGCCGGGCAGTCAGGCCACGGCCGGGTCCGCCGTGCGCCGGGACCGATGCCACCAGCGCGCCCAGTAGATGAACGGCGTGTCGATGACGGCAATGGCGAGCTTGAACACGTACTTGGCGGCGCCCAGCTGCAGGGCGGTGGCGAGGTCGACCACGCCCCACCACACCACCAGTGAATACAGCGTGGTGTCCAGGGCCTGGGAGGTCATGGTGGAGCCGGTGTTGCGCAGCCAGAGCCAGCGCCCGCCGGTGGCCTGGCGGATGCGGTGGAAGGCCCACACGTCGAAGCTCTGACTGATGAGGTAGGCGAGCAGCGAGCCGGCCACGAAGCGGGGTGTGAAGTCGAGGATGGTGACGAAGGCCTCGTGCACGTCGCGGGAGAACGCCGCGGTCTTCGGGTCGGTGGACGGCAGGTACTGGAGACCCAGGCTCAGCATGATGACGATGATCACGCTGACGAAGAACCCCAGCCGCACCGCCTGGCCGGCCGCCTTGCGCCCGTAGTTCTCGCTCAGGACGTCCGTGGCGAAGAAGATGCTGGAGTAGAAGATCACGCCGAGGCTGGTCTGCAGGCCGAATATCTCGGTGAGCTTCGGCCCCTGCAGATTGGCGAGAATGATCGCGGTGACGATCGCGGCCTGCAGCCCGGCCCGGCCGAACAGGCGGAACAGGATGACGGTGAAGGCGAGGTCGGCGACCAGCGTGGTCAGCCAGAGCGCCTCCTGGTTGGCGGCGAAGAACGCGGACAGTGCTTCGGGGAACATGGACTACCCGCAACCGGGGAGGGGCGAGTGGGGAAGGGGGCGCCCGCAGCCGTGCGCCGCGGGCGCCCCTCCCGGTGGCTCACATCAGGTCGGCGTAGCGCTCGACGTGGAAGTCGGCGTTGCCGAACAGCGTGTTGATCACCGTCAGCCGCTTGAAGTAGTGGGCGACGTCCATCTCCCAGCTGACGCCCATGCCGCCGTGCAGCTGGATGGCCTCTTCGCCGATCTGACGGCCGGCCGTGCCCACCTGATACTTGATGGCGCTGATCGCCCGGCGGGCCTCGTCGGCGTCCTCGCTCTCCTGCGCCATCACCGCCCAGAGGAGGAGCGACTTGGTCTGCTCGTAGAGCATGAACATCTCCACCATGCGGTGCTGCAGCGCCTGGAACGCGGCGATGGGCACGCCGAACTGGACCCGGCTCTTGGTGTATTCCAGCGTCTTGTGATTCAGCTTCTCCATGATGCCCAGAGCCTCGGCGCAGACGGCCAGCGTGGCCTCCTGGAGCACCGACTGCAGGACCGGGAACGCCTTGCCTTCCTCGCCGAGCAGCTGCGCGGCGGGCACGCGGACGTCCTTGAACGTGATCTCCGCGCCCTTCTGGCCGTCGACGGTGGCATAGGCGCGCCGCTTCACGCCGTTGCTGTCCGCGGCGAGGACGAACAGGCTGATGCCGTCCTCGTCCTTCTGTTCGCCCGCCGTGCGCGCGCTCACCACGAGAACGTCGGCCGTGGCGCCGTTCAGCACCACGCCCTTCTCGCCGTTCAGCACGTAGTCGTCACCGTCCTTCTTCGCGTTCAGCGCGACGTCGGCCAGACGGTACCGGCTCTGGGGCTCCAGGTAGGCGAGCGCGCCGGTCTTCGAGCCCTCGATCAGCGGCATGAGCCAGTCGGCCTTCTGCGCGTCGTCGGCCGTACGCCTCAGCGCGCCGCCGGCGAGCACGATGCTGGCCAGATAGGGCTCGACGACCAGGCCGCGGCCGAACTGCTCCATGATCAGCATCAGTTCCACCGGGCCGCCGTCCAGCCCGCCGTCCTCCTCGGGGAAAGGCACGGCGGTCCAGCCCAGGTTGGCGAACTCCTGCCAGTCCTCGGCGCTGTAGCCGAGCTCGCTCTCCGAGTGCTTCATGCGCTTCTCGAAGTCGTAGTCGTTGTCGATGAATTTCGCCACGCTGTCCTGCAGCAGTGACTGTTCTTCGGTGATTGCAAAGTCCATGCTCGATATCTCCGCTTAAGTGGCGACCGGCTCTACAGGCCGAGCACGTGCTTGGCCACGATGTTGCGCTGGATCTCGTTGGATCCGCCGTAGATCGATGCCTTGCGGTTGTTGAAGTAGACCAGCGAGGTGCGGGTCTCGGCGCCTTCGCCCACGTAGTCTTCCTCGCCGAAGTCCACCTGGTACTGGTCCGGCACGAAGGGGATGGCATAGTAGCCGGCCGCCTCCATGAACAGCGTGTCGATCAGCTGCTGCAGCTCGGTGCCGCGGATCTTCAGGATGGAGCTCTCCGGGCCGGGCGCCTTGCCGGTTGCCACGGCCGCGAGGGTGCGAAGATCGGTGTACTCGAGCGCCTTCAGTGAGATCTCCGCCTCGGCCAGCTTGCGGCGGAAGCTCCAGTCCCCGATGAGCGGCTCGCCGCCGCGCACCGACGAGCGCGCCAGTTCCTTCAGCCGGTTGAGCCGGTACTGGGAGCGGGCCACATCGGCGATGTTGGTGCGCTCGTGCTGCAGCAGCACCTTGCCGTAGGTCCAGCCCTTGCCTTCCTCGCCCACCAGGTTCTGCACCGGCACGCGCACGTCCTCGAAGTGCACCTCGTTCACCTCGTGGCCGCCCTCGATGGTGATGATCGGCTTCACGCTGACGCCCGGCGTCTTCATGTCGCAGAGGATGAAGCTGATGCCCTCCTGGCGGCGCTCGACGTCCTGGCTGGTGCGCGCCAGCAGGAAGATCCAGTCGGCATGCTGGCCCAGGGTGGTCCAGGTCTTGGTGCCGTTGATGACGTACTCGTCGCCGTCACGGTCCGCGCGGGTCTTCAGCGAGGCCAGGTCGGAACCGGCGCCCGGTTCGGAGTAACCCTGGGCCCACCAGACGTTGCTCTCGAGGATGTCGGGCAGGAAGCGCTCCTTCTGCGCCTCGTTGCCGAAGGTGTAGATGACGGGACCCACCATGCTGAGACCGAAGGGGATGAGCCGCGGCGTGTTGTAGCGGGCCATCTCCATGGAGAAGATGTATTTCTGCACCGGGCTCCAGCCCGTGCCGCCGTATTCGACCGGCCAGTTCGGCGCGATCCAGCCCTGCTGGTAGAGGATCTTCTGCCAGCGGATGAAGTCCTCGGGATCGGGCTCGATCCCGTTGTTCATCTTGTAGGCGATGTCCTCCGGGTACTTCTCGTCGAGAAAGTTCCTGACTTCCTCACGGAACGTTTTCTCCTCGGCGGTGAAATTTACATCCATGGTGCTGTCCTGATACTGACAAGTGGGGTGCGAGACCCCGTGTCCGCGGCCGCGCCCGGTCGGGCACGCAACGGCCGCTGCGGCCGCAGCGGAGGCGGCCGCCGAAACAGTCCCGGACCTGCGCCCGGGACCCCCTCAACGGCCGCAGAATAGCACTATATTGCAGTGCACAACAATGCGGTGAACCCCCCGGAAATCCGGACATAACCTGTGTTCCGCCGGCCGGCCTACGGCTCGACATCGGCTGCCGCGGCCGTGCTATGGTTACGCCTTCGCCGCGCTCGTCCGGCCCGGGCGAGCGCATCCATCGCCAGACCATCGGCAGACCATTGGCAGAGGCAGACACAGACGCATGACCCGCGGCACACCGCAGACACCCGTAGTCACCGACGCCCTCGCGCGCCCGCTGCGGGACCTGCGCATCTCGGTGCTGGACCGCTGCAACTTCCGCTGCCCCTATTGCATGCCGGCGTCGACGTTCCACGCGGACTATCAGTTCCTCGGACAGAGCGAGCGCCTCACGTTCGACGAAATCCACCGGGTCGCGCGCGCCGCGGCGGGTCTGGGCGTAACGAAGCTGCGGCTGACGGGCGGCGAGCCCTTGCTGGAGAAGCGGCTGCCGGAGCTGGTGGCGCTGCTCGCCGGCATTCCCGGCGTGACGGACCTGGCGCTGACGACCAACGGGATGCTGCTGGCGCCGGCGGCCCGCCGTCTGGCCGAGGCCGGACTCTCCCGCGTCACGATCAGCCTGGACAGCCTGGACCCGGCCGTATTCCGGCGCATGAGCGGCGGGCGCGGCCGGCTCGACGACGTGCTGGAGGGCATCCGCGCGGCGGACGAGGCCGGACTGGCGCCGGTGAAGATCAATGCGGTCATCCAGAAGGGCGTGAACGACCAGACCGTGCCGGAACTGCTCGAGTACTTCCGCGGCACGGGTCATATCGTCCGACTGATCGAGTATATGGACGTCGGCAACCGCAACGGCTGGCGCATGGATCAGGTCGTGCCCTCGCGGGAGCTGCTGGCCCGGGTCAAGGAGCGCTGGCGGCTGCGGCCCGTGGGACGCAATTATCCCGGCGAGGTGGCCCGGCGCTACGTATACGAGGACGGCGCCGGCGAGATCGGTTTCATCTCGAGCGTGACCGAGCCGTTCTGCGGCTCCTGCAATCGGGCGCGCCTCTCGGCGGACGGCACGCTGTACACCTGCCTGTTCGCGAGCCACGGGACCGACCTGCGGGAGGCGCTCCGCGACGGTGCCGACGTGGACGAGATTACCGATATAATCCGCAGGATATGGCTGCAGCGCGCCGACCGGTACAGCGAGCTGCGCACGCCGGGCGCGGCCCAGGCCCACGTCCTGCGCAAGGTCGAGATGTACCGGATCGGCGGCTAGGGCGACAGGCGGGAAGCGAGCAGTGGGAGCATCGGATCTCAGTCACATCGACGAAAGGGGCCGGCCGCGCATGGTCGACGTCGGCGGCAAGGCCGTCACCCGGCGCGAAGCGGTCGCGCGCACGCTGATGAGGCTGCCGCAGGCCGTGGCGTCCCGTCTGGCCGACGGCGAACTCACCACGGCCAAGGGTCCGGTCTTCGCCACGGCGATCGTGGCGGGGGTCATGGCGGCCAAGCGCACCCACGAGCTCATACCGTTCTGCCATCCGCTGGGCCTGGACGACTGCGATATCGACATCGAGATGCGCGACCCGACGACGCTGGCCATCACCTGCCGCTGCCGCCTCACGGCGAAGACGGGCGTGGAGATGGAGGCGCTCACCGGCGCCAGCGTGGCGGCGCTCACCGTCTACGACATGTGCAAGGCACTGTCCCACGATATCGTGATCGGCGAGACCCGGCTGATCGCGAAGACCGGAGGCAAGAGTGACTTTCATCACGAAGACTGACCGCTGCAGGGTGGGCGCATGAGCAAGCAGGTGACGGTGCGTTATTTCGCCGCGTTCCGGGAGCGCGCCGGCCGGGCCGAGGAAGCGGTGGAGACCGAGGCGGACACCGCCGCCGACCTCTTCGAGGCGCTGCGCGACCGCCACGGCTCGGCGGAGCCGCGCGGGCACTGCAAGGTGGCCATCAACGACGAGATGGCGGACTGGACGACGCCGCTGAAGGACGGGGACACCGTGCTGCTTTTCCCGCCGGTGGCGGGCGGATGAGCGAAGTGGTGATCAGCCCTCGCCCGATCGTGCCCGGCGAGCTCGGCGCTGCGCTCACGGAGCCCGGCGCCGGCGCGTTCGTCGGCTTCGAGGGACGGGTACGCAACCGCAACGAGGGCCGGGCGGTCGAGCGGCTCGAGTACGAGGCCTATGCCCCGCTGGCGGAGAAAGAGGGCGCGCGCATCATCGCCGAGGCCTGCGAGCGCTGGCCCATCCTCGCTGCGCACTGCGTGCATCGCACCGGCATGCTCGAGATCGGCGATTACGCGGTCTGGGTGGGCGTGGTCTCGCCCCACCGGGACGAGGCTTTCGCCGCGTGCCGCTACATCATCGACGAGGTGAAGGTGCGGCTGCCGATCTGGAAGAAGGAATATTACACCGACGGCGACTCGGGCTGGGTCAACTGCGAGCGCTGCGCCGCCGGTCACCAGCACGAGTCGGCGACGGCCGGCTAGCCTTCCTGTCGCTCCAGCGCTGCCGCGTCGGCCGGCGTGTCGATGTCCGTGGCGGCCTGCCGGCAATCCACCGCGATCACCTCGTGCCGGTGCCGTTCGATTACCGGGCGGGCGCCCCGGTCGCCGGTGACCGAGCGTAGCTCCGGGAACAGCCGGCGGGGGAAGATGGCCGGCACGCCCAGCACCTCCTCGCCGTCATCGCTGCCGACATCGCCGCCATAACGGCTGGCCGCGATGGCATCCGGCCGGCTGCGCCAGGACGCCGCCAGGCGGGCGACATCGGCCTCACCCACCAGGGGCTGGTCGGTGAGCAGCACCAGCACGCCGTCGCAATCGTCCGGCAGGCACCGGATGCCGAGAGCGAGGGAGGTCGACAGGCCCTGCTGCCAGCGCTCGTTCACCACGAAATAGCGCGCCGCCTCGCCGGCGGCCTCCAGCACCCGCGCGTATTCCGCCCCGAGCGCGAGCAGGCTGCGACCGGCGCAAGCGCCGGCGGCCAGGCGCAGCGCTCGGCGCACCAGGGGCTCGCCGCCGAAGGTCAGCAGCTGCTTCGGCGCTCCCAGCCGGCGCGAGCCGCCCGCGGCCAGGATCAGGGCGAACAGCAACGGGTCGCGCGCACTCACGTCAGCCCCGGCGCTGCCGAGCGATGCGGTGGGACACCCGCGGGCGTTCCTCGCCACGGTGGTAGCGGAAGGCCGCGGCGAGCACTTCCATGTCGCCCCGGGTCAGGCGGCGGTGCTGGCGCAGGTGTTCCAGCCAAGATTCGTCCACGAACACTTCCACGAACAGCCGCTCCTCCTCGGTGTCCTGGAACAGCCCCCAGGTGATGGCGCCGTTGCGCAGCCGGAGCTTGCGGACCGGCTGCATGGCGGCCGCGAAATCGTCGGCGTCCGCCGGATCGATCTCGTAGCGGATCTCCACCAGCACGGGACCCTGGTCCTGCTGGATGGTGAAGGGCACGCTGGGATCGGGGATCGGGGTCACCAGCGTCGGATCGGCGCTCGCGTAGCGGCGCATGTTCAGCGGCGCGCCGAGGCCGAGGCCGATCACGCCGACGACCGCGGCGTATACCAGCGCCTCGGACAGCGACGTCAGCGACGCGATCTTGCCCCAGAAGGCGGCCGCCCCGGCCACGGTGCCCATGAAGCTCGCCAGGAAGACGGCGAGCCCGCGGGCCCGCACCCACTCGGGCAGCGACAGCTGCGCGACCACCTGCAGCGTGGACAGCACCGAGACCCAGGAGGCGCCCAGCAAGAGCATGGCAGGCGCCAGCCACCAGGCGTCGCGGACGAATGCCAGCGCCAGGGCGGCGGCGATGGTGCCCGCCGAGCCCAGCGCCACCAGCGCGTCGTCGGACAGATAGCGACGCAGCCGGGCGAGGTTCAGGCCGACCAGGACGGCGCCGACGCCGACCGCGCCGAGCAGGCGTCCGTAGACCTCCGGTCCGGCTCCCATCTCCTCGCGCACGATCAGAGGCAGAAAGGCCACCGGGGCGCTGACCAGCACGAAGTAGAGGATGCCGCGGGCGATGACCACCTGCAGGCCGGCGGAGCGCCGCGCGTAGCGCAGGCCCATGCGCAGGGCGCCGAAGAAGCGTTCGCTGGGCAGCGTGCTCTGGCGCCGCGGCGTGCGCGAGAAGAACAGCACGGCGAGCACGCCGAGGTAACTCGCGCTGTTGATCAGGAACACGAATCCCGGTCCGGCCGCGGACAGCAGCAGGCCGGCCAGCACCGGGCCGATGGCGCGGGAGACGTTGAACGCGATGCCGTTCAGCGTGACCGCGGCGGGCAGCTCGGAGCGGGGCACCAGGTCCGGGATGAGCGCCGAGAAGGCGGGCATCATCATCGCCGCGCCGGTGCCCATGGCGAAGGTCATGGCGAGCAGCCCCCAGGCCGTGATGGCGCCGGTGACGGTGAGCACGCCCAGCACGCCGGCGGAGACCATCAGCCAGCTCATGGCGAACAGCAGGAAGCGGCGGCGGTCGACGATGTCGGCGAGTGCGCCGGCGGGTACCGCCAGCAGGAACGAGGGCAGGAGCGCCGCCGCCTGCACCAGCGCCACCATCACCGGGTCCGGCGCGAGCGAGGTCATCAGCCACCCGGCGCCGGTGTCGTGCATCCAGCTGCCGACGGTCGAGACCAGCAGCGCGACCCACAGCCAGCGGAAGACGGGCCGGCGGAACGGCGCCAGGCCGCCCGGGTCCGGCGCCGCCGACGGTTCCCCGGCCGACACCGGTGACGGTTTCGCTGCTGCTTCGGCTGTCGACGACACGGGGGACTCCTCGCCCTGACACCGGCGCCGGGCGGCGCCTCGCGGGCATTATGGCATGGCGCTCCGCTTGGGCATTCGGCGGGGCGGCACCTATAATGAGCGCTCTTTCGACAGCCGGCGGAGACCTCCGCCGGGCGGGGAACAAAGGCTATGACGAAACTGGCAGGCAGGAGCGCGATCGTCTCCGGCTCTGGCCGCGGCATCGGCCGCGCCATCGCGATGAAGCTCGCGGCCGAAGGGGCGCACGTCGTGGTGAACGACCTGGACGCCGGGCCGGCGGAAGAAACGGTGCACGAGATCGAGTCGGCCGGCGGCGTCGCGGTGGCGGTGCCCGGCGACGTCTGCGACGCGGGATTCGCGCAGCAGTTCGTCGATGCGGCCGTCGAGCAGTTCGGCGGCATCGACATCATCGTCAACAACGCCGGCTACACCTGGGACAACGTCCTCCAGAAGATGAGCGACGAGCAGTTCCAGGCGATGCTGGACATCCATCTCGTGGCGCCGTTCCGCATTCTCCGCGCCGCCTTGCCCCACATCCGCAAGGCGGTGACGGCGGAAGAGGAGGTGGGCCGCATCGTGCAGCGCAAGGTGGTCAACATCTCGTCCACGTCCGGCGTGTACGGCAACCTGGGGCAGATCAACTACGCCGCGGGCAAGGCCGGCATCGTCGGCATGACGAAGACGCTGGCGAAGGAGTGGGGGCGCTATCACGTCAACGTGAATGCGGTCGCCTTCGGGCTCATCCACACCCGGCTCACCCAGCCGCTGAAGGGCGAGCAGGCCAGCATCGACGTGGGCGGGCGCGACATCAGCGTGGGCGTGCGCCAGGAACGGCTCGACGCCGCGGCGAAAACCGTGCCGCTCGGCCGCGGCGGCACGCCGGAGGAGGCGGCCGGCGCGGTCTACCTGCTGTGCACCCCCGAGGCCGACTACATCAACGGCCAGTGCATCATCTGCGACGGGGGGCGGGTCTGATGCCGGTCGTGCGCAGCGTGGCGGACGCGAAGGCACTGGAAGGCGAGGAGGTCGGCGTCTCCGACTGGGTCACGGTGGACCAGCGCAGCATCGACCTGTTCGCCGAGGCGACGGGCGATCACCAGTGGATCCACGTCGATCCCGAACGCGCGGCCGCCGAGATGCCCGAGGGCAGGACCATCGCGCACGGCTACATGACGCTGGCCCTGATACCGACGCTCACCGCCGACTTCGTGGAGATGCCGACGCTCACCCGGACCATCAACTTCGGCTGCAACAAGGTCCGCTTCCAGAACATGGTGCCGTCGGGCAGCCGGGTGCGGGCGCGGGCCATCGTGAAGCAGGCGCGCCAGCGTGCCGGGGCGTTGCATCTCGTGAGCGAGGTCCGCATCGAGGTGGAGGGGCAGAAGAAGCCGGCCTGCATCGCCGAGACCATCGGCCTATATTTTTTGGACTGAGACTTCCTGGACTGAGGCTTCTGGGCTGAGGCTTCTGGGCTGAGCAGCTCTCAGCGCTCCGCCGGCAGGCGCTCGGCCAGCAGTTCCACCCAGTGACGCACCGGCCGGTCGGTGCCGGCGGCCAGGTGGTGCAGGCAGCCGATATTCCCGGTCACGATCTCCGCCGGCCCGCCCGCTTCGAGATCTGCCAGCTTGCGCTCGCGGATGCGTTCGGACAACGCCGGTTGCAGCAGCGAGTAGGCACCGGCCGAGCCGCAGCAGGCGATGGACTCGCCCACCGGCGCCAGTTCCACCCCCTGGCCGGCCAGCAACTCTCTGACCGTATCGGCCTCGCCCAGCGCGTTCTGCAGCGTGCAGGGGCAATGCAGGGCCACCTTGCCGCCATCGGCAGGCGATTGGCGCGGCGGCCCCGGCTGCTGCGACGGTGGCGATCCTGGTTCTTGCGGCGGTCGCAGCGGCGGCAGTTCTTCGGCGGCGAGCACGCGGCCGATGTCCTTCGCCGCTGCCGCCACCCGGCGCGCGGGTCCGGCCAGTTCGGGATCGTCGGCGAACAGCCGTCCGTAGTCCTGCACGAACGCGCCGCAGCCGGTGGCGGTGATGACCACCGCTTCCGCGCCCTCGTCCAGCGCGTGCGTCCATTCCCGGATTCGCTGCCGGGCGAGCGCGAGGCCGCCGGCCTGATTGCCGAGGTGATAGTCCATGGCGCCGCAGCAGCCGGGCGGCGCGGGCGTGAGGGAGACGCCGGCGGCATCCAGCAGGCGTGCCGCGGCCCGGTCGATGCCGGGCGAGACCACCGGTTGCACGCAGCCGTTCAGGGCGATCATGCGCCGCGGATGGCGCGGCGCGGGCCAGGGCTCGGCAGGGCCGGGCGCGAGCAGGCGGCCCTTGAGCCCCGACGGCAGCAGGAAGCGCAAGGCGTTGCCCAGTCGCAGCATCGCTCGCAGCCGCCGGCGCGAGCCGAACAGGAAACGCAGGGCGCGGCGCTGCAGGCGCTCGGCCAGCGGCCGGCGCACTTGGGCATCCACCCGGGCACGGCCGATGTCCAGCAGCTCGTGATAGCGCACCCCCGAGGGGCAGGTGGTCTCGCAGGCCTGGCAGGTGAGGCAGCGGTCGAGGTGAATCTGGGTCTCCCGCGTCACCTCGCCGCCCTCCAGTGCGCGCTTGATGAGATAGATGCGTCCGCGGGGGCCGTCGAGTTCGTTGCCGAGCACCTGGAAAGTGGGGCAGGTCGCGTTGCAGAATCCGCAGTGGACGCAGGTGCGGATGACCTCGGCTGCGCGCCGGCCCTCGGGCCGGTCTCTCAGGTCCGCCGTCAGGTGCGTCTCCATCTCAGAGCGTCCCGTACATCCGGCCCGGGTTGAACACGCCCGCCGGGTCCAGCGCGGCCTTCAGGCGGCGGTGCAGCGCGAGCAGCGCGTCGGGCAGCGGGTGGAAGGCGGGGACGGTGTCGTCGCCGCCCCGGTAACGGGTGGCGTGGCCGCCGGCGGCCGTCGCGGCGGCACGGACCGTGTGCGCATCGGCATCCGTGGCGATCCAGCGCTGGGCGCCAGCCCAGTCGATCAGCTGGCGTCCGGGCAGCTCGAGCGGCGGCGTGGCGGCCGGGACCGACAGGCGCCACAGGGGCATCGGCGTCGCGAAGATGCCGGTGCGCTGACCCCGCAGCGCTTCCCAGTGGGCCGGGTCGCTCTCCCCGGCACCGAGCGAACGCTCGATGTCGCGCCTGGCTGCGGCGACCGCGCCGGCGGCACCGGACAGGCGCAGGCGCAGGAGGCCGTCGCCGTAGCTCGCCGCGCTCAGCGGCAGCGGCTGCCCGGCGAGCCGGCACATCTCGCGGATGGCCTCCGCCTCGTCGCACTCGCGCGCCAGCGTGACGGCCACCGGCGGTGCGGGCAGTACCTTCAGTGAGACCTCGGTCAGCAGGGCGAGGCAGCCCATGCTGCCCGCCAGCAGGCGGGAGACGTCATAACCGGCCACGTTCTTCATGACCCGGCCGCCGAAGGCGAGCGGCTGCCCGCGGCCGTCCAGGACGCGGCAGCCGAGGACGTAGTCCCGCAGCGCGCCGCGGAACGGCCGGGCCGGCCCTGACAGTCCCGCGGCGACGGCGCCGCCCAGGGTGCTCTCCGCTGCCAGGCGGGGCGGCTCGAAAGGCAGCATCTGGCCCTCGGCGGCCAGCGCGGCCTCCACGTCGGCCAGCGGCGTGCCGGCCCGGGCAGTGATCACCAGTTCGCTGGGTTCGTGAGCCACGATGCCGCGGCAATCTCCCGTGCCGAGTTCCGCGCCGCCCACGACGTGGCCCAGGAAGTCCTTGCTGCCGCCGCCGCGGATTGCCAGCGCTTCGCCCGCGGCTGCCGCGGCGCGGATGCGCCCGGCCAGGCTCGTCAGCGCGTCGTCGCCCGACTGCGTCGTCTGCGCCACGGTCAGAAGCGTTCCAGCTCGGGATGCGGCAGCTCGCCCCGGTGCACGTGCATGCCGCCGATTTCGGCGCAGCGGGCGAGCGTCGGCACGGCCTTGCCCGGGTTCATGAGGCCGCGCGGGTCGAAGGCGGCCTTGATGCCGTGGAAGGCGGCCAGCTCGGCGTCGGAGAACTGCACGCACATCTGGTCGATCTTCTCGCGGCCCACGCCGTGCTCGCCGGTGATGGTGCCGCCGACGCTCACGCAGAGCTCCAGGATGTCGCCGCCGAGGCGCTCGGCCTTCTCGAGCTCTCCCGGGTTCATGACGTCGTAGAGGATCAGCGGGTGCAGGTTGCCGTCGCCGGCGTGGAACACATTCGCGACGCCCAGGCCGTAGCGTTCCGCCAGGTCGCTGATGCCCTGCAGCACCCGGGCGATCTCCCGCCGGGGGATGGTGCCGTCCATGCAGTAATAGTCCGGCGAGATGCGGCCGACCGCGGGGAAGGCGCTCTTGCGCCCCTGCCACAGCCGGGCCTGCTCCGCGGCCTCAGTCGCCTCGCGGACGTCGCGGGCGCCGGCGGCCGCCAGGAGCGCGCGCACCCGGGTCGCCTCGTCCTCCACGTCGCCCTCCACGCCGTCCAGCTCGCAGATGAGGATGGCGGCAGCGTCGGTGGGGTAGCCGGCGCCGCAGAACGCCTCCGCGGCACGGATGGCGGGGGCGTCCATCATCTCCAGCCCCGCCGGCACGATGCCGGCGGCGATGATGGCGGCCACGGCGTCGCCGGCCGCACCGACCGCGTCGAAACCGGCCAGCAGCACCCGCCGGCAGGCAGGCACGGGCAGGAGGTTCACGGTGACTTCCGTGATGACGCCGAGCATGCCCTCGGAGCCGGTGAGGAGCGCCGTGAGGTCGAACCCGGGGCCGTCCAGCGCGGCCGAGCCCAGGCGCAGCCGTTCGCCGTCGACGGTGACCACCTCCAGCGAACGCACGTTGTTCACCGTCAGGCCGTACTTCAGACAATGCACGCCGCCCGCGTTCTCCGCCACGTTGCCGCCGATGGAGCAGGCGATCTGGGAGGAGGGGTCCGGCGCGTAATAGAGGCCGAGGCCGCGTACCGCCTCGGAGATGGCGGCGTTGGTGACGCCGGGCTGCACCCGGGCACAGAGATTGTCCGCGTCCACCTCCAGGATGCGGCTGAAGCGGGTCATCACCAGCAGTACGGCATCGGCCAGCGGCAGTGCACCGCCGGACAGGCCGGTGCCGGCGCCACGGGTGACCACCGGCACGCCCATGTCGTTCATCCGGCGCATCAGGGACTGAACCTGGTCTACCGTCTCGGGCAGCACCACGGCGGCGGGGCGCTGACGGTAGGCGGAGAGCCCGTCGCACTCGAAGGGCGCGATCGCCTCGTTGCCGTGGAGCACCGCCTCGGCGGGCAGCAGCGCGCGCAGGGCGGCGAGCAGCCGGCCGCGGTCCACCCGCGGCAGTTCGCCGTCCAGCCGCGGGTCGTGCAGGGCGCTCACGCCGCGCCGCCTGCGAGTACCGCAACGGCCGATTCACCGAGCAGACCGTCCACGCGGCGCCGGTCGCGGTCGCCGAGCGCCGCATAGCGCTGCCGCAGCCGAGACAGACACTTGGCCTGGTAACGGAACGCGCCCTGCCGCCAGACATGGCCGCGGATCGTCAGCTCGAACTCGTCTTCGCCGGCATCGGCGGCTGCCGCGTTCGCCGCCAGGAAAGGCAGGTAGACTTCGCTGCAGAGCGCCAGCAGGCCGTCCAGCAGGGCGCTGCCCGCCGTGTCGAAACCCGGCCATTCGCCCTCGATGCCGCTGGCATCGTCCAGGTGCGCGACCCAGCGGAAGGCGTAGGGCGTCTCGGCGCGCATCAGGCCGGCCGGCGTGGGGTCGCTCGCGAGCTGGGAGAGCTGCCCGTACAGGCCGAAATCGGCCACCGAGGGCCGGCTGCCGAACAGGAAATGACGTTCCGTGACGTGGGCATCGAGCAGCCCGACGAGTTCGCGGAACGTCTCCTCGATCAGCGGCCGGTTACCCTCCGTGCAGCCCACCAGCGGCATGCGGGCGATCTGCCTCTCGGCGAATGCCCTGGCCGTGCTCTCGATGGCGGCACGGCCGCGTCCCGCCAGGCGGTCGAAAGCGCCCCAGTGGCTGAAGGCTCGCTGATCGGCCTCCCGGTACCAGCGGTAGTGGAACATCATCTTGGTGCCCCACTCGTCGGCGAAGTCCTCCACCAGCCAGGCGAGGAACGCGAGCGCAGCGTCATCCGGCAGCAGGGAGCGCATGGGCGGGAGGTCGCGCTCCAGCGTCTCGATGATCGGCGTGGAGTCCACGTGCCAGCTGCCGTCCGGAAACAGCAGCACGGGTATCACCGGCGGACGCACGTGAGCGATGGGCTCGTCGCCGGGCGTGGCGCTCACGAAGATATGCGGCAGCCGCCGGTAGCGGAGCACGGCGCGCATCTTCATGGAGTAGGGCGAACCCAGCGCCCCGTAGATGGTGTATGGGCCTTCCATTCAGTACCTGGCGGCCGTGGGACTCGTTACCCCGAGCTTACCCGCGGGGCCGGCTCAGACCAAGCCGGGATACGGGATCGCGAGCGCGAATCCCCGGCAGGTCTTCAGGGCGCGGCGGCCCACTCCGTTGCTGCGTCCAGCTCGCCTTCCGGGAAGTGACGGGTTTCCGCGGCCACGAAATGGCCGACCACGTGCGGGATCAGTTTCATGACCCTGTCGTCGCCCACCAGCGCCACCTTGGCCACCTGGCGATGATGCTGGCGGATGAAGGTCAGGTGCTCGACCAGGGCGCCGAAATCTTCCCATCCCGCGAAGCCCTCGGCGTGAATCAAGACGCCGTTCAGGTCGCCGTGCATGCGTATGAAGCCGTCCACTGCCTTGGCCAGCTTGCGGAAGTCGTCCTCGCTCAGTTCGGATTCCGGCTCAACGAAGAGGAGTCGGCGGCGGACGTCGAATCGGTGCTTCAGCATTTCTGGGCCTCGTCTGGACTGCCGGCTGTTCCGCAAACGGGAAGCGCGCGTCGATTATGTAACATCGACGGCCCGGTTGAAACCGCAATGGTGCGCAAAAAAGGCGGCGAGCCGAAGCCCGCCGCCCGTTTCGATCGACCAGTGCCAATCGATCAGTGCCGATCGACCGGTTCCGATGGACGGAACCGTCGTCAGTCGAAGTTGATGCCGAAGGCCACTCCGTAGCGACGGGGCTCGAGGGTGAAGACGTTCGTGAACAGGCCCGACGACGGGTCGGTGACGTACAGGCCCGTCACGTTGTCGTCGTCCGCCAGGTTCTGCACGAAGCCGCGCAGATACCAGCTGCCGTCGTCCGGTGTCAGCGTGACCTGTGCGTTGATGATGTCCCAGCTCTCGATCCGGTCGATCGGGTCGCGGTTGAAGATGCGCCCCCAGCTGTCGTCCTGCCAGTAGTAATCGCCGCGGACGCTCAGCTCGTAGCCGCTGGCCAGCGGGAAGGTGTACTGGGCGCCGAAGCTGAACGAAAGCTCCGGCGAGTTCTGCAGCTCGTTGCCTTCCAGCGGTACCCGGTTGCCGTCGGTCCAGGTGTAGGGCAGGCCGAAGGCCGAGAAGTCCAGGCCGGCCAGCGTCTCACACACGGAGAACGGCAGCGGCCCGAACACCGGAGCCAGCGCGGGCACGGCGCCGATCAGCGACTGCAGCGTCGGGATCACGGGCGGGCCGCCGTTGGCGTTGATGACGCAGTTGGAGTAGTTGGTGTAGTCCTTGATCAGCGTCGCGCCCGGATCGCCGCCGGTCGGGTCCCGGGTGTCGACCAGCGATACCTCGCCGATCTCCGTCTTGAGATAGGACAGGTTCGCGTTGATCAGCCACCGATCGGAGGGCAGCATCGTGAGTTCCAGCTCCGCGCCCCAGATCTTCGAATCCACGTTGTCGTTGAACGAGGTGCGGTTCTGGATGCGCGAGACCTGCAGACCCTCGTAGTCGTAATAGAAGCCGGTGATATTCGCCTGCACGCGGCCGCTGGCGAGGCTGTTCTTGGTGCCTATCTCATAGGCATTGATGAACTCCGGCTCGAAGTTCGGGCTCGTATTCGGGAACACGGCCGGATCGAACGGCGGGTTGAAGCCGCCGCCTTTGTAGCCCCGCGAATAGGAGCCGTACACGAGCGTGCTCTCCGTGAAGCCGATCTCCGGCGTCCAGTCGACCACCAGGCGGCCGGTCGTCTCCGTGAACTCCACCGTGTCTTCCCGGTAGGGCGGTAGCACGACGCTGTCCGAGCCGATCGGGGTCGGCTGTCCGGCGAACAGCGGCGCCCGGTCGCGGATCTCCTTCTCGTCCCGCGTGAAGCGCAGGCCCATGGTGATCTTCACGGTCTCCGCCGGCGCGAAATACAACTCGCCGAAAGCCGCCGAGGAAGTGAGGCCGTAGAAGTCGGTGTCGCTGTGGAAGAACGGCGTGGGGACGGCGATGCCGTCGACGCCGGAACCGAGCAGCGAGAAGTAGTCGAGGCCGTTGGACACCACGTAGTAGTCCGTCCAGTTCTCGTAGTCGAACCAGTTGGCGCCGACCAGGTAGTTCCAGGCGCCGTCATAGTCCGAGGACAGCCGCAGCTCGAACATGACCTGGTCGCTCTCGCCCGAGGAGCGGTCGTACGCGTCCACCAGGTTCGAGAACCTGCGGATCTCGCCGCCAATCACGCCCACGCTGGAATCGGTGATCTCTGAGATCGGCACGGTGCCCTGGGAGAAGTAGGTGTTGTAGACGATCGGGAAGGCCGCCTGCATCGTCGCCGCCCAGACCGGATCGGAGAGCGCGGGATAGGGTTGCCCCACCGCGTTGTTGTAGTCCGCCTCC
>Ga0209931_1000075_pt1 | contig 50285 bp, 50 predicted proteins | sample SalPonR1_B_D1_MG_FD_185697 | JGI IMG/M metagenome (GOLD analysis project Ga0209931, IMG submission 185697) | Salt pond soil microbial communities from South San Francisco under conditions of wetland restoration - Salt Pond MetaG R1_B_D1_MG... ...
AGCCCGTTCATTTTTTCCATCAATACATTCCATTCTTGCATTGGATATAATTCCAGGCATTTTTGAAACACAGAACGCTTTAAAACAAAACCCTGCTCAAGATGAGACAACATTTGCTTTTTAAGCGCAGAAGGCAATAATAGTCTACCTTTGGCGTCTATTTTGCATTCATATGTTCCTATAAAAGTGGTCATGCGCTGGTATTATTGAGTCAAATATATTGAATTTTTTACCACAATTTACCACTTTTACCCACATTGTTGATAAGTTTTTGGAAATTAAGGATATTTATAGCACATTAAATCACTTAATTCTAGTCCTTATAAAGTGGGAAAATATTTTTTATTTTTGGCAAGAAAACTTATTTATAAGATTTTCATAATCGTTGCCATTTAAAAATTATAATGACTTATTTACAACATGTTATATATTAAAAAAGTTATTTTTAAACATTTTGTTTTGTTCCTATTGATTGTTACTGTCGCATGTAGTCACCAAAAAGACAAAGAATACGATATCACGATGACGGTAACGGCAACTGCCTATAATTCTGTAGAAGCGCAAACAAAAAAAGGAAACCTTGGTCTGGCAGCCTGGGGTGATATGCTTGAGCCGGGAGATAAGGTGATTGCCATCTCAAGGGATTTAATAAGGCAAGGCATTAAATATAATCAGGAAATCAAAATCGAAGGTCTCGAAGGTACCTTTATAGTCAAAGATAAAATGAACAAACGCTGGCGTAAGAAAATAGATATTTATATGGGCTTAGATGAAAAGGCTGCCCGAAATTGGGGTAAACAAAAAGTTGAGATAAAATTTGATACAATAAATTGATAATAAAAAATTAAATTTTTTAAGAGCTAAGAGCTAAGAGCTAAGAGCTAAGAGCTAAGAGCTAAGAGCTAAGAGCTAAGAGCTAAGAGCTAAGAGCTAAGAGCTAAGAGCTAAGAGCTAAGAGCTAAGAGCTAAGAGCTAAGAGCTACCCTCTACTAACTTTCATATAACAAAACGCTTAATGTTCTAATATTCTGTATTTGAATAATGAACAAGGAACGCTGATTAACAAATAATGAAGTGAAATAACTAATTCTAAAATCAAAAATCGTTAATCCTTGTTCGAAATTAAATGACTTGATTCAGTATTTTTTTTTGATTAAATCCAAAATTAATAAAGTTATATCAATTGGAATATGGTCTGTGACCATTAAAGGACTACCCTCTACTAACTACCCTCTACCGACTAAAATCTATTTCTTTCGCATATAAATATCCATCGGTACGCCTTTAAAGTCAAAATGTTCACGAATTTTATTTTCTAAAAAACGCTTATAAGGATCCTTCACGTACTGTGGTAGATTACAGAAAAACGCAAATTGCGGGTGATAGGTGGGGAGTTGAGTGATGAACTTGATTTTTACATATTTTCCTTTAGTCGCCGGTGGCGGATATTTTTCAATGAGAGGCAGTAAAACGTCATTAAGTTTTCTGGTTTTGATGCGTTTGCTTCGGTTTTGATAAACTTCTACAGCAGTTTCGATTGCTTTAAAAATCCGTTGTTTGTTGACTACGGAAATGAAAACAATTGGTATATCGGTAAAGGGTTCGATCTTTTGTTTGATATGGTTTTGGAATTGCTTGAGCGTATTGGTTTCTTTTTCTACTAAATCCCATTTATTAACTAAAATAACAATCCCTTTTTTGTTACGCTGAGCTAACCAAAAGATATTTTGCACTTGCCCATCAAATCCTCGTTGAGCATCGACGAGAAGTAAGCAAACATCTGAGCTTTCAATGGCTCTTACGCTTCGCATCACCGAATAAAACTCCAGACTTTCCTTGACTTTCGCTTTACGGCGAATCCCTGCAGTATCCACCAACTTAAAATCAAAACCAAATCTATTGTAATGGGTATCGATGGCATCACGGGTAGTTCCGGCCACATCAGTGACGATATAACGGTCTTCGCCAATTAAGGCGTTAATGAATGAAGATTTACCGGCGTTAGGTCGACCAACGACGGCAAATTTGGGGAGTTCTTCTTCCTCTGCGATAGGTTGTTCCGGTAGGGCTTTTACCAAATCGTCCAGGAGTTCGCCGGTACCACTTCCATTAATGGCGGAGATGTTATAGTATTCGCCTAAACCAAGGGCATAAAACTCCATGGCATCTTGTATGTTTTTATTGCTATCCACTTTATTGATAGTCAAAAACACAGGTTTTTCAACTTTTCTTAAAATTTGAGCCACATCTTCGTCCATTGGAGTCAAACCCTCTTTCACATCGACTACAAAGATAATGGCGTCGGCTTCTTCTATGGCAAGATGGACTTGTTTGTCTATTTCATTTTGAAAAACATCATCGCTGTTTTCGACATAACCACCGGTATCTATGAGCGAAAAGGCTTTACCGTTCCATTCAGACTTGCCGTAGTGGCGATCACGGGTCACACCGCTTTCGGAGTCAATAATAGCTTCACGTCTTTGGATTAAACGGTTAAAAAACGTGGATTTCCCGACATTAGGACGACCGACTACAGCAACAATATTCGACATGCGATTTTAATTTTTTGCAAAGATAGGGTTTTAATGTATCAATGGAACAATGTATCAATGGAACAATGTTTTGATTTGAAAATTTGAAAATGTGATAATTTGTTGATTTGAAGATTTGAGAATTTGAAAATTTGTTGATTTGAAAAATCTTAATTTCATATTTCAATTATAGAACATAAATTCTGAGGGCGTATGAGTTATGCCAAAAGCGCTTTAAGATATAGATAAAGCCCCCTTCGGGGGTTTGGGGGCCTATTCCCCAGTACTCCCAAACCCACCAGCACCTCTTTTGGTTTCATCGAGTTCTTTAACTTCTTCAAATTCAACCTGTTCAAATTTGGCGATGACCATTTGAGCTATGCGCATCCCGTGAGTGACTGTGAAATCTTCATTGGAAAGATTGACCAGAATGACACCGATTTCACCGCGGTAGTCAGCGTCTATAGTGCCCGGCGAATTTAGAACGGTGATGCCGTGTTTAGCCGCTAATCCGCTGCGCGGTCGGATTTGCGCTTCAAAGCCTTTGGGCAAAGCGATGTGAAGTCCTGTTTTGATGATGGCCCGCTCAAGAGGTTTTAACGTTATGGGTTCATTGCAGACTGCTTTTAAATCTAAACCCGCCGAATCCGTGGTTTCATATTGGGGTAGATTGTGATCTGAAGTATTGATGATGTGTATAGACATGTTTAAGATTTTTTAAGGTGAAACAGTATTTCGTTTTTTTCAAATTTTATAAGAATAACCAAATAAATCAAAAGCATTAAGAGTCCAATCCAAAAATAATCCCTTAAGGCATAAAAATAAAGTGCTGAAAACAATAAGCCTAAAAAGGCATAAAGGGCTAATCGTTTCAAAGGATAGTCAATTTTGTAATATTTCTGTCCCAGCAGATAAGATAATACCATCATGCTGCCATAAGCGATAAGCGTGGCAATAGCTGAAGCTTTAAAACCGTATTGAGGGATAAAGAAAATATTGATAATCAGTGTCAATATAGCACCAATACTGGAAATATATGCGCCAAACCTAGTCCGATCTGTGACTTTATACCAAACCGAAAGGTTGTGGTAAATGCCCAAGCACAGATTAGCCAAAAGTAAAACAGGTACAATACTCAAGGCTTCATAAAATTCATCACCACGGATAATAAGTTTGAGGTAATCAATAAACACTGTCACCCCCAGCAATATAAAAAGGCCCAAAATACTGAAATACTTGGTAATCAACGCGTAGGCTTTTTTTGGATTTTGGGATTGGGCATGACTAAAGAAAAAGGGCTCAACCCCTAGTCTGAACGCTGTGGCAAATAAAGTCATAAATACAGAAAGTTTATAACAGGCGCCATAAACCCCGACTTGTGTTTCAGATATGTCTGCAGGCAGTAAATATTTCAAAAGAATTTTATCTAAAGTTTCGTTGATAGAAAAGGCAAAACCAGCAACCAAAATAGGCCAAGAATATTTCAACATGGTCTTCCATAAGGTGACATCAAACTGGTATTTTAACTTGATAAAAAATGGCGATAGCAGAATAACGGATAATCCACTGGCGACAACAAATGAAATAAAAATATACTGAATACGATCTTGTATGGAAATAGCTTCTAAGATTTCAATATTGTCTTTCCATAAGGGCAGCGCCAGGAGTAAGAATACATTTAGACCTAAATTTACGGCTACACTCGAGATTTTTATAATAGCATAGCGAATCGATTTTTTCTGAATTCTCAAGTATGTAAAGGGAATCACACAGATGGCATCCAAAAATAGCACCAAAACGATTAATTGAACATAGGGCAATTTGATGTCCATCAGTTCAGCAATTTCAACTTTGAAAAAAGAAGTAAAGATTAAAAACAACACACTCGTGCCTAGCATGGATAAAAAAGCCGTGCTAATCACTTTAGAGTTTTGGTTTTGCTTGTTGTAATACCGAAAAACAGTCGTTTCCATGCCGTAAGACAAAATCACATTGAAGAATATAAGGTAGGAAAATATAAAGACCACCACTCCATATTCTTCGGTTGAAAAGACTCCTGTGTACAGTGGTACCAACAAAAAACTCAACATTCTTGGCAAAACCGTTGCCAAACCGTAAATAAAAGTATCTTTAAAAAGGCTTTTAAAAGGATTCAATATTGAATTTTTGGTAAAGGTACTATATCAATTTGAAAATGGAACAATTTGAAAATGTGTAAATGTAACAATGATTCAATTTGAAAATGTACTAATGTGTAAATGTAACAATGATTTAATTTAAAATTTTTCAATATACTTACATACTATATGCCAATGAGAAAATCTAGGGATGTACCAATGTGATGATTTGAAGATGTTTTAATTTGAAGATTTGAATAGGTAAGAATTTACTAGTAGATTAAAGTATAATTCAAAATTTATAATCCAAAATTCAATTACTGCCATTCACTCAAAAGGTGAACGTTTTCTGGTAATGCTTCGTTGTAAATTTCAGTTTTAACCCTTAAAATAGCATTTAAATGATAATTGATGATTTGTTCACGACCAGATTTGGTATTTAGGATATTTTGAAATTCTTCGAGATTGTCCATAAAGAAATTCTCCGTCAACACCGCTGGCATTCTGGTTCTGGTCAGGACATAAAAGCGTCTTTCTTTGTCTAAATCCCCATCAGAGTAGTCTGTTCTTAAGCGTCTGTCAGGAAATTCTTTCTTATACTCTTCTCCAAATATCGTCGCAATGGCATCGCTTTTTGTAACGCCTGGCGAGGTAAAAAATTCACAGCCATGGCCACCGCCGGCATTGCTATGCACGCTTAGGTAAAAGCATTGGTTTGCCGGGTATTTGTTGGCACGGTTCACCCGCGTACTAAGTCTCACGTCACGGTATTCCGGAGCAATGTTTACATAAGGTATTTTTAAAAATGTCAATTTTTCAATCAAGCCATTTACGATGGCACGATTAAATTCACCTTCATAAATGACGCCGTTATCACCCCAATCTTTACGTTTGCCCGGTGTAATATATTGGCCATTTATTAGCCCACCGTGACCATTATCTAATAAAACTATCATATCTTTAAGATTAAGTCATAAAGTTAATGAATATTTTTTAGTTTATATCTCTAAGATAAAAATGTTTGGTTTATTATTGTCCACTACTTAAAGTGATAATTAAAATAGTGCTTAGATTCATCGAGATAAATACTCCAACTAACTTTTATGTATATTACCGGTAAAAACATCCGGGTTATCATCCCAGCTTTTAACGAAGAAGCCTCTATCGGCTTAGTATTGAAAGATGTACCTGAATTGGTCAGAGAAATTATTGTAATTAGCAACAATTCTACAGACCAGACTGAAAGCGTAGCAAAGAAAAATGGCGCCACAGTTTTGAGCGAATCCAATCGAGGCTACGGTTATGCCTGTTTAAAAGGGATGGATTATGTATCAAAATTGAAAGAAAAAACAGATATCATTGTCTTTCTCGATGGCGATTACAGCGATTATCCCGAAGAACTTTTAAAAATAATAGCGCCTATAGTTGAAGATGATATTGATTTTGTCATCGGTGCCCGTGTAAAACACCTGCGCGAAAGAGGATCTATGACATTCCCACAAATTTTCGGAAATTGGTTGGCAACCTTTCTCATGAAGCTGATGTACGGCGCAAATTACTCAGATTTAGGGCCGTTTCGTGCCATAAAATACGACAAGTTGTTAGCGTTGAACATGGAAGACAAAACCTACGGCTGGACGGTCGAAATGCAGTTGAAAGCTTTAAAGCATAAACTCAAATACACCGAAGTCGAAGTTAATTACCGCAACCGAATCGGTAAGTCTAAAGTTTCGGGTACGGTAAAAGGTGCCGTGATGGCCGGGGTAAAAATTATTGGCTGGATTTTGAAGTATGCGATCAGAAAATGATTAAAACAACTTATACCTGATCCCAAATTGAGGAAAATTGATAAAATTATCGAAACTGTTATTGAGAGAAAAGCCTTGATCAAGGTTAAAAAAGTTATCTTCATCTGTAGTATAGGACAAGACATCACTTAATTTTACAAATACCAAAAACTGGTCTTTAATCAAAAAAGACGTGATCAGGCTAAAGCCACTCTTAAAGTATACATTTGAATCTGAGGAGTGTGTTACTACATATTGAAGACTTGCATCCACTTCAGTACTTAAATACATTATATTTTTAACGTTTAAGACATAAAATTCTGTTTGTACTCCTGCGAAATAAACCTGGTTGGTTTGATCAAAATCAATACTATTTTCATACAAATTCTCGTGGCCAAACCCCAAGTGAGCACCAATAGACCATTTATCTTCAATAAAGTATTGATATTTTGGTTGTATAAGAAAACCAAAGTAATCAGGCTTTTCGGTTAATAGAGGTGTAAATTCATCTAATACTGACAAGTTTGAGCTAAAAAAGCTTAGTCCTAAATTTAGATCGAGCCAGTGTTGGTTTTTTGTGGCAAAATCTATTTTATTTGGGTATGAATTATTCAGACTCTGTGATACTGATAAATAACTTATCAGAATAAAAGCACATATAATGATTCTCTTAAATTTCATTTAGTCTTAATTCATATCTGCAAATAGATTATCATCACCTACAGAAATATTCTTTATTTTTCTGATGTTAGTAAAATTCTAAATAATCTTCAATACTTCCAAGCAGCCGAATGCCTTTCTTACACAAAAGTAGAAAACCTTAACTAAAACCTTACAGAAATGGTGGTAATTTTTATTTTAGAAGGATACTCATCTAAATACTTATTGTACTCAAATGCTGAATATTATTGATGTCGGAATCATCCAAACTGAATTGGTATAAGCCATCTTCACCAATTAACACTAAAATGCCGCTGTTGATAATGACATCAAAAGCGCTGACATCTATTGAAGTCACCAATTGTGAATTTTCGGGATCGGACACATCAAAAACTTTGACTTCATCATCGCATACAAATAAATAATCGTCATACAAACCGATACCGATAGGACGAGTTAAATTCCTTGAGGAGACCAAAACGGGATTCGTGACATCAGTAACATCATATATCTCCAAAAGGTTGACGTTAGTGCCGCAGCCAATATTGGAATGCAAAGTGACAAACGCGTGGGTGTCATTGGCTATTACAGGATCGCATGCAGTAAAATGTTGCACATCAGACAGGTAAGTTGGTTCTTCAGGGCTAGCGACGTCGTAGATGAACATGCCGTTTCTTGAGCCGATATACAAATAGGCTTTATAGCTAAAAAGGGTCTCAATATCAAACCCTATGGGAACGGTATTGACCTGAACCGGATTTTCCAGATCAGTTATGCTAAAGACATTTAAATTGGTGTCATCAACGACGTAAAGGTAGTCTTGATATAAAGCGAATCTTGCGAGAGATCCACCCTGACCACTTTCGCTAAAGGTGCTTCCTGAAGTATCACTATCATTATCACACGATAAACTTAGGATAAGGATGGTTATGAGTAGGATTATTTTTTTCATTGTTCTATTGTATTATAATTAAGAGAAGTATTTAGTTTAATCGACAGGTGTCCAATCTACTATGATTTCATTGTCCTGAAGGTCGTGATAGGTAAACCCCTCAGGCGACCAAATTTGCGGAAATACCTCTGCTATACGTTTAGTAACAGTTATGGAGTCATTGATTTCGTTCAACCTAAAAGCTATCAAGTCTGTGGCCGTGTTGGCGTAAAATACATCAGATTTTATGCTCAAATCTGATGAACCTAAAACTTTTATAAACCCTATATTGCTGGGGTTTGAAGGATTAGAATTATCAATGATATGAAAGCCCTTGTTGACTTCATTCACGTAAATATAATCGCCTTTTACGTAAATTTTACCTGAATTTTCAATGGTTTGAGGCGCAGATTGATACGCTACTGAAGCTTCAAAATCTGCTCTATTCATGATAACGGGTTCATAATTACCGGTAAAAGGAGGAGGCACCACATCATCATCAGACTGATTGTAAAAGCAGCTTTGGAGAGTAATACAAATGAAGAGGATAAAAATTTTGTTTTTCATTTTTTTTGATTTGGATGGTTTTTGTTAGAAAGTTGTATTTGCTATTAAACAACTCAAAAATGATTTTTACTACCTTATTTTTGTGATTTAACATATTGAAACAGCTTCGTAATTTTTAAGCTAAATATTATTCCGCTTTTGTGATAAGTCAATTTCCCACTCTCGGACGTTCAAATGTATAATAGATTTCCCTTACCTTTGTAACCACAATATTAAATATGAAATATTACTTCATAGCCGGTGAGGCTTCTGGCGATTTGCATGCTTCTAATTTGATGAAAGCCCTCAAAGAAGTCGATGCTCAGGCCGATTTTCGGTTTTGGGGCGGCGATTTGATGCAGGCGGTCGGCGGGACATTGGTCAAGCATTACCGTGAGCTGGCTTTTATGGGATTTGCTGAAGTGATTATGAACCTGAGGACGATTTTTAGGAATATCAAATTCTGCAAATTAGATATAGAAGCTTATCAACCTGACGTTTTGGTGTTTATTGATTATCCTGGCTTTAATTTTCGCATTGCGAAATGGGCCAGACAAAAAGGCTACAAAACCCATTATTACATTTCTCCACAACTCTGGGCCTGGAAGGAAAACCGCATCAAAGCCATCAAACGTGATATTGATGAGATGTACGTCATCCTGCCGTTTGAAAAAGACTTTTATGAAAAAAAGCACAGCTTCCCGGTTCATTTTGTTGGACATCCGTTGTTGGATGCTTTAAGAGACAGGCAACCTTTAAGCTTAGCTGAATTTTGTAAAACGCATAAGCTCAACGAAAAACCCATTATTGCGCTTCTGCCGGGTAGTCGAAAACAGGAAATCTCTAAGATGCTGAGCGTCATGCTGGGTGTAGTCGAGGATTTTCCGGAATACCAATTCGTGATTGCCGGAGCGCCCGGTCAGGATACTGAATTTTATAAGCAGTTTATCGGCAAGTCTCGGATTTCTTTTGTCCAAAATAAAACCTATGATTTGTTGACGGTTTCTTCAGCAGCCCTGGTGACTTCAGGAACGGCTACCTTAGAAACCGCTTTGTTTAAAGTGCCGGAAGTGGTGTGTTATAAAGGTAATTTAATCTCGTACCACATCGCTAAGCGCATTATTAATCTGGATTATATTTCATTGGTGAATCTTATTATGGATAAACCGGTGGTCAAAGAATTGATTCAGCATGAATTCAATACCAAACAACTCAAAGCTGAGCTTACTAAAATTCTGGAGCAAGACCATCGAAATCAAATTTTTGATGATTACTACGATTTGGAGCAAAAACTAGGCGGCGCAGGGGCAAGCCTCAAAACCGCAAAACTGATTTTTGAAAAAATAACCTAAGTTTGCAGTATGGTGCATAAGATTACACTTCAGGCGGGTAAGCATGTCTATTTTGGCAGCGACAGTCATCTTGGTGCACCAACTCCGGCTGATAGTCTGCCAAGAGAGAAAAAACTTGTACAGTGGCTCGACGAGATTAAAGAAGATGCTCAGGTGATTTTCCTATTGGGTGACTTATTCGATTTCTGGTTTGAATACAAAACCGTTGTGCCAAAGGGGTTTGTGCGGGTTTTGGGTAAACTTGCCGAATTAAGAGACTCGGGAATCGACATCTATTTTTTTGTAGGTAATCACGATTTATGGATGAACGGTTATTTTGAGGATGAATTAAATATCCCGGTTTTTCATCAACCACAGGTTTTTGAAATTAATGATAAACAGTTTTTTATAGGACACGGCGATGGACTTGGTCCGGGAGATAAAGGGTATAAGCGCATGAAGAAAGTGTTTACCAATTCATTTTGTAAATGGTTGTTCCGTTGGTTACATCCGGATTTAGGCGTTCGTCTGGCGCAGTACCTTTCGGTAAAAAACAAACTCATTTCGGGTGAAGACGATGCTAAATTTTTAGGGGAAGATAAGGAGTGGCTGGTGCAATACGCTAAGCGAAAATTAGAAGAGCAACACTATGACTATTTTGTAGATATTCAGCTGAATGAAAAAAGTAAATATATTAATCTGGGAGATTGGATAAAACATTATACTTACGGGAAATACAATGGTCTCAAGATTGAATTAAAAAGCTATAAAGAAAAATAGATTATTTGATAGATTTTTTGTCATCTTCAACTTCATCTTCCTTCGAGGCATCTTTAAATTCTTTAATACCACTACCAAGACCACGCATAAGTTCAGGAATTTTTTTACCGCCAAAAAGCAGTAAAATAGCTATACCAATAACAACATATTGCCAGACGCCCATTACAAAAACAACATTTAATGAATTCATTATAATAATTTTAGATATGCAAATTTAAGCATTAATGCTTGAAAATTTAGGATTTGATTTTAAAATTGTTTATTTTTATAATAAATTTAATTATAGACCTTCTTAAAAATGTAATGCGCTTTTTTGATAATATATCCATTACTTAACCTCATATTAACAGCTATATTCTGCCATATTTGTTAAATTTGGAAAAATCAATAAAATATATATATTATGTCAAACAACACATCTAATACCGTATTTGCATTACTAACTGGTGCAGCCATTGGCGCTGCTTTTGGTGTTTTATATGCGCCTCAAAGCGGAGAAGAAACCAGAAGCCAATTGAAAGAAGAAGCCAATAAGGCTAAAGACAAAATAGGCAAAGAATATGAGGATTTATCTGGACAAGTCACAGAATATGCGAGCTCTGCCAAAAGCAAATTTGAAGAAAGAATCAATAAACTTTTCAGTAAAGCAAACGATCAAGCCGATGATATTTTAGCGAATATGGAGTCTGAACTCGAAGACCTCAGAAAAAAAAACTCAAATCTAGTTAAGGAACTTGAGAAGCTAAAATCTTAAAATGTCGAAAGATAAGTTAAGTAAGCATTTCGAAAATCTTTCTAATGATGCTAAGGTATATTTGGAAAGTGAACTTGCCTATTATAAACTTGATGCCTACAAAAAAAGCATTAAGGCTATTTCGTTTATTTTACGATTTATTGTTATAACAGGTGTATTTTTAGTTTTACTTTCTTTTTTATCAATTGCATTAAGTTTTTGGTTGGGAGAACTTTTAGAACATTACTATTTAGGATTCTTGATCGTTGCAGGATTCTACTTCGTAGTTTTTATATTGCTACTTCTATTTGGTAGACAAGCCATAACTAATAGTGTTCTAAAAATGTTTAATCATGTGTTTAAAGATATTTAAAAAGATAAGATTTTGAGACAGTATAAATCTATGAAAGACCTCGATAAGCATCTTAAAATATTAAGATTGCAAGCTGATATTCATAAACAACGCGCAGAAATTGATGCCAAATACATCAAACATTCACTTAAACCAACAAATTTGTTGGCTGAATTTGTCGCTGTCTTAGGTCAAAAACAGCTTTATAAATTAATTTTTAAATATTTTTTCAAAAAACTCAAGTTCTAAAGATTTCTTATTTAAATTAATAAACCGTCTCCTGAGAGGCGGTTTTTTTATAGCATAGTGTTCAAGGTGAAAAAAGATATAAAAATACCTGAAGTTAAAGATGTTTACATTGCTGTGGTAAAAGAGCCAGTTTCAGAAACTGATTTCAGCGAATGGAATATATACATTATTAATGATAAGCCTGAAGATTTAAATATTGTTATTATTGTAAGCCAAGGTTTCTCCAAAACAAAGAAAACTTCAACACTTCGAAAAAAGATTGATAACCTCCCTAAAAAAAGTTACGCTAAATTTGAAATGCTTCACGAAGATCTTTTGGAAATGACCAATCAATTTACAATCAGTTATTTTCAAGACAATACACTCTTCGATAGGACTTTTACTTTAGCACCCAACAGTATTGCAGAGGCCAATTTAAACGATATCCCACTATTAGAATCCAAAGGCATTCTAGCCGAATAACACATATTCAAAGCATCAAAAATCTCCTAATGGAGTCATAACATATTTAGAGGCAACACATGTTTCCGCAATTGTGCCTTACTTTTTTTAGAAAAGCATCCTTTTGAAGATGTCATCATCAGTCATTTTATAAATTATTCAGATAAATATATTGCTGAATATCAGTTAATCAATATATAGGATTCGAAAAATATTTAAAAATTATCAATTCTCAGACAACCCTTTTTAGTTATCTTTCGTCTTTATAAGAAAGAGACCAATTGTTTTGAAAGTTTTTAAACTACATGCCGAACTTGATAAGCTGATAAAGAAAGCGCAAAAACAGGATAGAGTCGCGCAGTATCAGTTGTATCAAAAGTATTCTCCAAAGATGCTGGGAGTCGCCAGGTATTATATTAAAGACTTGCAATACGCCGAAGATGTTCTCCAGAAAGCTTTTTGCAAAGCCTTTTTAAATTTAAAAAAGTATCAATTTAAAGGAAGTTTTGAAGGCTGGTTACGACGAATTGTGGTGACCTCAAGTATTGACTATCTGCGCCAAAAGAAAAATTTGATGATACAGACGGATGATTTTTCATATTATGAACATGCAGATAACCCTTTGGATGAGGTAGGAGATACTTCTGAAATTGAAAAAGCTATAGATAAATTACCTGAAGGTTACAAAACAGTTTTTTGTCTTTACGTCATAGAGGAATACAAGCATAAAGAAATTGCAGAACTATTAAATATAGATGTTGGAACTTCAAAATCACAACTTTATAAAGCAAGAAAGATTTTGAAAGAAGAATTGAAAGCGTACAAATTAAAAACATCACAATGAAACTGTCACAAACCGAACATAACATCAAAGAGCAACTTGCCGATCGCGAGATACAGCCTAGTGCGAAGCTTTGGGATAATATACAAAGTGAGTTAGAAAGAGAACAGAAGCCAAAGCCTAAAGTATTATGGATAAGATTGGCCGGAGTTGCAGCAGTTCTAAGCCTTTGTTTCTTGGCCTATAAGGGATTACTACAAACAAGGAAAACTATTCCGGCTTTAGTCCTAGAGCAAAAAGAACATATAGAATACCCCATCGAGTTTAACACGCAAACTATTGATTATGTTGCTATACCTCAGAATAATAATGCCATTGTAGAATCTTCCGAAACTTATATCATTGAAGATTCTAAACCTAGTTTGCCGGAGTCCTCAAATCAAGACTTGGTAGCAGATCAAAACTCTTCTACCATTGAAGACGAAGTTGAAGCTCTGTTAGAGGACGCAAATCAAAACCTGACAAAAGCAGAGCAAGATAAACTATTGATGGCTGAAGTTGAAAATTTACTAGACCAGGCTATAGAAAATACGCAAGACAAAGAGCAACAACGTATTTTAGAATCCATGCAGGCACAATTGCTTTTAGCTGAAGTTGAATCAGAAATCGAATTGACAAAACCCCCTAACTTAAAAGATAAAATATGGGAAGCCATTGTCTCAAACTACAATGACATCAAAGACTCTGTCGTTTTAAACTAAAAATACAAGCACAATTTATCAATCAATTTTTAACCCCCGATAGCCATAACTATGTCTAATTTTTTAAAATCAAAAATCATGAAAACAATTCACTTATTTATTTTACTATTCACGCTGAGCTTGATGCCAATGAACATTTCAGCTCAGGATTCAACAGCAGTTAAACTGGATGAAAAAGCCAAAATGGAACTGGCAAAATTAGAAAAGAAACTCCAGGAGATTGAAACTGAAGAAAAGAACAAGCTCAAAAAGATAATTTCAGAATTAAATGCCCAACAGGCTAAAGATTCTCTATACAGCCAGAAGGATTTTGAGGCTATAAAATTAGAGAATGCAGAACGCATTGCCCGGAATATTAAAAACAGGCAAGCCATTGTTCAGAATCAAATTGACTTTTTAAAGCGAAATGGATACCTGTCTGATGATGCTTCAATAGCAAATGATGATAATGAGGAGAAAAGCATTGAAAGTATAGAAATCTCCAAAGGACGAATAGATTTTTCATGGAAAGACGAGGAAGACAAGAAATACCGTAACCGCACCCAAAGCGATCTTATTTTTGCTTTTGGTTTAAATAATGCTATACCGAGTAATGGTGGAATAAACGACTCACCCTTTAAAGTGGGCGGCAGTCGATTTTTTGAAATCGGTTACTTATGGTCAACGCCTTTAGATAAAAAGAACTTTTTTCGACTGGATTACGGATTTTCATTTCAGTTTAATGGTCTTAAGCCAGAAGACGATTTGATCTTTTTTGAAGTTGGCGAACAGACCGTTCTCGATAATTTTGAAAGAGATGGTCAGGTGATTAATTTAGATAAGAATAAGTTCAGACAGGATAATCTCATCTTTCCGGTTCATCTTCATATGAACACGAAAAGAAGTAAAAATGGAAATTATTTTACCAGAAGTGGGTTTAATATAGGTTTGGGTGGATTTGTAGGATTAAACCTCAATAACATTCAAAAGCTGAAATATGACTTTAATGGTGATAATGAAAAAGATAAATTCAAAGACGATTACAATACCAATAATTTTCTTTACGGTTTAAGTGCTTATGCAGGATTCGGAGATGTTAATTTGTATTTCACCTACAGCTTGAATCCAATTTTTGAAAATAACCCGATTGATCTGAATAATGTTCAACTTGGTTTAAGGTTTGCGTTTTAAATTTAATTCACCGCAGAGGCACAGAGAACGCAGAGTTATTAGAATTTTGATTTAGTTTAAAATGAAGCTTTGCGTTTTCAAAGTCTTTTTTTTGAAAGAATTGCATTTACAACCCAAAAGATCTTAAAATATCTTTTGGGTTTTTATATTGAGATTTGTTTCTTGTTTTTGCTTTTTTTAAGACCCAAAAGGTTAGCATCTGATGGGATAAAAACCTTTCGGGTCTGTAGTCTAGTTGAAACCGTCAGCTTTTATTCGCCAACTGACCACAAGCAGCATCTATGTCTTTACCACGTGAATGTCTCAGTGTCACAGTGATACCATGTGCTTCTAATGTATTCATGTACTTTGCCACGGCATTGTCGTTGGCCTGTTGGAAAGTATCATCGTCTATGGGATTGTATTCAATCAGATTAACTTTACAAGGAATAGCCTGACAAAATTCCACTAAAGCCTCAATATCTTTATCTGTATCGTTTATACCTTTCCAGACGATGTATTCGTAAGTTACCCGTTTTTCAGTTTTCTCATACCAATAAATGAGTGATTCTTTTAAAGACGCTAAATTGAATTTAGCATTAAACGGCATGATTTGCGTACGCACTTCATCTCTGGCGGAATGTAAAGACACGGCCAAATTAAACTTCACCTGATCATCGGCCAGCATTTTAATCATTTTCGGAACGCCAGAAGTTGAAACGGTGATGCGCTTAGGTGACATGTTTAAGCCGTCTTCTGAAGTAATTTTTTCAATAGATTTCAAGACATTTTTGTAATTCATCAGCGGTTCGCCCATCCCCATATAGACAATATTACTCAATGGACGATTATTGTAATTTCGACTTTGTTTATCTATCGCCACAACCTGATCGTATATTTCATCCGGGTTGAGGTTTCTTAGTCGCTTTAGTTTTGCGGTTGCACAAAATTTGCAGTCTAAGCTACAACCCACTTGAGAAGAGACACAGGCTGTAGTTCTGCTTTTTGTTGGAATCATCACACTTTCGACTACAAAGTCATCGTGAAGTTTAACAGCGTTTTTTATGGTGCCGTCATTGCTGCGTTGTTGTGTATCAACTTTAATGTTGTTGATAACAAAATTGGCCTCAAGCATGTTCCTTGTCTCTATAGATATATTGGTCATGTCTTCAAAGTCGTAGCAGGCTTTGTTCCACAGCCATTCGTACACCTGGTTGCCTCTAAAAGCTTTATCGCCCTGAGAGACAAAAAACTCCCTAAGTTGATCTTTAGTTAAAGCGCGTATGTCTTTTTTTTCTTTCGTTTTCACGCTGCAAAGGTAAGGTTTGTAAGTTGGTTTTAAAATTTATTGTTTATTATTGGGTTGTATTTAATAAGAAATAGGATCTAAAAGGTTTCAGGTGCGCTGAGCGTAGTCGAAGCGAAACCTGCAAGTCCTTTAATTTAAAATTCAGAATTCAAAATTTAAAATTATTCAAAAAATGAACGCCATCATCGCCAGCACATCAACCATTCATGGAAGCGGGTATTTAGAATATTTAAAACCGGTTTTGACCGATCATTTTAAAGATATAAGTCAAATCGTTTTTGTGCCTTACGCTCGACCATCCGGATTAACACATGATGAATATACAGCAAAAGCCAAAGAAGGCCTTGCATTTCTTGACGCAACAGTGAAAGGCATACATGAATTTGAAAACCCCAAGCAAGCCATACAATCAGCAGAAGCCATTTTTGTTGGTGGCGGAAATACGTTTTTGCTGGTTAAAACACTTCATGATTTAGATTTGATGCCGACTCTAAGAGCTACTATTCTTAATGGCACGCCTTATTTAGGTACAAGTGCCGGCAGTAATATTTGTGGGCCTAATATGCAAACCACCAATGATATGCCTATAGTTATGCCAAAATCTTTTGAGACATTGGGCGTGATTCCTTTCAATATCAATGCGCATTATATCGAGGAAGACCCAAACTCCAAGCACAAAGGTGAATCCCGACGGACACGAATCAAGGAGTTTCAAAATTTAAATAAAATTGATGTTTTAGGGCTTAAAGAAGGCAGTTGGTTGGAAGCTCAACAGGATACAGTTACTCTGAAAGGAAAATTAGATGCGGTTTGGTTTGAGCCCGATAAAGAGCCTATAAAGCTTAAAGAAGATACGATCTTATAAAAGTTATTTCTTTCGAATGGTATGAAATATTATAGTAAAAATTAGAGTATATTAGTATAAAATAGTAATATTGTCTAATTATTACTAAGAATGAGTGTTGCTGAATACATAAAAAAATTACTCTCTTATGAGGAATATGCCTTCTCATTGGAAGAGTTATATGAAAATATACCTAAAAGTAAGACTGCCATTAAAAGCGAAGTGTCGAGACTTGTGTCGGCAAACGAAATACAAAACCTGAGAAAAGGTTTTTACATTATCATTACCCCAAGGTATTCCAATATTCAGAAGTTGCCCATAGAACTTTATTGCGACAAACTTTTTCAATATCTGAATAGAAAATATTATGTCGCTTTATTTTCAGCATCAAAATTACATGGTGCCAGTCATCAAAAAATTCAAAAAGATTATGTAATGATAGAAAAGCCTAAATTAAAGGATATATCTAAAGGTAATTTTCATATTAATTTTTATACAGTTTCTAATTTTCCTCAGAATAATTTAATTTCAAAAAAATCAGATGCCGGAATTTTTAAAGTTTCAAGTCCTGCTTTAACTATTGCAGATTTAATCCATTATCAGACAAAACTGGGAGGTATTAATAGGATTCTTTCATCAATTTTTGAACTTGCAGAGTATTTGGAAATTTCAGATTTGATTACACTTTTAGAGTGGTACCCAAATCTAAGCACAATTCAAAGATTAGGGTTTCTGTTAGAGTTTATGAATGCCAAAGAAGAACACTTAGACTCAATATTAACTTGCCTTGGTAAAAATTCGTATTACCCCGTATTGCTTTCACCCCAAAGCCATGCTAAACCCGGAGCGGTAAGCAATAGATGGAAAGTAGATGTTAATGTTGAAATAGACAACGACATATGATACCAAAACCATTCATATCGCGATGGCAGGAATTTGCACCATGGAATGAATTTGGTCAGATTGAGCAGGACTTAATCATATCCAGAACATTGGTTGAAATATTTAGTGATCAATTTTTAAGGGAGAATTTGTCCTTTAGAGGTGGCACAGCTTTACATAAATTATTCCTTCATCCGGCACAGAGATATTCGGAAGATATAGATTTAGTTCAAATTAAAAAGGGACCAATAAAACCGATTCTTCAAAAACTGGATGAGGTCATTAGCTTTTTTGAGGAAGACAGAAGAACACAGGTGAAAGCTCATGGGGCAAAAGCCTTATATAGATTTAATTCTGAATATGAAAACATAAGAATGCGATTAAAGATCGAAATAAATTGTCAAGAACATTTTTGTGTACTTGGGTTTGTAAATTATCCTTATGCCATTAAAAATAATTGGTTCTCAGGAAAAGCTGAAATTAAAACCTATGAAATTGAAGAACTATTGGGCACTAAACTGAGAGCACTTTATCAGCGAAGCAAAGGAAGGGATTTATTTGACTTGTATTACGCTCATCAAAACCTAAAACTGGATTACGATAAAGTTTTGAAATGTTATTATGAATATTTTTCCTTCGATTCTAAAACTAAGCCACCAAGCAAAAAAGAATTTCTACATAACATAGAAAATAAAAAGAATGACCTGGATTTTATAGGAGACATGGAAGGCTTGCTTAGGCCTCAAATTTCATATGAACCCAGGAGAGCTTTCGATTGGTTAAAAACAGACCTTATAGATAGGATGTAAACGCTTAAAATCAATTTCATTTGTCTAAAAATAGAATAAGTATAATCTCCAAATGGCTACAACTCATCCGCTGGCCTAATTTGCTTATGGTAGCTTTGGCTCAGGTCTTATTTAAATATGCCTTTTTGCCCGCGTTTGAGGTTTCATCAAAGCTTAATACTCTAGATTTTATATTGCTTTGTGCATCCATTATTTTGGTCACTGCAGCCGGGAATATCATCAACGATATATACGACATTAATACCGATTTTGTTAATGGGCGTTCACGTCCTTTAGCGCAGCAACACATTTGTATTTCCAAGGCTTATACCTTGTATTTTTTAATGAATATTTCAGCCGTAGCTCTGATCAGCTTTTTAAGTTCAAAGTTCAAGCATATTTCGTTAATAATAATTGTGACCACTGTTATCCTCTTGCTTTTCTTTTATGCTAAAAGACTAAAATCTATAGTAATTTTGGGAAATGTCCTCATAAGCGTTTTAGTGAGTCTTTCCTTTTTATTGGTTATTTATGTAGAAATATTCATTTTGTCTGAGCATAAAATTTCAATAGAGATTCAAAACTGGATTATTGGTTACGCTGTTTTTGCTTTTTGGGCAAACCTTAACCGCGAATGGATCAAAGATGTGCAGGATATCAAAGGCGATTACGCTCAGAACGTTTCCACTTTACCAATTTTAATAGGCAAGGCCAGAATGAATAAGTTAATTTTTATGTCAACCTTATTATTGATATTCAGTTTGATTGCGGGTGTTAAAGTTTATTTTCAGCCTGACCTTATCTTTATCCTTTACCTTACATTTGGAACATGTGTACCATTGGTTTATGTGCTTTTTCACATGCACCGGAAAGAATTAAATACCAATTACAAGATGCTGAGTCATATTTACAAATTGGTGATGTTAATAGGTGTTATGAGTCTGATTTTATTTAAAATATGAAGGAGTTAGAAAAATACAACATTATTCTGGCCTCGGGTTCTCCCAGGCGTCAACAGTTTTTGAAGGATTTAGAAATTCCATTTGAAGTGAAATTGAAACCCGTTGATGAGGATTTTCCGGACCATTTATACAAAACTGAAATCCCCGAATATCTGGCTAAACTTAAGGCTGAAGCTTATACGGATTTAAAACCAAATGGCATCATCATTACAGGCGACACTATAGTTTGGCACAAGGATAAAGCTTTGAATAAACCGGTAGATAAAGACGAAGCCTTTGAGATGATTTCCTCTTTACAGCATTCATGGCATCAGGTTATTAGTGCGTTTTGTATAAGAAAAGGGGATAGGTATGTTGTGAAAAGCGATACAACAGAGGTTTTTTTCGAAAATTTGTCTGATGAAGACATCTGGCATTACATCAATACCTACAAACCTTATGATAAAGCCGGTGCCTATGGAATTCAGGAATGGATTGGGCAGGTGGGTATTTCCAAAATCATAGGCTCTTATTTTACTGTGATGGGGTTTCCAACACATCTGTTTTATAAAACTCTTAAAAATTTAATTGAAAATGAATAACCTAACCTTAGTCACTGTTTTAATGCTTGGCATTGTTTCATTGTCTTGTCAAAATTCAACTGAAACAGAAATTGAAAAGGCTACGGCCAATGAAGGAACGAAGGCATTAGACTTATCCAAAGAATTTAAGCAGCATTGGTTTGATGGTAGAGCAGAAGTGGCCAGTTATAACCTTAAGCAAATGCGTTACGGCGAAGCCAGGGAAGGAAAGGCCGTGTTGATTTTTGTGAAAGAACCCTTTTTACAAGACGAGCAGGTTAAAGCCAATGCAGCCTCTTCACAAACATTTGATGTCCTCAAACTTAATGCTACTAAAAAATTTACAACCGGCATTTATCCGTATAGCATCATGCAAAGCACGTTTTCACCACTTACTACAAACACTCATGCTGTAAAAGTAACGGCATCTACCCAGGAATGGTGCGGGCAAACCTATATGCAAATGAACAATAGAGATGCATTTAAAATCGCCTCCCATTCTTATTTTGAGGGAGAAGCCGACCAAAGCTTAAGCCTGAATAAAACTTTATTAGAAAACGAAATTTGGAATAAGCTGAGAATTAATCCTACTGAAATTAAAACAGGCCCTCAAAAGCTCATTCCTGATTTTTCATTTATCCGTTTACAGCATATTCCCGTGAAAGCTTATCAGGCTGAAGTTCAACAACAAAAAAATCAGGATACTTTGATGACCAAAATCGCTTACAAAAATTTAGATAGAATTTTAAATATCTATCAATCTACGGCATTTCCTTTTGAAATTCTAAAGTGGGAGGAGAAGACATCCGAAGGTGATAAAAATTTTACACAGGCGGTGTTACAAAAACGCCTACGCTTAGACTATTGGAACAAAAATTCAAATACATTTGCGTTTTTAAGAGATAGCTTACAACTTAATTAATTTATTTATGATAGAATATATCAATTATCATCTAACACAGGTTATCCTAACTGTAGTGATTGTTTTTAGCCTAATAATTCTGCGTTGGGTTTTTAGAAAAGCAGCTTATGGTATTGCAAAACGCCGTGAGGTAAATGTTCAGCGTACAGTATTGATGGTCAGGTATATCAATACTTTGGCTACGTTTTTAGTCTTGTTTGCCATCTTACTCATTTGGGGTGTTGAACCCAGTCAGGTTGGCGTATTGTTTTCTTCGGTGTTCGCTGTGATTGGGATTGGATTGTTTGCGATTTGGTCTATATTAAGCAATGTGACCGCTGGGGTAATTTTGTACTTTTATTACCCTTTTAAAATAGGGGATAAAATTAAAATTTTAGACAAAGATTTTCCGGTAGAGTCCGCTGTTATTGAAGATATTCAAGCATTCCAATTGCACCTCAGAACAGACAAAGGCGAATTAATCACCTATCCTAATAATTTAATTTTGCAGAAATCTATTGCTAAGATCGAGGAGTGATTGGTGTGAAAATTTGAAAGTGTACCAATCTAGCAATGGGATAGAGAGGCAATATCATTTCGTTTAAGCGATAGTAAATAAACGTTATTAGGCTTGTTTGTTTTGCCTCCGATTTGATATTTTAATTCATTACTCTAAATTTTTCTTAACTTCTTAATGTTGAATAGCATATAGTATTTTTTTAGCATTAAGACATTAAGAGATTTAAGTTATAAAATAGATCAAAACAAAACTTTACTCAAACTGGAAATGGATATTGTCAGACTTAGCAGTAAAACGATAATTCCAAGCGTGAAACCAAGCTTTCCAAAGTTGTATGCGGAGGTTTTGAGTTTACGGGCCAACCAAATAATTAAAACGACCAAAACCGGTAAAATAATAGCATTGGCCACCTGAGCAATCCTTATAACCTCAATGGGGTTAAAATCTAATGCGGCTACAAGGCAGCCAATGAATAAAATGGCATAACTCAGACGTTTAAATTTTATACTTTCCGTCAAATAATTCAATTTGAATAATTTATTCAACACATAAGCCGCTGCCAAAGGAGCGGTTACGGCAGAAGTGAGTCCGGCAGCCATAAAACCAATGCCTACAAAATATGAAGACGCTTCACCAAATAAGGGTTCCAAGGCTAAACCAATGTCTTGAATGTCTTGGGTATATGCTGAAATATTTGAGGTGGTTATGATAATACAAATGGACACAAAGATACCAACTCCAACAGCCACAAAGGTATCTATGCGCATGCTCGAAATCCCTTTTGATGATGACCATTTTTGTTTAGCCAAGGCGGCATGAAGAAATAAATTATAAGGCACAACCGTCGTACCGATTAGTGCGGTGAGCGCCAAGACATCATCTTTAGGAAATCCGGGTGAAAATAATGCAGACCAAAAGTTCGGGTGTTCTAAGGAAGTCATCGTGGCTGAGACGATAAATGAAACACTCAAGACCCCGACCAATACCATCAATGTTTTTTCAATATATTTATAGTGTTTGAGATGCAGAATAAAAAAAGCAATTATACTGATGATGACCACAGCATAATTGATTTTCACACCAAATATTTCAACCATAACGTCCTTATAATCCATGATCTGAAGACCGATATTTACACCACTAAGGTTGCCCGCTTCGTAGGCGGCATTGCCGAATACAATGGCCATAAATACCAGAAACAGCATTGTCCCTTTTAACCAAATCCTGCTACTCAGTTCGGTTTGCATCAATTCGGTTAAATCTTTTTGATGTAAAATGGCTAATCTAGCTGCTAATTCCTGCAAAAAAATGGTCATCACCATGGCTAATAACATGACCCAAAGTAGTGTGAGTCCGTGATGAAAACCAGCTAATGCGCAAACACTTACCGTTCCCGGACCAATAAATGCTGCAGCAATGATGGTCGCCGGGCCAATGTTCTTTAGAAATTTCATTGCGCTAAAAATGCATAAACTGCAAAAGACCCGAGCCAATGCCCGCCTTCATAACTGTCGTCAACCAAATTTGGATAAGCGGCTTTAAAATGCTTTACGGCCATAGGTTGGAGATGCTCAAAACCTTCAATTTTTGAAAGCTTAAAAAGATTCCAGGCACGACTAAAATTTAATCCGTCCAGATGAACCAGCTTACCGTCACTTCTGTCGCTGACTTTGGCGATGTCTAATTCAAAATCTTTGGTCTGCAGTTGAGGTAAAAATTGATTGATCCATGCATCGAATGTGGTTTTATCTAAAACTTTTTTCATTAACACGGCTTCTTCAAGACAAGGCGACAGGAAATCATATCCACTGGGTTCCCAGCTTAAAGGACAATTCTCGTCATTTTGATAATACCTAATCGCAGATGTTTTGATTTGGTTTAGTAATTCCTCATCATTTAGGCTTGTGGCATAGTCATGCATCATATTCAGGGCAAAAGCCGTATTGGTATGTTCACCAACCCGAATGGGATATACCAGTTTGGGCATAAAAGTTTCAAATTTATCTTTAAGTTCATTGATCAGTGGTTGTAGATTGGCATGTAGAACCTTACCGATCGGATCATCCCATTCATGCAGCGCCTGACTCAGCTTAAATAGCCATGCCCAGCCGTACATGCGTTCGTAACTGTTATTGATGTCCTGCTGAAAATAGTCAACTTCTTTGATAATGTTTTCTTCGCTTAGATGTGTCGTCAAGACATTCTTGATGCTATCGGCTTGTTTAAGGTTAGGGTAAAGCCGAAGCAATTCTACCATAGACCAATGCCCGTGCACCGCTGAATGCCAATCGAAGCAACCGTAAAAGGCTGGATGCAAGGCTTTAGGCGACTGTAAATCTGTGGAATCACCAATCACCTGATTGAGTTTGTTGGGGTATTCTTGAGTGGCACAGGTTAAGGGAAGTTCGACAAGTTTTGATGCCTGCTCGTTGTTCATTTTGATATTTTCCTGATTTAAACTCACTTGATCTGCTTTTTCTGGTTGATTTTGACAGGCTATCAAACAGAAAACCATACTTAAAATGTAAATTCTTTTCATATCATAGCTTTGTGCGGTAAAGTTAGTCAATATTATAAAACTCAGCCGTGTGTTTTAATTCAGGGAAATTAGATAAATATCTTGAACGTAATGAAGGGATTTAGCTAAATTACTTCAAAACATACTTATCCTGATAAATATTTCAATTATGTTGACTTAAATTTAATGTCCTAAATACAAAATAAGTGAGAGAGATAGATTATCCCGTGATGCAATATATATTATTCAGTTTAGAAATATTTTAAAATAAATTCAAAAAGCCTCATATTCGCATTTAGAAGACATTTATGAAAACCGACCAAAATAAAATTCCCAAAAAGGGCTTTACAGGCTTAAAAGAAAATTTTAAAAATGACCTTATTGCCGGATTTAGTGTATCTCTAATTGCACTCCCTTTATGTTTAGGAATTGCTATAGCTTCGGGGGTGCCACCTTTAGCAGGGCTAATTACAGCTATTGTAGGTGGAATGATCTGTTCGCGAATTTCAGGAACTTTTGTAACCATTAGTGGTCCGGCGGCTGGGTTGATCGTCATCACACTTGGAGCCACAGAAGCCATGGGTGGTGCAGGCGCTGCAATGGGTTATGGTGGTTATCCTCATGCTTTAGGTGCTATTCTAGTTGGCGGTGTTTTTGTGGCGTTGTTTGGATTTCTCAAGTTTGGGAAGATCGGCAATTTTTTTCCACCTGCTACCGTACACGGCATGTTGGCATCCATAGGAATTATAATAATCATCAAGCAATTCTTCCCGGCTATTGGTGCCGATTCTCCTAAAGGTGAAATTCTGGAAGTGGCTCTTCAAATCCCAAAGACTATTCTTTCAGGCTCCAGCATTTATGCTTTATCCATATCAGCTGTTACCCTGTCTATATTAATTATTCATCCTTATCTCAAAATCAAACTGATAAAAGCCGTACCTGCCCCAATGTGGGTGTTGATTTTTACCATTCCCATGGCATCCATTATGGGCACTCAGCATTTGAGTATGGTCGAATTGCCCAGTAATCTTTTTGGAGAAGGTGGTATACAATTGCCCTCATTTTCCAAGATTGGAGAAAGTGCATTTTGGTTTGCGGTTCTGGGTTTTACGTTGGTTTCTGCGATTGAAACACTCTTAAGCGCTAAAGCTGTAGATAGCCTTGACCCATACAAACGAAATTCTAATTTAGATAGAGATTTAGTCGCTATGGGAGCCGGATCTTCACTGGCAGCTACTATAGGTGGATTGCCTATGATTTCAGAGATTGTAAGATCTTCCGCAAATGTCAGTAATGGTGCGAAAACCCAATGGTCTAACTTTTTTCATGGGTCGTTTCTATTGATTTACCTTGTTGTCGGCGCCATGGTTATCGAAATGATTCCTATTGCTACGCTTTCTGCAATGCTGGTTTTTACCGGATTTCGGTTGGCTTCTCCGAAAGAATTTAAACAAATGTACCAAATTGGCTTGATGGAGCTGGAAATCTTCATCGTGACTATAATTGCTACTTTGGCAACAGACCTCATTACCGGTATTGCGTTGGGCGTTTTATTTAAATACATTGTTATCTTATTTAAAGGGACTAATTTTAGAGACCTGTTTTCATCACGATGTGAGATTGAGTTGAATGAAAGTAAGAAAATAATTCACCTTAAAGGTTCGCAGGTCTTTTCTAATTACTTGTCGTTAAAATCAAAAATGAACAAAGATATTGATCAATTTGATGAACTTGTTCTTGATTTCACTGATGTGTCATATGTAGATCATACGGTAATGGAACACCTTGAAGATTATGCCCGAATTCAACAACACAAAGGGAATAAGGTGTTTATCACCAACATAGAATCCCTAATTCCAGTTTCAAAACACCCGCTTTCGGCAAGATTTAAAAAAAAGAAATAAAACATGAAATTTTGTTTTAGACTCTAATCCTCAAAATCTTCTGTGACAATCAATTCTTTGTCAACTCCTATTGACTTTAGTTCATCAATGACATGTTCTATCATCTTTGGAGGGCCGCAGACATAAAAAAACTGCTTTAGGGTATTCGAATATTCTTTAATCAAATCTGCATTGATGTGACCATGTTTATGATCGTCTTTGTCCTCTTCTGATAAGATATTTATAAAATCATTACCTAAAACTTCGGACAGCCTTTTCTGAAAAAATATATCCTTTTCTTTTTTATTGGCAAATAGCAATGTATGACCAAAAACCTTATTTTCGGATTTCAATTGTTTAAGTATGGGCAGGAAAGGCGTAATTCCTGCACCGCCGGCAATAAACATACCACTACCTTTATATCTGATAGCTCCCCAAGGTTCATCGATTAACAATTGATCACCTTTTTCTAATTTTCCGATTTGTTCCGTAACTCCATCGTGTGAATCGTAAACTTTTATGGTGAATTCTAAATGCTCATCAGATGGCAAGCTAGTAAATGTGAAGGGTCTTTTTTTATCCTCCCATCCACTTTTTAAAATGGAAACTTCGGTCGCCTGTCCTGGAGTAAAAGCGTAATGATCGGGCTTTGTGACATTCAGCTGAACGACATTGTGATTGAGATAAGAAATTTTCTTTAAAGTAACGGTATGTGATTTCATATTTAAAATTATTTATCTTTAATATACAAGATAAAAGATGTTTTGCTGTTAAAACTATCGAAAGGTAAATACAATACTATGCAAAAATGCCAAGGATTGCTGTTTTGAATAAGTATATCAAATAGTCTGTAACCAATTAGGGACTATTCTCTATGAATTCTAATTATTGGTTTCAAACTAAGGATTTAAAATAGTTGGCATCTAATTTTTTTAACCGCAAAGTGCGCCATGAATTCGCAAAGTTCGCAAAGCCAAATATTTATAAAGGTCTACGTTATTTAGAGTATCTCTACAACTAACAGCTAAAGATTAACGGCTAAAAGCTAAGAACTTTCATATAACAAACTGCTTAAAACGCTAATAAACAACATGTTCTATCAACTGGAATATGGTCAGCGACCATTCAGGGACTACCCTCTACTGACTACCGACTAAAGCTAACTAACCCAACCAGCCATCACGATCCAGGCTTCTGTATTGAATGGCCTCGCTAATATGGGCGCCTGAAATTTGTTCAGTACCTTCTAGGTCAGCAATGGTTCTGGCGACTTTCAATATTCTGTCGTAGGCTCTGGCAGAAAGGTTTAATTTTTCCATGGCTGTTTTGAGTAAGGTTTTAGAGTCTTTGTCCAAGGCACAAAATTTACGGATTTGCTTGACATCCATTTGGGCATTATAATGGATATAATCGATCTCCTTGAAACGTTCTGCTTGTTTTTCTCTGGCTTTTGTAACCCGTTCACGAATTTCTGCACTGCTTTCACCGCGTCTTTCATCACTGAGTTTATCAAATGGCACCGGCGTGACTTCAATGTGAATATCGATACGGTCGAGTAGTGGACCGCTGATTTTGCTTAAGTAACGTTGCATTTCAGCAGGTGATGAAGTGACTGGCGCATCAGGATCATTAAAATAACCACCCGGACTGGGATTCATACTGGCTACCAGCATAAAACTCGAAGGATAGGTTACTGTGAATTTTGCTCTGGAAATGGTGACTTCCCGATCCTCAAGTGGTTGTCTCATCACTTCCAGAACGCTTCGTTTAAATTCCGGTAATTCATCTAAAAACAATACCCCATTATGAGATAAAGAAATTTCGCCGGGTTGCGGGTAAGCGCCTCCACCCACGAGAGCAACATCGCTAATGGTATGGTGTGGACTTCTAAACGGTCTATTGGCCATTAAACCCGTATGTTCTTTTACACCACCAACCACAGAATGGATTTTGGTGGTTTCTAAAGCTTCATGCAAGGTCATTGGTGGGAGAATACTCGGTAATCGTTTGGCTAACATGGTTTTCCCCGATCCCGGTGGCCCAATCATAATAATGTTATGGCCACCGGCAGCGGCAATTTCCATGCAACGTTTTATAGACTCCTGACCTTTGACTTCAGAAAAGTCAAATTTGGGATGTTCTAAGTTTTTGTAGAATTCTTCTCTGGTATTGAGAATGGTTTGTTCTAAAGATTTATCTTCATTAAAATAGTCGATGACTTCCATGATGTTTTCAACACCAAACACTTCAAGACCATCAACTATGGCGGCTTCTTTGGCGTTTTGTTTAGGTAAGATAAAGCCTTTAAACCCATCTTCTTTGGCTTTAATCGCTATTGGTAAAGCGCCTTTTATGGGCTGTAGACTGCCGTCTAAAGACAATTCCCCCATGATGATATATTGGTCTATGTCGGGGGCTTTGATTTGCGAAGAAGCCACAAGAATACCCAAGGCTAAAGTTAAATCATAAGCAGAGCCCTCTTTTCGCAGGTCGGCAGGTGCCATATTGATGGTAATTTTCTTGCCGGGTAGTTTATAGCCGTTATTCTTTAGGGCGGCTTGAATTCTAAAACTGCTTTCTTTGATGGCGTTATCCGGTAAGCCAACGAGGTGGTAGCCTATGCCGGTATCCACATTTACTTCAACAGTAATATTGGTGGCCTCCACGCCAAAAACTGCACTGCCATAGACTTTGATGAGCATAAAAAATTATTTGTTTAAAAATAGAAAGTTTAATTTTAAAAAGCAAAAAAAATATGCGTTAAGCATTTAATTTAATTTAAATTACCACACATTATTCCTTTATCACTTTTGTGGTTTCAGTGTTATTTAAAGACTGGATTTTTACAAAATAAACTCCATTGTTTAGTGCTGATAAATTCACTTCAACCTCTTTACCTTCAAAGGCAGTATCTATTAATCGTTTACCTAAGATATCAAATACTTCAACTCTATCTATAATGGCGTTTGCTTTAATATTTAATAGGCCGTAGGTTGGGTTTGGATAAATTGAAATTTCATTCAAATTAAATTCATCACTACCTAAATTATCCACAAACTCCGTAGTCGCAGTGTTGGTGATGATTGGCGGATTAAAATCGAAATATATATCTGCCACACCGGAAATGATATCGCCAAGCATGACATCGTCTTTGGGTTTGATCTTAAAAGCGATATAACCAATAGAACCTTCTTGATCACTGGTTTGGTCGGGTAGGTTGATGTTATTGAAAATAAACTCTACATCACTGCCATCCGTAATTTCAACCCGGCCTTCGTGGCTCAGGCTTTGGAGTTGCATGGTGGTCCAATCCAGTTTGTTGTCCAAAATATGCTCAACCTGAACATTGATAGCACTGGCTGTTCCGGTGTTTTGGAATCGGATCAAAAAGTAAAGGTATTCGTCTGCATCATCGATATGGACTTGCTCACCTTCTAAGATTTGAATATCGTTAGGGTCGTAGGAGCCAATCAAGGTTTGATTTAATTCAAAGGTATTTTCGCCTTAAAATTTTTAGAATACAATTTGAGAATGGCTCGAGGAAGATATAAAGTAGTAAAGCACAGTATCTATTTATCATAAGCGTTGAATTGTTAAATCTATATATTGATAAGTTTATTCTACTAGATTCCCTTCCTTCATCCACTTCAATATGCCACCATCCAGATTATAAATTTCTTTAAAGCCATGTTGTTCTAAAATTTCAGCTGAAGCTGCGCTACGTCTACCGGAACGACAATAGACCGCTACCGGTTTTTCTTTATCCAGTTGGTCGAGTTTTTGCTCAAAGCTGGAATTATAAACAATATTTTGTGCGCCCTTGATATAATTTTCACTGAATTCTGCTTCTGTTCTCACATCGACAAATTGTATGTTGTCATTTTTTAATAAGGTCTTTAATTCCTCGTTGTCAATCAATTTGACAGTTGAATCTTTTGACGTTGTCTGACATGATGTTGATAGCGCAACAAAGCAGATGATAGTTAATAATTTGTATTTCATGATTTTACTATTGATTCTATTGTTGCTATGGATACTTTTGTTACTATGGATGCTGTTGTTTCTAATTTTGTCATTCTGAAAAATACGACTTTAGGAGTAATCGTTCAGAATCTTAAGATCCTTTTTCTGTTTATACTATTGATGCTTTTGTTGCTATTGATACTTTAGTTACTATGGCCTATTATTAATGCTTTTATGTTTTTAAAATCATTAACCTTGTTGTTTTAAAGTCTCACGCAGAGGGCTCAAAGTATTATCGCAGGGCTCGCAGAGTCGCTAAATCTTTCAAGAAAAAATTATAGGTCTTTTACTCACTCGTCCCTTTCCTTTGGAGAGGGTAAGGGAGAGGCCTTTCTATTCTACTTCCCCGTGCCATTCCGTAATGCCACCTTCAAGGTTTGAGACATCTTCAAATCCCATTTGCTCCATGATATTACCGGCCATGGCGCTTCTGCCACCTGATCTGCAATACACGTAGTAAGATTTTGATTTGTCGAGTTTTTGGATCTCATCTACAAATTTTTGAGACTCCTGCACATTAATCAATTTTGAGTTTGGAATATGCTTTTCTTCATATTCTTCAGGCGTTCTTACGTCGAGAATTACACTGTTGTCGTCTTCTTTCTGGGCTTTTTCCCAGGATTTGTTATCTAGATTTTTCATTGTTTTGAGTTTATAAGGTTGCATTTTATTTAACCGCAAAGGTCGCTAAGTTTGCGCAATGTTCGCAAAGTTTTCTTTTTGTTTTTAATTTTCTAAATATTTTAGTTGTTTTATTATTTAAGTTTATAAGTTTATATGTTTATGAGTTTATGAGGCGTTGCCCTGAGTCTAATCGAAGGGCGCTGCCCTGAGTCTAATCGAAGGGCGCTGCCCTGAGTCTAATCGAAGGGCGCTGCCCTGAGTCTAATCGAAGGGTTATTTGTTTATGAGGTTGCATTTTATTAAACCGCAAAGGCCGCCATGTTTTCCGCAATGTTCGCAAAGTTTTATTGTTAGATTTTCAAATTTTCAAATTATTACATTAATTATAGGGTTCCTCTTAAATCCTGCTCGCGTTCTATAGCTTCAAATAGAGCTTTAAAGTTGCCCTTTCCAAAAGATTTTGCACCCTTTCGTTGAATGATTTCAAAAAACATAGTCGGTCTGTCCAACACAGGTTTAGTGAAAATCTGGAGTAAGTAACCTTCGTCATCACGATCGATTAAGATGCCAAGTTCTTTTAAGGGCGCAAGGTCTTCATCAATTTCGCCAACACGGTCTAAAACATCTTCATAATAGGTCTCGGGAACGTACAAAAATTCTACACCACGGTCTCTTAAATCGGTTACGGTTTCAATAATATTGTCTGTTGCTAAAGCAATATGTTGCACGCCAGCGCCATTGTAAAAGTCAATATACTCTTCAATTTGAGATTTCTTTCTGCCTTCAGCTGGCTCATTAATAGGAAATTTAATTCTACCGTTTCCATTACTCATGACCTTACTCATAAGTGCTGTATAATCTGTTGAGATATCCTTATCATCAAAGGATACGAGTTGAGCAAATCCCATAACATTGGCGTAAAACTCACACCATTTGTTCATTTCGTTCCAGCCCACATTGCCCACCATGTGATCGATGTATTTTATGCCGGTTGGTTTTGTGGTGTAAGGTTTATCCCAAACTTTATATCCGGGTAAAAAGGGCCCGTGATAGTCTTTTCGCTCTACAAACAAATGTACTGTTTCTCCATAGGTGTGAATGCCTGAAATGACTGCTTTGCCATTACTGTCTTCAATTGTATACGGTTCGCAATAGCATTCTGCTCCTCTTTTGGTGGTTTCTTGATAACTTTTTGTGGCATCGTCTACCCAAAGGGCAATGTATTTTACACCATCGCCATGTTTGTTGATGTGGGCGTTGATGTCTCCTCCAGGTTCAAGTGGACTGGTTAACACCAATCTGATTTTATCCTGTTGCAAAACATAGGAGACGGTATTCTTCTTTCCGGTTTCCAAGCCTGCATACGCTATTGGTGTAAAACCCCAAGCCGTCTGGTAATAATAAGCGGCTTGCTTGGCATTGCCGACATAGAGTTCAACAAAATCGGTGCCCAAAATTGGGAGGAAATCTTCTGCTTCCGGATTTTCTAGGGGTAAATTTAAACTGGTTGTATCGGTTTTCATTGTTTTGAGTTTATGTGTTGTTGAGTTTATGAGGTTATAAGTTTATGCGTTTATGAGGCCTTGAACTTAGTTTAGCAGTAGGGCGCTGCCCTGAGCTAAGTCGAAGGGTTATAAGTTTATGAGTTTATTAGGGATTACAAGTGCACTATGCGCAATTAAACGCGAAGAGTGCCAACTCACCGCAACGCTTGCAAAGTATTGATAGTCCTTAATGTTCTTAATTTCTTAATGTTTTGTATTTTAAGTTTTTATTTTGTTTAAAATCTCCCTTTTCAATTCACCTTCTAGTTCTATGACAATTTTTATCTTGTTTTATTCATTATCTTCTTTTTTATATCCTTCGTAATAATAAGACTGTTCAATGCCTTTAAAAATTATGCTTCGATCATTAATTTTATTTGTCAAATTTTCTTTTAATAAGGTTTTTAGCTCTAAGTCATTTACAGGACTTCTTTCCATAGATTGAAGGTAAAGTGTTTTATCTACGTTTTGCCAGTTTACAAGCTTTCCTAAGTTTTTCTTCAACATCATATCCAGCCAGATTCGCATGGCTCTACCGTTGCCTTCCATAAATGGATGAGCGATATTCATTTCAACATACTTTTTAATGATGTTTTCAAAACTGTTCTCCGGCATTTGTTCAATTTTGACTAATATTTCATTTAAATACAAAGCATTTGCAAATCTAAAGCCACCTTTAGAGATATTTTTTTCTCTTATTTTTCCAGCGAAATCATATAAATCTCTAAAAATATATTCATGAATCTGAACAAGACCTTTTGTTGTTCCAACTTCAAAACTATCAATTTTGCCAGTTTCAAATAACTGAAATGCTTTTTTAATACTTTCGCGGTCTTTGTTCATAAATCAGTTTTCTGTTTTAATAATCAAATCTTGAAACCTTGAAATCTTGAAACCTTGAAATCTTCAAATCTTCAAATTTTCAAATCTTCAAATTGAACATTTATTCCAACCATGATTTATAATAAGTACCATCGGATAATTTCATGCCATCTTCAGTAATTTGAAGTGGTTTAAAGGTATCTACCATCACGGCTAATTCTTCGGTTTCGGTTTTGCCAATGCTTCGTTCTGCGGCGCCGGGATGCGGACCATGTGGTATCCCTGCAGGATGCAGCGAAATATGACCTGGACCAATATCGTTTCGGCTCATAAAATCACCATCGACATAATAAAGGACTTCATCGCTATCTATATTAGAATGGTTATAAGGGGCAGGAATACTCTCCGGGTGATAATCATATTTTCTGGGGCAAAACGAACAAACAACGAAAGCATCTGTTTCAAAAGTTTGGTGCACCGGGGGTGGTTGATGGATTCGCCCGGTTATAGGTTCAAAATCGTGAATAGAAAACGCGTAAGGGAAATTAAAGCCATCATAGCCTACAACATCAAAAGGATGTGTGGCGTAAACCATCTCAAAAATATCATCCTGCTTCTTTACTTTTATGATAAAATCTCCCTTTTCATCGTAGTTTTCTAACTCTTGAGGTGCACGAATATCCCTCTCACAAAATGGAGAGTGCTCCAGTAATTGACCAAAATAATTACGATAGCGTTTTGGCGTATATACAGGTCGAGTAGATTCTACAATAAACAAACGGTTATCTGCATCATCAAAATCAATTTTGTAAATCATACCCCGTGGTATCAACAAGTAGTCGCCGTACTTAAAATCCAGATTGCCCAGATGCGTTCTTAATTTACCACTGCCTTTATGGACAAACAGCAATTCATCGGCATCAGCATTTTTGTAAAAATAATCTGCGGTACTTTCTTGAGGGGCGGCTAAAGTGATGTTCACATCGCTGTTATGCATCACAATTTTTCTGCTTTTTAGAAAATCTGATTCGGGTTCTATATCAAAACCTTTCAATCGTAGGGATTCTATATTGTTTTTTACAGCAATTTTGGGCGCTACCGCATATTGAGCTTTAATTTCTTTTACCTGAGTTGGTCTGTGAATATGGTATGAATTGGTAGACATGCCATCAAAACCTATAGTGCCAAACAATTGTTCGTAATATAAACTACCATCAGGCTTCTTAAAAATGGTGTGTCTTTTATGTGGAATTTTACCAAGTTTATGATAAAAGGGCATTTTACTATATTTTATTCAAATATCGTGATTATAATTCAAAAATTGAAAAATACACACTCTAAAATTTATAGCCCAGGCTTAAAAACCATTGGCTGTCTTTTGTCTCCGGTGAATAGGTATACTTGAGTTCTAAAGGGCCAAATATAGTATCTAAACTGTATCCGAGCGCATAACCACTAAAGTCTGGCGCAGTAAACCATTCTCCAGTAGAAAGGATATCGTCATCAATATTAGCGAAATTAGCACTTAAAATAATGTGATTTTTAGTGTAGAAATTATAATCAAATTCCACTAAGCCTTTGATATAACTATTGGCAGAAAGACTAAAAAAACCATACCCATAAAAAGGTCTGAAGTTATTGATAGGTCTATTACCATAACCGCCCAAAAAAAAGTTGAGCCCGCTTAGTTCATTTTGTCCTATTCTAAAGCCTAATTCTGATGAGAGGCGCGTACTTATTTTTGGTAATGGTGAAAACACATAACCAATTCTTCCGCTGGTTATAGAGAATTGATTGAAACTACCTCTTTCAAAGTCGTTAAGATAGAGATGAAAATGACCGTTAAAAAACACGCCTTTGGTTGGAAAAAATTTATCATCCAAACTGTCGTAATCCAAATATCCAAAAGTGGATACTAAATTAAGCTTTTCAATGACAGTTTCCTGGCCTTCATCATCAGCAAATTCTCCTATGGTTTGTGTTGACGCTTTTATACTTTTTTGCTCTAGACCAACACCAAACCTAAAATCACTAAGAAGTCTAGTTTCTAAAAAAAATTGGTTGGTGAAATCATCTATATCTAAACGAATTTGGTTAACATCAAAATCGCCTATATTTGAGTTTTCCTGTACAAAATCAAAATCAACATTATCTTCTATGTGGTTAAATCTGGACTTTAATCCAATACTCCAGTATTTACCCTTATCTATAAAATACTTGAAATCATAGCGAATATTATCACCCAATACCACATCTAAACTTAGGATGTCATTGGTTAAAAACAAACTTTTATGGGTAAGGTTTACCAGCAGACCACTTTTGTAAAGGTCATCGTAATGTGCAGCTAATTTTAAATACATTTTATTTTCACTTTCTTCAACGTTCAAAATCAACTTATTTATGCCGTTTTCATTGGCAATGTTATAAGATACCCGATTGAAGTTGCCAGTCGCTGAAAGATTATTGAGCCCCCTATTTAAGTCTTTATAAGCTACTTTTTCTTTGACATTAATTTTAAGTTTTCCGCTTATATAGTTTCGGGGATACGTTTTATTCCCTCTAATAACAATTGCTCCAATTTGTAATGAGTCCTTAATTTTTAAAGGAGGTTTTTCTTTAAATACCGACCCCTGTTTTTTTGCTAATTTTTGGAGTTCATCATATTTTTCGGTTGCAGCAAGTAATCCGTTATTAATAATTTCCTCGCCTTGATCAAAACTAAGGACTGAAAAATCTTTGATGTCAGGTCTAATGTAAATATCTGTCATTTTTCGTTTATCTTTCATTGCTTTTATCGTTCTGAAGTTGTTGACTTGAGTCATTATCTCCAGACCACTATTGAGTTTCTGTCGAGAAAATAAACTGTCCTGTACATCTACGCCAATAATGTAGTCCATTTTTTTTAACTGTAGTTTAGATATGGGGTAGTTATTTACAACACCACCGTCTGTCAATAATTGTGTGTTGATTTCAACAGGTCTAAACAACGTAGGAATCGCACCACTTGCAGACATAGCCTGGGCGAGGTTTCCAGTGTCTAAAACGACTTCTTCGCCAGTTTCTATATTTGTTGCTATACAAAAAAACGGTATGTTTAGTTTATTGAATTGATTTGTATCTACGTGCTGCGTAAGTTGTGCTAATAAATTGTAGATGTTTTGCCCTTTTGAAATTCCCGTTGGGAATGTCAATTTAAAATTATTGAAGGGAAACGAAAATGCGTATTTTTCTGAATATTCTCTCTCATGATAGGTTTTCGCTTCTCGGGGAACTTTGTCTTGTATAAGCTTTGAAAAATTAGTTTGATTGAAAATAGAATCCAACTGGGCAGCTGTATAGCCTGAAGCATAAAGTCCGCCGATAATGGCTCCCATGCTGGTTCCTGCGATATAATCTATTTTAACCCCGCTTTCTTCAATAACTTTTAATGCACCAATGTGAGCTAAGCCTTTGGCGCCACCGCCACTTAAGACAAGGCCAACCTTAGGGCGTTTTTGTTCGGTTTGGGCTTGAGCGAAAAAGCTTAAAGACAAACAAAAGAAAAGAATACATTTTATTTTCATGATTGCGCTGAAAAATAAGTTGTGATGAGTTTGGCTTTTGATTCACCTATAACTTTACTAAGTTCTTCTTTTTTGGCATTTTTAATACGTTTTACGGAACGAAATTCTTTTAAAAGTTCAATTGCTGTTTTCTGCCCTATTCCTTTAATGCTTTGAAGTTCTGTGTCGATGGCTTGTTTACTTCTTTTTTGTCTATGAAACGTAATCCCAAACCTGTGGGCCTCATTTCGTAATTGCTGAATTACCTTAAGGGTTTCAGATTTTTTGTCTAAATATAGAGGAATACTGTCTCCCGGGAAGTATATTTCTTCTAAACGTTTGGCTATGCCCAGGATTGAAATCGTTCCTCTTAGGCCTAAAATGTCCAGTGCCTTTACTGCTGAAGATAATTGTCCTTTTCCCCCATCTATAACAATAAGTTGAGGTAAATTTTCATCTTCATCCAAAAGTCTTTTGTAACGTCTATAAACCACTTCTTCCATAGACGCAAAATCGTCTGGTCCATCTACTGTCTTTATGTTGAACTTTCTATAGTCTTTTTTTGATGGTTTCCCATTTTTGAACACCACACATGCGGCCACAGGATTGCTGCCTTGAATGTTAGAATTATCAAAACATTCAATATGTGTTGGGGTTTCCGGCAGTCTAAGGTCTTCTTTCATTTGTGTCATCAGCCTTTTGGTATGCCTTTCAGGATCAACGATTTTCATGGTTTTAAAACGTTCCATTCTAAAGTATTTGGCGTTGCGTTTAGATAAATCTACCAGGGCTTTTTTATCGCCAAGCTTAGGCACTACCACCTCACTATCTTCGCCAATTTCAACTTCAAAAGGAACGAGTGTGGTTTTTGAAACTGAGTCAAAGCGTTGCCTTATTTCAACGATTCCCAACTCGAGTAAAGCCTTGTCATCTTCGTCTAAACGTTTTTTGAGCTCAATGGTGTGTGAGCGAATGATGGCACCATTTACTACCTTGAGAAAGTTGACATACCCATAACTCTCATCGGATACAATAGCAAAGACATCAACGTTGCTAATTTTGGGGTTTACTACAGTAGATTTGGCCTGATAACGTTCTAGACTGTTTATCTTTTGTTTTATGTTTTGGGCTTCTTCAAACCGAAGGTCTTCGGCCAATGCTTTCATTTGCTGCTTAAAAGCTTTTAGGGAACTGTTGAAATTTCCTTTTACAATTTGTCGTACAGCTTCGATTTGGGTGTTGTAATCTTCTTCCTTTTGATAGCCTTCGCAAGGGCCTTTACAGTTTCCAAGATGGTACTCCAAACAGACTTTATATTTGCCAGCCTGAATTTTTTCTTCGGCCAAATCATATTTGCAGGTACGTATTTGGTAAAGCCCTTTAATAAGGCCAAGCAAGGTTTTTACAGTTTTTAGGCTGGGGAAGGGGCCGTAGTATTCACTGCCGTCTTTTATCATACGTCTGGTAAGAAAAACTCTAGGAAAGCGTTCATTTTTAATGCATAGCCACGGGTAAGTTTTATCGTCCCTTAGCATGACATTAAAACGTGGTCTTCTGGATTTAATAAGGTTGTTCTCTAAAAGTAATGCATCTGCTTCAGAATTTACAACAATATGTTTGATGTCTCTTATTTTTTTAACCATGACATCAATTCGTCTGGAGTCGTGCGACTTTGTAAAATAAGAATTTACTCTTTTTTTTAAATTTTTAGCCTTGCCTACGTAAAGGAGTTTGTTGTCTTTATCGTAAAATTGATATACCCCGGGGTTTTCTGGCAGTGTTTTTAACGTTAATTCTATAGTTGATTCCGGCATATCACAATTTCTTCGACTAAAATAAAAAAAAGTCAGTAAGGGTGTGCAGACAGAAATGTGAAATCTTTGTTGTTTATACTAATTTTACCATTCATCATTCCCCCTTTTTTTCAATATTCCTCAGGTTTGTCAATCCAATTCTGTTTTTATTTGTGAAGCTTTCCCAAATTTATCAGTCTGGTTCAATGTTGTTAGTGGAATCCCGTTATCTCGTGCTGAACTTGTTTCAATATCAGCGGGATCTTGTGTTAAATGCCCTAATGCTCAGCGTCGAAATATTAAAAGAGTATTCTTATTTGATACTCCGATAGATCTCGGGGTAGTTCATTTGATTGAGAATTTTATATTATTCCTCATCAGCATAGGCTTTATCCATCACAAAACTTTCCATAAATTTGGTGGTGTAATTTCCGGAAAGGTAATCCGGATGATCCATGAGCTGTCTGTGAAAGGGTATGGTCGTTTTTACACCCTCTACAATAAATTCATTGAGTGCTCTCTTCATTTTATTGATGGCTTCTTCTCGAGTTCTGGCAGTGGTAATCAGTTTGGCTACCATAGAGTCATAGTTTGGTGGTATGACATATCCGCTATATACGTGTGTATCTAAGCGTACACCGTGGCCACCAGGAGCATGGAGATTTGTGATTTTCCCTGGTGAAGGTCTAAAGTTATTGTAAGGATCTTCAGCATTAATTCTACATTCTATGGAGTGCAGTCTGGGGAGGTAATTTTTGCCTGAAATAGGTATCCCGGCAGCTACTTTAATTTGTTCTTTTATAAGATCGTGTTCCACAACCTCGTCTGTAATGGGATGTTCAACTTGAATTCTGGTATTCATTTCCATAAAATAAAAGTTCTTGTGTTTATCAACAAGAAATTCTACGGTTCCTGCACCCTCATAACCAATATATTCAGCCGCTTTTATTGCGGCTTTTCCCATTTTATCCCGAAGTGTCTTGGTCATAAAAGGCGAGGGAGTTTCTTCTGTAAGTTTTTGGTGTCTTCTTTGAACAGAGCAATCTCTTTCTGAGAGATGACAGGCTTTGCCGGTTTGATCGCCCACAATTTGAATTTCTATATGACGAGGTTCTTCAATAAGCTTTTCCATATACATATCGTCGTTTCCAAAGGCGGCTTTAGATTCTTGTCGAGCCGACTGCCAGGCATTTTCAAGGTCTTCTTCTTTCCATACAGCACGCATGCCTTTACCGCCGCCGCCAGCGGTTGCTTTAAGCATGACAGGATAGCCTGTTGTCTTAGCCACTATTTTGCAATGTTCAAAATCTTCAATTATGCCATCAGAACCTGGAACACATGGCACTCCTGCTGCTTTCATAGTAGCTTTGGCAGTGGCTTTATCTCCCATTCTTTCAATCATTTCAGCAGAAGCACCAATAAACTTGATATCGTGTTCTGCACATATTTTTGAAAAATTAGCATTTTCAGAAAGAAAACCATATCCAGGGTGGATTGCATCAGCATTTGTGATTTCAGCAGCAGAAATAATATTTGGAATTTTAAGATAAGATTCACTGCTGGCTGGAGGACCAATACAAACTGCTTCATCAGCAAATCTAACGTGTAAGCTTTCTAAATCTGCGGTGGAATATACGGCAACAGTTTTTATGTCCATTTCCTTACAGGTTCTTATTATTCGTAAAGCAATTTCACCTCTGTTGGCAATAAGTATTTTATTGAACATACCTTTTTAGGTTTTATGTTAGTCAAAAATTTATGTCATCTTTTTATGAGGGATCAACTAGAAACAAAGGCTGGTCAAATTCTACTGGTGTGGCATCATCAACCAAAACTTTTACAATTTTTCCAGAAATTTCACTTTCAATCTCGTTAAAAAGTTTCATGGCTTCAATGGTACACAAGACATCGCCCTCTTTGATGGTATCTCCAACCTCTACAAATAATGGTTTGTCTGGTGCAGGTTTTCTATAAAAAGTACCTATAATAGGAGATTTTACGGTCACTAAATTATCTTCTTTTTTGTCTTCCTGAACGGTTTTTTGAGCTTCTTGTGGAGTTTCCTGTTGTACTGGTTGAGAACCTTGTGCTTGTTGAGGCATAGTTCCTACCGGGATTTGCTGTACGATTGTTTCTTTTTTGTTTTCACCTTCTCCAGTTCTGATTGTGATTTTTACATCATCTGTTTCAAGTTTCACCTCTCTTGCACCAGATTTTGAAACAAACTTAATTAGACTTTGAATTTCTTTTAAATTCATAATGTTTAGTTTTAGGTTTAGGAATTATAGGCCCATTTTAAATATATAGACCCCCATGAGAATCCACCGCCAAATGCAGCGAATATTAAATTATCTCCTTTTTTTAATTGTTCTTCATAGTCAGTTAATAATAGTGGTAATGTTGCAGATGTAGTATTGCCATAGCGTTGTATATTCATAAGAACTTTTTCTTTATCTACCAGCCCCATACGCTTAGATGTGGCATCTATGATTCTTTTGTTGGCCTGATGGGCTACTAGCCAATCTACATCAGTTGCCGATAAATTATTTTTATCCATAATTTTTGTACAAACATCTGCCATGTTTGATACTGCAAATTTAAATACATTCTTGCCATCTTGCTGTACAAAATGTTGTTTATTTAAAACGGTTTCCTGACTAGCCGGCAAAATAGAACCTCCGGCATCTATTTTTAGAAAGTTTCTTCCAATCCCATCTGTTCGTAAATATTCATCCTGCAATCCAAGACCTTCTTCATTAGGTTCAAAAAGGACACAACCTGCACCATCGCCAAATATAATGCATGTTGTTCTATCTTCATAATCTATAATAGAAGACATTTTATCTGTTCCTACAAGCAATATTTTTTTGTAACGACCAGATTCTATATAGCTCGCCGCGGTAGACATGCCATATAGAAAACTAGAACAAGCAGCCTGTAAGTCGTAAGAAAATGCATTTGTAGCTCCAATATTACTTGCTATATGTGCAGCCGTAGAGGCAACTGGCATATCTGGTGTGGCTGTGGCTACAATCACTAAATCTATGTCTTTAGCATCTAGATTGCTTTTATTAATTAAATTTTCGCAGGCTTTTATGCCCATGTACGAAGATCCTTTACCTTTCTTTTTTAGTATACGTCTTTCTTTTATACCGGTTCTTGTGGTAATCCATTCATCATTTGTGTCAACCATCTTCTCCAAATCCTTGTTAGACAAAACATCTTCGGGAAGATAAAAACCGGTTGCAGTAATGGCAGCGCTTACTTTGTGCATATTATTTATTAATTCTACGCTATTAAACCCCTAATAATTTCATCAAAATACTACCAGCTGAAATGTGTTCTTGAACTTTTCTAAGTAACAAATCCTGATCACATCAACGAGCTCAATGCTACGCGTATTGAATGACCCAAAGCCGAATTTCTTTTCCATATTTCGGCGTGAGTTTAAGTTGAACCTGATGCAGTATTAAGTTTGACATAAATTGCTATAACCGGTTTAATGGCTTTATAAGTTATTAAAATATCATTTAAAATTATAATCCAAAATAAATGGTTGTGTATTAAATATATAAACTCGCAAAGTAAGATGTTTTTTGGAGTTATTCAAAAAAACTTACCAAACATTTGCTAAACAAAGGCTAGCTTACAGGGCTTAAAGATTAAAATATACATCCATAAAACAATGATATACAGTATTTTATAAATCAAACTTAATGCCTTGAGCTAAAGGTAAATCGCTGGTGTAATTTATAGTATTGGTTTGTCTTCTCATATAAATTTTCCAGGCATCAGACCCAGATTCTCTACCTCCACCAGTCTCTTTCTCGCCACCAAAAGCACCGCCTATTTCGGCGCCGGATGTTCCGATATTTACGTTTGCAATACCACAATCAGAGCCTCGAGCAGACAAAAAATACTCTGCTTCTCTCAGATTGTTAGTCATGATAGCAGAAGACAAGCCTTGAACCACACCATTGTGCAGGTCAATGGCATTTTGTATATCACCTGTATATTTAATGAGGTACAAAATAGGAGCAAAAGTTTCTTCCTGTACAATTTCAAAATGATTTTCAGCTTCTACTATGGCCGGCTTTACATAACACCCACTTTCGTAGCCTTTGCCTTGAAGTACACCCCCTTCAACTAAAATATGACCACCTTCTTCTTTCGCTTTTTCTAGAGCTTTGGTGTAATTTTTTACTGAATCTTTATCAATTAGTGGGCCCACATGATTGTTTTCGTCAAGGGGATCTCCAATTCTGATTTGTTTATAAGCCTCTGTAAGTGCATTTTTTACCTTATCGTATATAGACTCATGTATAATAAGTCTTCTTGTCGAGGTGCAACGTTGACCGCAAGTTCCTACTGCTCCAAAAACTGCTCCGATAACTGTGTTTTTAATATCGGCATCAGGAGTCACGATTATAGCATTATTACCACCTAATTCTAATAATGACTTTCCTAAACGTTTAGCCACATCCTGGGCTACAATTTTACCCATCCGAATTGAACCCGTTGCAGAGATAAGTGGAATCCGCTTGTCTTTTGTCATCATTTCTCCTACTTTATAATCTCCTGTTACCAGTGAGGAAACCCCTAGAGGTACCTTGTTTTTGTTAAAAACCCGAGCTGCTATTTTTTGGCAAGCTACGGAAGTAAGTGGTGTTTTTTCAGAGCCTTTCCAAATGCAGGCATCTCCACAGACCCAAGCTAAGGCTGTATTCCAAGACCAAACAGCCACAGGAAAATTAAAGGCGGAAATAATTCCTACAACACCAAGAGGATGCCATTGTTCGTACATTCTGTGTCCTGGCCTTTCACTATGCATGGTTAATCCATAGAGTTGACGCGATAAGCCCACAGCGAAGTCGCAGATATCAATCATTTCCTGAACTTCACCCAAACCTTCCTGGTAAGATTTACCCATTTCGTAAGACACTAATGTCCCTAATGGCGCTTTAAGTCTCCTTAATTCTTCATTAAACTGTCTTACGACTTCACCTCGAGCCGGAGCGGTCCATTGCCTCCATTCAGCAAAACCCTGACGAGCTGTACTGATAACTTTTTCATAGTCTTCAGCTGTTGTCTGACTCACTTTGCCTATGAGTTTGCCGTCAACAGGAGAGAAAGATTCTATCAAATCTCCCTGTCCAAAAAAATCTTCGCCAAAAGAAGTACCGTGATTTTCTTGTTCTATATTTAAAGCTTGTAGGGCCTCATTAATGTTGTGTTTGCTTTGGGTATGATTCATGTTTTTTATTTTTTATTTTTTATTTGGTAAGTTATATTTATTTAAATTGCGAAATTAATAAAATTATACAGCCTTTCGGCCTATAATTTTAATTTTTAGTAATCTAAATTCAGTCAATACTTATAATGAAATTAAATTTCAATGATAAAACCCATTAAGACATTTTTAATTCGTAAGCGTAATTTAGAATTTAAAAACCAAAGCTTGCTGAGAAATTATCCTAAAAGCTTCAAAAGGCTGGGCATCATATTAAAACCCGGCCTTGAGCTTGATACTAATTTTATCACAAAATTAAAGATTGGTTTTGGCAACAATATTCAAATCTTCACTTTTGTTTTAAAGGATAAAAATATTGGAAAAAATAAATATATTGCTCTTCATTTAAAAGATTTTAATGTATTGGGAAAGTTTAAAAATGAGGAAACTTACAAACTATTAAATGCATTAGACCTGTTGATAGATATGACACTTACAAAATCTGTTGTTAAAACTCATGCATTACATTGTGCCTCTAGGGCGTACAAAATTTCAGTAGGTAAATCTAATTTCGATATTTTTAACCTTATTATCAATGTAGAAGCAAATGATCAGGAAAAGCTTGTAAATGAAATCGTTAAATATCATAATATTTTAGGAAATGGATAGACAAAAATTAATCGGAACGGGTGTTGCGCTTGTTACACCATTTGATGACAACAGGAATGTTGACACCAAAGCCCTTAGAAATATTGTAAATCATCAAATTGATAATGGCATAGATTATTTGATTGTCTTAGGAACTACAGCAGAAAGTGCGACATTAAATGCTGAAGAAAAAGCCCTAGTAAAAAATGTAATTGTCGAGGAAAACAGAGGGCGATTACCTCTTGTGATTGGAATGGGATCTAATAATACAACAGCACTTGTGGATGATATAAGGAATACAAATTTATCAGACTTTGATGCTATTTTATCTGTGTCACCATTTTACAATAAGCCCACACAGGATGGAATATTTGCCCATTTTGAAGCCATAGCTAAAGCAACTACAAAACCCATCCTCTTGTATAACGTACCGGGCAGAACAGCATCAAATATTGCTGTAGATACCGTAGTAAGTTTAGCAGAAAAGTTTGATAACATTATTGGTATTAAAGAAGCAGCAGGCGATATCATACAAGCGTACAATCTTATACAAAAGACACCTGAAGATTTTATGGTCATCTCTGGCGATGATATGATGACTTTACCAATGGTTTTAGGTGGAGGCCAAGGTGTAATTTCAGTTATTGCTCAGGGTTTCCCTAAAGCATTTTCAGATATGGTAAACTTAGGTTTACAAGGCAAAAGTCAAGTTGCTTTTAAAATACACCACAAAATTGCACCGGCAATTGAAATGATTTTTGAGCAGGGTAATCCTGCGGGCATAAAATCTGTTTTTAAACATCTTGAATTATCAACCGATAAGCTTAGGTTACCTCTGATAGGCGTAAATGAAGATTTAGATCAACGCCTAAAAAACTTTATCGAGACATTTGATTATAGTCTTTAGGTTAAAATTATCATTTCCAACAAATTAATTATTTTTCTATTACGTAATAAATGAGTAAATTTGCAAACCCTATATGAAAAAAATATTTTACTTGTTATCGCTTATTGTTTTGTTTACTTCTTGTAGTGAATACCAAAACGTCCTAAAACAAAAAGAAATCAAGCCTAAATTTGATTTGGCTAATCGCTTTTATGAAGAAGGTTTAAAAGACGATAAGAAGTCTAAACTAACAAAATCGATTAAATTATACGAACAAATTTTGCCAACACTTCAAGGAAAACCTCAGGCACAAATTATCTTATACAATATTGCTAATGCCTATTATAACGTGGGCGATTACCTTTTGTCAGGGTATAAGTTTGATCGTTTTGCTAAAGCCTATCCTACGAGCCAGAAGTTGGAGGAAGCAATATTTAAAAGTTCAGATAGTTACTACCAATCTTCACCTCCTTATAGTTTAGATCAAACAGAAACTGTAAAAGCCATAGATAAATTACAAATCTATATTGATCAATTTCCCGACGGGCAATTTTTTGACGAAGCCAATGCTAAACTTCAAGAATTAAGATTAAAAATAGAAAAAAAATATTACGAAATAGCAAAGCAGTATCATTATACCTATCGATATAAAGCTGCTATTAGTGATTTTGACAATTACCTCATAAAATATCCGGGGTCTGCTTATAAAGAAAAGGCTTACTACTACAGATTTGAGTCTGCATACCTTTTAGCAATCAATAGCTTTGCATACCTTGTTGCTGAGCGTCTGGAAGACGCAAAGAGGTATTACGAAGATTATTATGAGCGATACCCGAAAGGTGAATTCATAGAACAGGCTAATGCCTATTTAGACGATATCAAAACCCGTCTGTCTACCATAAATGAAACTAATACAGAACAACAATAAATCTTTGATATGAATACAAAGTTAAACTACCAAGATGCTGAAATCAGCACCACAACCATAGACAAAAATAAAGTTGATGCCAAAACAGGTAATATTTATGAAGCTATATCTATTATAGCAAAACGTTCTAATCAAATCAATACAGATTTAAAAAAAGAGCTAATTGAAAAATTAGAAGAGTTTGCTACTCATAATGAAAGCCTTGAAGAAGTTTTTGAGAATAAAGAACAGATTGAAGTTTCAAAATTTTACGAAAGATTGCCTAAACCAAACGCCATAGCTATGGATGAATGGTTAAAAGATAAAATTTACTTTAGACACACAAAGCAGGACGACACTACATTATAAATGTCTATCCTTCAAGGTAAACACATACTGCTGGGTGTAACAGGTGGCATTGCTGCATATAAAACTGCTTTTTTAGTACGACTTTTTGTTAAAGCAGGAGCAGAAGTTAAAGTTGTTATGACACCGGGAGCAGAAGAATTTGTAACACCTCTAACACTATCTACATTATCAAAAAATCCTGTTTTATCCAGTTTTACAGATCCAGAGAAAAATTGGAATAATCATGTAGAACTTGGCGAATGGGCAGATTTAATGCTCATAGCTCCCGCAACAGCCAATACTATTTCTAAAATGGTTAGTGGTAAATCCGACAACCTCTTGTTAACTACCTATTTGTCAGCAACTTGTCCCGTATATATTGCTCCGGCAATGGATTTAGATATGTATACCCATCATACCACCCGGAATAATCTGGAAATACTAAAGCAAAGCGGTCAAACCATATTAGAGCCTGAAGCTGGAGAGTTAGCAAGTGGTCTAGTTGGTAAAGGACGAATGCAGGAGCCAGAACATATTGTAGAATTTATAACAAAACAGATTAAGGCTCAATTGCCTTTACGAGATAAAACGGTATTGATTACGGCTGGACCAACGTATGAAGCTATTGATCCAGTCAGGTTTATTGGCAATCACTCCAGTGGTAAAATGGGTTTTGAAATGGCAAAAATGGCCTTAAGTCTCGGAGCAAAAGTTATTTTAATTGCAGGCCCAACGCATTTAGATTTGGCGCATGACAACCTTCATCTAAAAAGAATCCAATCGGCTGATGAAATGTACAAACAGGCTATGTTGTATTATAAAGATGTAGATATTGCTATTGCATCGGCTGCTGTATCAGATTATAAACCAAAAGCGGTATTTGATAAGAAAATAAAAAAGTCTGATAAAAACCTTAATATTGAATTAGTGAAAAACCCTGATATTCTGCAAACCTTTGGTGACTGTAAAACCCACCAATTTCTTGTAGGATTTGCGCTTGAAACCGATAATGAAATTGAACATGCAAAACAAAAATTAAAAAAGAAAAACTTAGATTTCATCGTGTTAAATTCTTTAAACGATAAAGGCGCAGGTTTTAAAAGCGAAACCAATAAAGTAAGTATTATAACAAATGACTCGATTAAGCGTTTTGATATTAAATCTAAATATCTGGTGGCAAAAGATATTTTCAACAATATTCTTGAAATGAAATCCAATAATTAAGACATGCGTATATTTTTATTTTTATGTGTTTTGAGTTGTGGTCTTCATAGTGCTGTATCACAGGAATTTAATGCTACAGTGACAATAGATGCCAGGCAGACAGGTCAAGTGCGTCTAAGAATATTCTCTATTTTAGAACAATCGCTTCAGGAATTCATCAATCAAACCGCATTTACCAATGAAAATTTTTCTGAACTCCAAAAAATAGAGTGTAGTTTTTTTATAACGATTAACAATTTTGAATCTGATAGATTTCAAGCTAATATACAAGTTCAGGCATCTCGACCAGTTTTTGGTGCAACCATAAAAACACCCATCATAAATATTAAAGATGAAGATTTTAATTTTTTTTATACAGAAAGTCAACCCTTAATATATGATGTTAATAATTTTCAATCTAATCTTACTTCTGTTGTTAGTTTTTATTTGTTAACTATACTTGGTTTAGAGGCCGATTCTCTATCGCTTAACGGAGGTACGGGGTTTTATGAAACGGCCAGACAAATCGTGAATGCTGCCCAGCCTAATGCAGGTTCCGGATGGCAGGCGGCTGGAATAGGGTTTTCAAGATTCAATTTGAATAACGATTTGTTATCTCAAAATTTTGCTGAGTTCAGAAAAGCGTTTTATGACTACCATATTAATGGATTAGATGTAATGCATAGTGACACCAAAAAAGCCAAACAAAACATACTGAATAGTATAGAAAAGTTAAAAAATGTGAACGACTCCAGGCCAAACTCAGTCCTGTTACGGGTGTTTTTTGATACAAAGGCCGGAGAAATTCAACAAATCTTAAATGGCGGGCCAAAACTAGATATAGCTCAAACCAAAGAATACTTATATCGTATTGCTCCTGTGCATAATACAAAATGGAGACGTATTAAATATTAGTAAATATTTTCATTTCATCTTCTAAAACGAATTTGTTTTTTAGTCTATTCACTATATTTACCTCATATTAATCTAGACTTAATAGAACAGTGCTCAAATCTCTTTACATTAAAAACTACGCCTTAATTAAGGACATTCAACTCCACTTTGAAAGTTCCTTTTCTACCATTACCGGCGAAACAGGTGCAGGCAAATCAATTTTGCTTGGGGCTTTGTCCTTGTTATTGGGAAGCAGAGCAGATAAAGACAGCTTAAGAGATCCTAAACAAAAATGTATTATTGAAGCAGAATTCGATTTAAGTAAATTTAATTTAAATTCTATTTTTGAGAGCTATGACCTTGATTATGATAACCAAAGTATTTTTAGACGAGAGATTACAACCTCAAAAACAAGAGCTTTTATAAATGACACTCCGGTAAAATTGAAAACTCTGCAGGATTTAAAGCCTTTCCTTTTAGATATTCACAGTCAAAATGAATCTCAATCTCTGGCTCAATCTCAATACCAATACCACGTTTTGGATAAAATTGCAAACCAGGAACCAGTTCTGAAAGATTATCAGAAAAGTTTAGAACATTTCAGGGTTTTAAAATCAAAACTCAAAGACTTAAAAGACCATAAACTAGAAGCAGCCAAAAGACAAGATTATAATCAGTTTTTATTCGATGAATTAGAGAAAACAAATCTGGTTGAAGGCATACAGGACAAGCTGGAAGACGAATATCAAAGTCTTCAAAATGCCGAAGATATCCAGCAAATGCTTTCAGAAAGTATTGAAATCATACAGCAAGAAAATCATGGGGTTTACGATCAGCTGGCTGTGGTAAACAGAAAGCTAAATCAAATTGTTCAATCTGTATCTTCATATCAGGACCTGAAAGAAAGACTTGAGAGCATTTTATTAGAAACAGAAGATGTAGGCTTTGAACTGGAAAACCGATTAAATGAGGTAGAAGTTAATCCACAAAAACTTGAAGATGTTGGGGCACGACTGGAGAACTTAAACGCTTTACTTCAAAAACATCAGGTTAATACAGACCTTGAATTACTAGAGATTAAAGAGCAATTAGAACAGGAACTTGTTGATTTTTCTAATATGGATCAACAAATAGTAACTTGTCAAAGAGATTTGCAACAAATTGAAGACAAGCTTAAAAAGCTTTCTGATACACTAAGGGAAAACCGAAAAGCATCTGCTCAAAAGCTTGAAATTGAATTGCTTAGAGTTTTAGCTAATTTAGGCATGCCAAACGCATCTATTAACATCGAAGTTAAGCCTTCAGAAGATTACCATAAGTACGGAAAAGATCAATTAATTTGGTTGTTTTCAGCAAATAAAGGCTTGTCTTTAAGGCCCTTGCATAAAGTGGCTTCCGGAGGCGAGATTTCCAGAATAATGCTGGCCATCAAAAGCACCTTAGCTGCCTATGAAAATTTGCCAACAGTAATATTTGATGAGATCGACACCGGAGTATCTGGAGAA
>Ga0209931_1000077_pt1 | contig 50185 bp, 43 predicted proteins | sample SalPonR1_B_D1_MG_FD_185697 | JGI IMG/M metagenome (GOLD analysis project Ga0209931, IMG submission 185697) | Salt pond soil microbial communities from South San Francisco under conditions of wetland restoration - Salt Pond MetaG R1_B_D1_MG... ...
TTTATTTGTGTGCTTTAACAGCAAGAAAATTTAATAAAGCTTGTAAAGAATTATATATTCGTTTGATTGAAAAAGGAAAGCCCAAAAAGCTTGCATTAATTGCTGTTGCAAACAAATTAATAAGACAAGCATTTGGTTGTGTTAAAAACATGACTTTTTATAATGCAGAATTATGTTAAAATATTTGTTTTTTAGCACAGTTCATTGCGAATGTTTTTGTTCCAGGCGGATGACAAATTCACGCAATATCCGTCCGTATAACTCATCACCTAAAATGGCATCTTCAACTCCATAATCAATATTCGGATTGTCATTAATCTCAATTACCACACATTTATCATTAACTTCTTTTAAATCCACACCATACAATCCTTTTCCGATTAAAGATGTAGCTTTAACAGCAGTACGAATTACTACTTTGGGTACCTGGTAAATAGGAATTGTTTCATAATTCCCGGAGCTTGATTTGCCCGAAACTTTATGATTATAAATTTGCCAGTGCCCCTTAGCCATATAATATTTGCAGGCATAAATGGGTTCTTTGTTTAACACCCCAATACGCCAATCAAATTCGGTTGGAATATATTCCTGTGCCAACAAAATGGCTGATTTTTCAAATAGGCTTTTAAGGATATTTTCAAAATCTTCTTTACTATTTACTTTTTTTACACCATGAGAGAATGAACCATCCGGAATTTTGATAACAATAGGTGATCCCAGCTGCCTGGAAAGCTGTTCGAAAGAGTTTTTATTTGAACGGAATAAAAGCGTAGAGTTCGGTGTTGGAACGGCATCCTTATCAAGCAATTCCTTTAAATATACTTTATTGGTACATCGAATAATTGATACCGGGTCATCCATTACAACCATATCAACCTGGGCTGCTTTTTGCGCCAGTTGAAATGTAATATGATTTAGTTCGGTCGTTTGCCGGATAAACAACGCATCAAATTCCATCAAACGTGTGCTGTCATCTGCAGTAATTAATTCGGCATTAATATTCATTTTTTTGGCGATATCCACAAATTTGTTTAATGCCCTCCGGTCGCTGGGAGGAAATTCTTCTGAAGGGTCGAACAGTATGGCTAAATCGTAACGGTAAGGTTTTTTGGCACGTGGTTCACGCCATACTTTTTTACTAAAATTATCCAGTGCAGTGGCAAAGTAATCCTGCTGCTTATCAGTCAATTCTGAAATAGGAACATTTTTAATCGATTCAATTTGATTTTTATCATTCGTGTTTAATGTAACCCGTAAAACAGGGCAATGAAACTGTTCGAAAAGATAACGGGCAACTTTTTCCAGGCCCTCTTCCTGGCATGTTCCAAAATAAATATCAAATTGCCACAATCCATTTTCCAGATTATTTTTTTTGATGTATTGATAACAAATTTTTTGTAATGATTTATCCAGCCGGATTAAAGTTTCTGCGTTTATACGATTAATGGTTTCTACATCAGGAATAACTTTATGTCCGCGTGCCTTGGCTAGTAATGAACAGTAATACCCTTCAGTATTATAACTCAGGTTGTTACTTAAATTGATTACCAAATGAGATTGATTGCTCAGATATTCGTTTTGAAGATAATCTTTGGCCGTTAAGATACTTTGGGTATCATAAAAAGGAGTCCACTCATCGAGAGAGTCCAATATAATTAATAATGAATGCATAAATGCTTTTAAGAAACATCACAAAGGTAAAGAATTAATTGATTTCAATTCTTTTTTACCTCTTTTTTATGATACACATCCAATGCTACCAGCATAGCCATAAATCCCCACACCGGGACCGATGCTTTATCGGTATCGAGAAAGTTATTTAAAAACCCGTGAATAAAATAGGTTGACAGCCCCAACAGGATATACAGGGTAAGCTCTTTTATTTCTTTCGACTGTGTTTGATGATATACCTTGTATCCGGTGCGGAAAGCCATAAAAACGACCAGTATGATAGAAAACAGCCCAAAAACTCCTGATTCGGCCAGCGGGCCGAGATATTCGCTGTGCGCATTGCCCAAATCAGCAAAATTAGTACTGATAATGGTACGGTCGTACGAAAACTGAAAAGGTGCATACTGAAACATATAGGTTCCCGGGCCCCAACCCCAAAAAGGTTTTTCTTTAAACATCCGGATAGCACATTTCCAACGGTTGAGCCGTTCCAGATTTGATGCATCTGAGGAAATATTTACCATCGACTGTACATGCTCGGAAAACTGACCGGACGATTCGGCTTCATTCTTTTCCAGCTTCCATAAAATATTTTGCTGAAGGACAAAAAACAATCCGACAACAACCAATCCGGCAATGATAACAGTTTGTATTTTTATCCGCAGCTTAATCAAAATCCATAGTCCGATGGCCGCAAATAAACTCAGCCAGGCAGCACGGGTATAGGATAATATGATGCCAAAAACAAACACAAGAAATACCAATCCGGTTAAAGATTTTTGCAGTAACCCTTCGTTTTTTCGTTTTAAAAAATAAAACAAAGGGAAAATAAACATCACCAGCATAGCACCATACGAGGTATGGTCGCTAAAAAATGGCCAGACCACCCAGTTCGAAGCCTTCTGATTATCCAGTCCATATCCGGAAAGGCGATAATTGGTATAGCCAATCACTATTACCAGGGCAAAAATGTAAAGCCAATGGAACCTTTCGATGTTTTTTTGGTTTTTAAAAAGCTGTGTAGCCAGAAAATACATAGGAATAACAAACCAAATCCTGGATAAAAAAAACTTAAACGATACTACCGGCAGGGTGCTGGTAATGCTGGTAAGAAAAATCCACCCTAAGTTGATATAAATGGCAATCGATAACGGATGAACCAGGATTTTTTTATCAAAAAATCCGTCAAGCAACAATTTGCAAATAAATAAAAATAAAATGCCAATGAGCAAGGGTTCGGTAGGTAAATACAGGTTAACCGGAATGGAAGGAATAATATCGTCTAACCTCACCGAGAAGGGAGTAAAGAATACTACCGCCAGCAAAACCTTATCCAATGAAAAAAAACCGGCAAAAATAAACAACAGGATAACCGGCAAAAAAGCAATATAATAAATATCCTGAGCTATAAAAAAAAGGTTTACAGCAATAAACAACAATGAAATCGAATAAAATAAAACCTTATTTTTATGCTGTAGCAAGATACCGGTTATTTAAATTTTAATAAATCTTTGTACCGCTCGATAAATAATATGAGCAAAACAGCCAGCAAAAAAGCTGAAATGGTAGTAACAGCACAAATAACCCATCGTACAGGGTATGATTTTTTCTCGGCCGGATAGGCTCTGGTTACCATAAACTTACGCGGTAATTGCTGATTTGCATTTACACGGGCTTCGGCTAATTTCGCATTAAGCTGACTTAGCCTTTTATTTTCGTTCACCAGCTGCTGAGATAAAGAAATATACTCAGGACTTGCATGATGGACTTTTTTTATTTTACCCTCAATTTCCTGAATATCTGATTGTAAAAGATTGTACTCCTTTTTAACGACCTTTAAAATTTCAACCGCCACATCGTTTTGCATTTTATTAAGGGTTGAATCCAGCAAGGCTGCAATGGTATTGGCAATATCTGCTGCTATCTGCGGGTCAGTATCCATTACTTCAATCTCAACCGCCATATACTCGGTGCGTTTAAACCGGATATTATCCGAATATTCTTCGTGCAATTTAGTCATCGGGTATTCTCCGGCAGCATCAATCTGATAATGATGCATTAAATCAAATTTATCGATAATTTTAAAGCGAATATCTTCGGAATAGAGCGTTTGAATCAATTGCTCGGTAGCTTCCTCGTCGCCAAAATTCATGATATGGTCATCCGGATCGATAAGCTCGCTGGTGGTTAAAGCATGAGAAGCAGCAACCTGTGTTTTCGGGTAAAAAATAACCGACGATTTAAACTTGGGCGTAATGACCAATGAAATAATGATTGAGGCTATGGCTGCAATTACCGTAATCGTAATAATAGGCCATTTATGTTTGAAAATAAAACGAATAATATCCATAGAGTTAAAGTTATATGATTGATTTGTTGTGTCCATTCATCTATAATTCGCTGATTTCGATATATTTTTTCCGGCCAAAAGTTAAATAATAAAGGTAAATCACAAACAATGGCAAAACGATATAAACAAACTCATCAACCGTTTTATCCCAAAAAACTTTGACTAGAAAGAAAAGTGCTAGTACTATAAAAAAAACAGGGAACAGCCATCTCCCCAGTTTAAAGCCGCTAACTTCAAAACTTTTTGCCTTTTCATCAGAAATCTCCAGTTCTTTTTCAGGGCTGGCCACCCAGTCCATCTTAAATTTTAACGTATGTTTACCCGGCTCGAGTTCCAGTTCTTTTACCGCCCCGTTTTCAATAACGTCTTTCTTTTCGCCATCGACATAAATCCCAAATTTGCGGCTCCGGTTTTGCCACTCTTTGCGGCGTGAAATAATTAACTTTGCCATATGAATAATGTTAACTGATTATTTTAAATGATTATGCAAATAAACGTACATCACTTTATGCGATTTCCCATTCCTTTATTTCAATAAATTTTTTTCGCCCAATCGTTGAATAATATAGTAATACTAAAAATGGGGGAATAAACAAATAGAATAAAAAATTTACCTCAACATGGAAAATATGCTCTAAAATAAAAACTAACCCCAATATTCCAATCAAATACGGGATTAAATATCTTCCGAGTTTATAACAAGATAATTCAATGGTTATAGATTTATCATCGGTTAGGTCTACTTCAAATTCAGGGCTGCTCATCCAGTCCATCTTAGCTATCACGGTATGTTTGCCGGGGTCCAGTTCAAACTCTTTAATTTCTCCATTACCAATATGTTCAACCTTTTCCCCGTCAATAAATAATTTATATTTCCGCGCCCGGTTATTCCACTCCTTCTTACGCTTGACAATTAATTTGGCCATAAATGTTTAAATGGTTTTAATTAAAAAATAATTCTTCTTTCCTTTTTGAACTAAGATATATTTATCATTCAATAAACGTTCTGTATTGACAGAAATTTCATCGTTGGGTATTTTTTCTTTATTGATGCTCACACCCCCCCCTTTTATTAATCTTCTTAATTCGCCTTTGGATGGAAAAACCTGTGTTTCAACCGCCAGCAAGTCCAAAACATTTACCCCGGCGTCAATTTTGGCCCGTTGGATATCAAACATGGGGACCCCTTCAAATACCGAAAGGAATGTTTTCTCGTCCAGGTTTTTTAATTCTTCGGTGGTGGCTTTGCCAAACAGAATTTTGGAGGCAGTCACGGCTGTATGGTAATCTTCTTCGGAGTGAACCATTACGGTTACTTCTTTGGCCAGTCGTTGTTGCAACATTCTGCGGTGAGGTTCCTCTCGATGCTGCTCTATTAACGATTCAATTTCCTCTTTTGAAAGCATGGTAAAAATCTTAATGTACTTTTCGGCATCCTCATCGGAAACATTCAACCAGAATTGATAAAATTTGTAGGGAGATGTTAATTCCGAGTCTAACCAAACATTGCCTTCTTCTGTTTTGCCGAATTTATTCCCGTCAGCTTTGGTAATCAGCGGGCAGGTTAAGGCAAACGCTTCGCCCCCTTCTTTGCGACGGATGAGTTCGGTGCCGGTCGTGATATTCCCCCACTGATCGGAGCCACCCATTTGCAATTTACAATTTTTGCTTTTGTATAATTGCCAAAAATCGGTCCCCTGCACCAGCTGATAGGAAAACTCGGTAAATGACATGCCTGTTTTTGCATCCTCCCCAATCCGTTTTTTTACCGAATCTTTAGCCATCATATAGTTTACGGTAATATGTTTACCAATATCTCTGATGAACTCAAGAAAAGAATACTCTTTCATCCAGTCGTAATTGTTCACCATCTCAGCATTATTATCTTTTTCTGCACTAAAGTCGAGCAGCTTTTCCAGTTGTTTTTTCAGGCAATCCTGATTGTAGCGCAACGTTTTTTCATCCAGCAGGTTTCGCTCCTGTGATTTGCCTGACGGGTCGCCAATCATTCCCGTGGCACCTCCCACTAAAACTAATGGTTTATGTCCTGCAGCCTGGAAATGTTTTAACATCATTACACTCACCAAATGGCCGATGTGTAACGAGTTGGCAGTAGGGTCAATGCCAACATATGCAGCAGTCATCTCTCTTTTTAATTGCTCTTCTGTTCCGGGCATGATATCGTGTAACATGCCTCTCCATTTTAGTTCCTCAACAAAATTCATTTATTTAACTATTTGAGCTTTTCAAACTTTCAACCTTTGGAAAAGCTTATTTACATTAACTAATCTTTTAAATTTTTGCCAGTGCATGGTCTAAATCGTCAATAATATCTTCGGCATTCTCGATACCTACTGCAAAACGAACCAGACCATCGGTAATATGCGCTTCTTCTCTTGCTTCTTTTGATATTCCGGCATGGGTCATCGATGCAGGATGCTGTATTAACGACTCAACACCCCCTAAAGAAACAGCCAGTAATGCCAGATGAACATTATTCATCAATGTTACGCCGGCATCGTATCCACCTTTAAGCTCAAAGCTAATCATAGCTCCAGGCCCCTTCATCTGTTCCTGAGCCAGGTCATACTGTACAAACGATTTTAATCCCGGATATTTTACCCATTCCACTTTGGGATGATTTTCAAGAAAATCGGCCACTTTCATGGCATTTTCCTGGGCACGCTCCACGCGCAGGCTTAATGTTTTTACGCCGCGAATAACCATATATGCCTGGTGAGGATCCATATTTCCACCCATCATGGTCATTGTTTTTCTAAGCTTCTGATATATTTCAGGATCTTTGGCAATTAATGCACCACCCACAATATCGGCATGCCCATTAATAAACTTGGTGAGCGAATGTAATGCCACATCCGCACCTAATTCCAATGGTTTCTGTAAATACGGACTGCTAAACGTGTTGTCAACCACCACGGTAATACCTTGTTTGTGAGCAACTTCCGAAGCTTTTCGAATATCTGTAAGGGTAATCGTTGGATTAGCGGGTGTTTCTAAATACAACAATTTTGTGTTTGGTTTAAATGCTTTTTCAATGGACTCTATATCGGAAGTATCCACAAAAGTAGCTTCAACCCCAAAGCGAGAAAAATGACTTTCTAAAACACCGCGGCTGGGGCCATAAATAGCACTGGTACACACCACGTGCTCGCCCTGTCCCAAAAATGTCATATAAGCAGTAGTTACGGCTGCCATCCCTGATGCTAAAGCTATTCCTCCACATCCATTTTCCAATTCGGCCAATTTATCTTCCAACGCACCAATCGTCGGGTTTCCAATACGGGTATAAATAAATCCTTTTTCACGACCAGCAAATAAATCAGCACCATGTTTAGCATTGCGAAATGCAAACGTCGATGTTTGATAAATCGGTGTTACAGCACTTCCCATCGCATCATTGTAATCACCGGCATGGATAAGTTTTGAATCGAATCCTAAATTTTTAGTATCCATTATATTTATTTTTTATGATTATTATTTGCTTATACTTTAACACTATAATTGTCTTTTTCCTCTTCAAATTCTTTTCTAATCTTATCAAAATTAAGATATGGAAAAATTAATGGAGCAAAATTAGACAACGGTTTGTAAAACAATGATTCTTCTTTGGTTTCATCGGGTATAAAATTATACTTATCATCGGCTTTATTGATTAAAACCAGAATAATACTGATGATAAAAGCATATTTTAACGTCGAAAACAGTACCCCCAGCAAACGGTTAACAACGCCCAACGCAATGGCATCAATCAATTTATTTAACAGCTTTGCCAGGATATGAACAGCAACTACAATCACAATAAATGTAATCGCAAACGAAATAATAGGCAAATATTGACCGGATACTTCAAACTTTTTGATAATTAATGATGAGGTAAAATCAGAAAACATAACCGCACCCAAAATTCCCAGTAATAAAGCAGCCAATGTGGCCAGCTGGACAATAAAACCTTTGGTAAATCCTCGGTAGGCACTCCACAAAAATAAAATAGCAAAAACAAGGTCAATCGTATTCATACTAAATCAGTCCAATGTTACAATCTGTAAAAATAATAAAAAGATTTTGTTTATTGATAAATTGGTCATTTTGTTCCGACGTTGTAATGTTCTCCTGTTGTCGGAAGATTCAGAGTTGTTCCAAGCCATCAATTCATCCCAGTAAACCAAGGTGTTCTCCTGCAAAATGGCACAGCCGCCAAGCGGTTCAAAACCGCTTGGCGGCTTATATTATTTCCGGCGTTTGCTATTATAACCCATGAGAATAACCCTCCGGTTCACCGGGGTTGGTTGCAATCCAACCCATCCTACGGCAAGCACCAAAAAACATTCCTTGCAGAAAACAAACATGCTGCAGAACAAAAGAAACGTTAACAATGGTTCTGTTTTTTAGCTATAAATTTTTATCCACCAATGGTAATGGTGTTTCCGCTACGTCCGACAAACGGAATCCCGATTTTAATTCCGGTATATTCGTGTGTAGAGCCTTTAAATCCGGCAAATACTTCGACACTAAACATCAAAAAAATCTGGTTTAAGCTATAACCTACTTCGTAATAGGGCTTGTTCCCTGTGGTTGCCAAATAATTAAAATAAAGACTTTCGCGCATGAGGGTTTTGTTGAACACCGGTAATCGTTTGATTAAAATACGGTCACTTTCTAACCGGACGTTTCCTACAAAGTAGCTTTTGTTTGCGCTGTAATCATAATAATCGAGCAACCTGAACATGCTGCCTTCCGAAGCTCCGATTAAAAAGGGTGTGTTGGTAGCAAAGTGCTTATAATCGGCAAAATACACCTTATTGTTATTTAAAAAAGAACCAGCCGTGGCATTATAAGTTAACCAGCCTATCCGTCGTACATTTAATCCTTGATGTATCGATAATTCCAATTGGTCAAAATCGGCATTACTGTCGAAAAGTTGATTAATTCCTTTCTTATATTTCAACGTAAAAGTTGGATATTTTGAACGAACATACCATTTTACCCCCTTGTTAATTCGATAAAAGTAACGAGGCGTATAACTTACCTTTACATCAAACAAGGATGCATTATGATTACTTACCAGTAAAGGATTGAAATCATCAACCGGAGGAATATTCGATGTAAACTTATTATCCAATGGGTTGGTAAAATAAAAATCGGCATGATTCGACAGCTCTTTACGTTGGGTATATTTGAATCCTGCTGAAAGATCCAAACCATTCACTATATCAATCTGGTGGCCAATACTTATGAAATCTTCCTGGTACAGTTTTAAGTAATTTTCTTTTAAAAATAACGTAGTTATCAGGTTCAAATTCTTGGATATCCCGGTACGGCGGTTAAAATCGGATGTCCTTCTACCACCGGATAAAGAAATATACCCGCGTTTTATCCCGTTATAACGATACAATGTACTAAAATAGCTGGTCATCCTTTCGCGGGAAAAAGCATAATCAACATTTTGACTTATCCTAAAATAGTTGCCGCTATCGTTCCGGTGTTGATAAGAAAAATACATTCCATACTTTAACCCATCGACTGTATTATAATCTATATGCGAAAAATCTACCAATCCGCCATACCTGAATGAATGCCCGTTGTCATATCGAAAGGAGCCCCCGGAAAAGAACTTGCTCCAGGTAAAACGGGAATCTTTCCTTTTCATGGAATCTTTGAAAGTAGTATCTTTCTCCATTCTTAATTGAATAGAATCTTTTTCTTTATAACTGGTTACTTCGTCTGGGGTTAAGGGTATCGGGCGAATAGAATCCCAGTATTCTACCGACCGCAAATTGGCACTATCGTCCACATGGGTAAGGTCTTTTATTTCCAGGTCTTTTTCCGGAATTGTTTTGGCAACATCTTCTTTAACCAGTTTCTTTAATTTCCGGGTTTCTTTTTTGGTGAGATTCTCTTTGGAAACCAGTTCTGCAATTTTACTTTTTTCTTCAGCAATTACTTCATCTATTTCATGGGCATACGCTTTCGATTCAGCAAGCATATTTCGATAAACCGAATGGTCTAGTCCCGGGTTAAGCTTAATATCATAATCATAAACCGAGGCCACATAATTAAATGTAAATTCAACTCCCATAAATCTTACATCAATATCAAAATCATGGCTGACAGGCATCCATACATCATCTTCAACTGGGGTATACACCTGGTTGATATCAATGGTAAACATTTTTTGTTCCAGCTTTAACTCTACGCTATGTAAATGCCAAAAGCCTTCAACAATATAGATATATCCCGAATATAAATCATAGCCTTCACGCCGGGGTATCACCTTAATTTTATGTACTAAATAATCCTGATCATAAAACGATGCGTCCAGCTGGAATTTATAATACGCAAAAGCATCGCGGCTTAAGGGGGATATTACTCCATCGATATCGTTGTAAAGCGATAATATGATATAGTTCATCGGTGAAACTTCGGTATTTTCGAAGGTGCTGCGGAACGAAACCGTATTTTCTTCCAGGATATCGGGAAGTTTAAAATGTACATCCGTAATATTTTCTATAACAATGGGTTTCCCCTCTTCTATCCCTTCTTTTTTTAATGTCTTTTCCAGTAAGCGGGGAATCTCAACTACTTTTCCCGAACCTTTTAAATAGATACGGCACCAGTATTCTTGTACCTGGTTAAGGTAATAATAGCTCATGGCAATGGCTTTTTTCATAATGGGGTAAGCCGGATCTTCGCCGCTGGCTAAAATTCTTACTTCGGGAATTTTATAGGCTTGCTCCTGTAAAACAATATCAAAATTTTTCTCTTCACCGGTACAATTAATTTCCAGTTCGCGGGTTTTGTAACCCAGGTAACGCACAACAATCTTATGGGTGCCTTTTGGTAAATCGAGTTTATAATCTCCATCCATATTGGAGGTTGTCCCTTTAGAAATATCGGGGGCATATACCGTAGCAAAAGATATCGGATTTCCTTTCGGGTCGTTAATTGTACCTTTAATACACTGCGAATTGCTATGGATATAAGTCAATACGAAGATAAGCGCAAATGTAATTTTTCTCATGGTTAATTCAGTTACAAGTACTTTTGGGATGATTATCCTGAACAAAAGTTACAAAGGTTAATAATGTTTATCTAACGAGATTTTTTTAACATAGTATTAAATTAAATGAACGAAACGATATATTATTCATGTTTTATTTTAATTTTAGCCATTTAGTTCAAAAATCACTGCATGCGAAAGATAAACAAAAACCTTACCAAAGGGAATATAAAAAAACAACTGGTTCGTTTAACCTGGCCCATGCTGCTGGGAATGATCGGAATGGTGATTTTTAATCTTGTGGATACTTACTTTATTGGAAAACTGGGGGTTCATCAACTGGCTGCTATCGGATTTACTTTCCCGGTAATCATGTTTATCAACGGATTATCGCAGGGCATAGGTATTGGCACAAGCTCCTTAATCTCGAGGAATATTATTGTGGAGCATCGCGATAACGTAAAAATGATGGCCAGCAGAGCATTATTAATGGGTGTAATTATTGTATTAATTTTTGTTGCAGCAGGTCTTATAACCATTGAACCGCTTTTTAGAGCCTTAGGAGCTACCAATGAAGTACTCGGATATATTAAAGATTATATGTGGATATGGTATCTGGGAGTACCGTTTGTTATTGTTCCAATGGTGGGCAATAATATTGTTCGCGCTACCGGTGACACGTTTACCCCGGGAATGCTTATGGTTACTTCAGCAGTCATCAATGTTATTCTCGATCCTGTATTGATTTTTGGTTTCGGTCCTTTTCCCGAGATGGGTATTAAAGGCGCTGCGCTTTCAACGGTTATTGCCCGTGGCGTTAGCCTTACTTTTATATTAATTATTCTCATCCATCGCGAAAAACTATTAACGCTTTATTTTGGACGTATCCGAGACATTCTGAGAACCTGGAAAAAGGTAATTTATGTTGCCGGCCCTGCAGCTTTAGGAATGTTAATTACTCCTTTGTCGTTAGGGTTTATTACCAAAATTATTGCAGGATTTGGCGAAGAAGCTGTTGCAGCTTTTGGTGTAGCATCACGTGTTGAGATGTTTGTGCTTATGGTTATTGCTTCGCTGGGTTCTGTGCTCATCATTTTTATCGGACAAAACTTTAGTAAAAATCAATACAGCAGGATATTTAAATCGCTCAACTATTCGGGAATATTCTCTATGTTTTGGGGAACATTGGTATTTATAATCTTTTTATTCTTTTCAAGAGCTATTGCCAGTGTTTTTACCGACAATCCCGAAGTAATAGAGATTACCCGCCAGTTCTTTTTAATTGTAGGAGCCAGTTATGGTTTTCAGGGACTGGTCATGATAGGCACCGCCAGTTTGAATGGAATTAACAAACCTTATCCGTCGGCGGGTTTAGCCATATTAAGAATGCTTGTTTTATACGCTCCTCTTGCATGGATTGGTTCAAAGTTGTTTGCTATTGCCGGGGTATTTTGGGCTGGATTTACTGCTAATGTAGTGGTTGGTATTATCTCTTCTTTTTACTTATTTAGAACCATTAAGAAAATTAAAAACAAAGCAGCATGTTAGATTCTAAAAGCAATCATTCAGCTATTTAATTTTGAATATGTGATTAAAATCTCTAATTTTGTCGGGCAAATTTTAGCCCCATACCTGCCTGCCGGTTTATACATCGAAGGAGGAAAGGCCGGGTTCAAGGGATAAAAGCTTACTAGTAGGCAGGAGGCAAACAGTTTCCTAAAAAGGAAGTATGAATGGCCCCATAGTTCAAGGGATAGAACGATAGTTTCCTAAACTGTAAATACAGGTTCGAGTCCTGTTGGGGCTACAATTTAAACGTCTTATGTACCTAACCATAAGGCGTTTAATGTTTTTTGTATCCCCGTTTTGTATCCTAAATTGTATCCTAAACTATAATGAAAAATTGAGCTAAAAATTTTAATTCATTCTTATCAAACATTAAACATGTTGAAAATATTTCTAAATTTACAATACCATGGTGTGAAAAATTACGAATCCGATACCAGTGTAAACTATATTATTAACTAAACTAGAATACTAAAGTACTCCCGATTCTTAGTACCACGATTGGTTATTTCTTAGTTGATTTATTGCTCTTAAATGCTTTTTAAATTTGGGAGCTGGTTCTGTCAAGAGTGGCTTAGGATGTGCGAGGGCTTGTGGAGCCACTTGCTTGCTCTTGACAGGTTCTAAACCATCATCTGCCGGGTGTAAAAAGATGTGATCATATTTTACACTACGCCATAAACGTTCAATATAAATATTGTCTAATGCCCGTTCCTTACCGTCCATGCTTATTTTTATACCATGTTTTTTCAGAGTATTAATCCAGTCATCGCAGGTAAATTGGCTGCCTTGGTCTGAGTTCACTATCTCCGTTGTCCCATAATTTGCTATGGCTTCTTCCAGCACAAAAACAACCCAATCACTAGTCATATTGTTGGATAAGCTCCAGCCCACTACAAAACGGCTATAAACATCGATTATAGCTGTCCGGTACATAAAACCTTTTTGCATCGGAACATAGGTAATATCGATTTCCCAAACCTGATTAGAGCGTGTGATATTCATGTTCCTCAACAAATATGGATATATGTATTTTGCCAAACCAAGCTTACTTAAATTACGTTTTGGATATTGAGCAGTAATGGCCATTTTGCGCATTAACCGCCGGATGCGCTTTTCGCTGATGGTATATCCAAGGCTTCTCAGATAGTCTGTCATCCGAAGCACACCATGAGTAGGCTTTTGAATATGACGTTTGTCAATTTTATTCATTACTTCCTGATTTTCTTCTTTTTCTTCCTTTGGTTTATAATATAGGCCACTGCGATGAACTTCCAGCAAAGCGCATTGTCTCCATGTGCTAAGCATGTTGTCTTTGTTGATTAAAGAAAATCGTTTTTTTACTCCAAACGATTTAAGCTTTTTTTTAAAAAGTCATTTTCCATTTCTAATTGCCCTATTTTGGCATATATTTTTTCTATATCCTCCTCTCTTTCATTTTTATTTTTCAATTAACCAAGTGGTCCTAATTTTGGAAAGTATTATAAAAGCACTAATTAATTATACTGTTTCATTAATTGAATGTGAAGACTATAGAACAAAAAATGGATTTAAAATTATGAATCAAGTATCTTTCTTTCCTATGAAAGCCTTTTATTACAGTCTGCCAAATACAATAATCAGTCAAGCAAATTTGATATCCGATTTGCAGAATGAAGGATGGGAAGTTGGCTATAGACATTTTTATAATACAATTATGATTCATGAGAATAAAAAGAAATTTACACTTATGATTCCTAATACAGATGAAATAGCAGGTTTAGTTCACCATACAATTAAAAAATGGTCATATGGTTCAGATAAATCGGAAGGAAGAATGAAAGACCATTTAGGTTTAGGTCCAACTGATGATTTTAATAATTTTTAAAATTAAACGCCTAGTAGCTAATAGCGATTCTTTTAGAATGCGGTTTTTTGGTGGTTCGCTGACAAAGTAAAGTATTATATTCGTTTAAGTTTTTAACGGGTGACATTGAACCACAGCTGCAATCACATACTCAGGCTACTTTCGGACGTTAGTCATAATAATAAATTAGCGCACGTCATGACATTTGCAATCACAAGATTTATTTATCCATTAGAATCCCCCTGCTAAGCGGAATTTGTCATTCCCCTTGTTTTTTCGAAAAATAGGTAATTTTTCATCACCTTACCATTTTCTTGCACAGCTTTAATATATCTCTGCTTATTATAAGGCAGCTGTAGCAAAAAGCAGAAGACAAACCATTAAATATTTTTGTTTTAAACAAAACCTTGCTGAATAAAACTTATCAAGAACATTTGTCGTTAAATTGGATACTAAATCATCATAAATATGTAAAACTAAATGACAAATTTTATTTATCCGAAAAGGTTTTACTATGGTTTTTTACAAATAGCGAAGGTGATTGCACCATTCATAACATTGAAAATAAAGCCAATAAAAAATTAATTGCTCTTGACAATGAATAGGACATGGCATAATATAGCGACCAGTAAGGAGCTTATTGGGTTAAATGACAAAACGAATACCCTCACCTGAAACCCAAACAAAAACCCGGACATTCAGGTGAAAAACAGCAACTGATTTAGGGCAACTTGCAAGCAATGACTAGAGTGATTAAAATTGATGAACAAACATGATTTTTTAAAATTCTATCAACCAAAACTGAAAAATTACTTAAAGATTAGTACCTTTATTCTAAAAATAAATAATGAGTGAAGATTTCAATATTATAATTTTTTCAATTGATTTGGTTTTTGTCAATATTTTAAAACGAATTTGTGAAGAAATAGACAAACAGTTGCAAGTTGCCGTTTTTCAATCGTTTTCAGAAGCCGGAAATTTTCGGGAAAACCAATCGGTTAATTTAATATTGGTTGATGATTTAATAATTGGGACTTCGAGTTACGAGCTAATCTCTTTCTTGCGATTGCATAAAAAAATTACATGCCCTGTGTTCTATTTTGACACCTCGGAATACGAAAGCGAACGTAAAGCATTGCTAATCGGAGCAAATCAATTTTTTAATAAACCTCTTAATCCCAAAAAAATTAGGCAAGAAATAAAAAATACTTTATACAAAATGAAATGAACCGAGCCATGACAATAAATTTGACACACACCCGCATGATTATAATGAAGCTAATAGTATGTTTTGGCGGACAATTGATGTCTCATGGCGAGCTGCATCCCGATTGCATCGGGACAGGTAATGACCGCTAAAATCAAAATTATAAACAGATGAAAAAAACAGTTATAATCATAATATTTTTTACTCTTTGTTTATCTGCTTTTGGGCAAGTTAATACTGACTCTATCTTTAATGAGGCAATAAATAATGCACAAAACAAAAAATACGCAGAAGCTATTGAAGATGCACAAAAAGTAGTGAATTTGCATCCCGAAAGGTATGACGTAATTGTTTTTATTGCAAATGTTTACGCCTGGCAAGGTAATTACGAAAAGGCGATAAACAACATCGAAAAAGCATATCTGATTAACCAAACCAACAAAGAATTATATGATGCCTGGTTAAACATTTTACTATGGGCAAAAAACTACCAAAAATTGATAGAAATAGCGGATTTAGCAAAAGAACATAATTATAAGGATACCTATAATTTAGTACAAAAGAAAACACTGGCATATAAAGCATTAACCAAATACGATAAGGGTATTGATTTTATAGAAACACATAATAATTATTTAGACTCGGCAGCTATAAAAACCCTTTACAATCAAATGCTTACTCTAAATAAGGACAAAGCTACAAGCCTTTTTTACGCTATTGATTTGTTTGAAAATAACACCACTGGACCGCAACATTTGGCATATTGGGATTTTGCATTCAAGATACGCAAAAACACGTTCATTTCACGGTTAAATTATGCTAACCGCTTTAATAAAAATGACTTGCAGCTAGAGGCAGATTATTATCATTTATTCAAAAACGGACATTATCTTTATTCAAATTACGGTTTTGCTTTAAAAAAAGAATTATTTCCGCAACACAGAGCCGGGTTGGAATACTATTTTTCATTTTTAAAAACTTTTGAAGCGAGTTTTGGCGGCAGATATATGAATTTCGGTGATAAAAATATTTATATAATCACCGGACATTTGAGCAAATACATTACAAATTTTTGGATTTCTGCACGTCCCTTTTATGTTATTCATGAGCAAAAAAACACACTTTCTACGGCGTTAAATATCAGGCATTTCGGGAAAGACCCCTTGAATTTCTGGGGCGTGGAATTTCTTTATGGTAATTCGCCCGACGAACGATATGCTATTTCGCAATCAGAAGATTTTTTTATATTAGAAAGCTATCGTTTGAAGGTTGAAAAAAATACAGTAATTTTTCAATCAAACGAACTAAAATTATCTGCGGCTTTTGCAAAGGAAGAATTTTCAGCCGGAAATTACAGAAATCGTTTAACTTTTGAAATCTTATTGAAACACAAATTTTAAGCATGAGGCGAAAAATCTTATCATACGTAAAAAAAATCCTTATCATACTCTTTTGGCTTATCCTTAGCATAGCCGTAGTAGCCTGTATATATGTATTTTATCGTTCAGAAACCGAAATTTTACAATACAAAATAATAAATCCTTTTTACGAATATGTCGAAAAAATGCCTTTTTGGATATATCTGGTGTTATATTTTACGGCTTTTTCGTTATTTAGTGTGTTCCTTTTTATTGCATTGAGTATCTATTTCAGTATTCAACGAAACCGAAGCTCAAAGGCTATTGACCGATATAGTAAATTCTTTGCTTTTGTGCTTACAAACTGCTATTTATCAAGCATATATCAGGACGATAATTTTCAAGAAAATCTTATAAAAAAACTAAAACCTTTTGTTAAAAAACAGATTCAATTAGAAGCATTGTTTCGTGTTTATACAAAGATTCAGGAAACACTTGCTATGGATTTAAGCGATAAATTCAAACGATTGTTAAGCAATTTGAATTTGTATAAAAAAATTGACGATTTTTTGTTTGATGAGGATTTTGATAATAGAATATTGGCCATGAAAGTATTATCGTATTTAAGAATACACGATAACGAAAAACAAATAATAAAGTATTCCGATAATAAAAACTTTGCATTACGCACCGAAGCCTATGCAGCTCTAATCCGCTTAATGAAAAATGACGAACATTTGGTGAAATTTATAGGCAATAAACATCAACTTTCTGTTTTGGATATGAATATTATTGTGAATGCTGTTCTAAAAAATTTTAAGTTAAATATTGATTATAAAGGATTATTATCTTCAGAAAACCCACGAAAAATAATGATCGGTTTGATGCTTGCAAAATATCGTTACCGAAAAAACAGCAGAAATTTAATTCTTATACTTAACCATATAGGAAATGCGGATGCAATGCTCAACAAACTTGCATGGGACGCACTAATGACAATTGTTCCCGAAAATGAAGTAATAGAAATTATTATAGACCGCTTTGAAAATGAACAAGAAGACGTAAAATTGCTTATACTTAAAAAATCACACAATATCGAAAATCAGCGTTTTCTTACTTTTCTGGATAAAATAATTAAAAATCAGCCGCTTTTAGTAAAAGTTGAAGCCATGAAAATTCTTTTTGAAAATGATTTTGATGCCCTTGCTAACTATACTAATTCGCAAAATGAAGAAATACAAAAAGCATATAAAGAAACGGCTTGTGTTTTTATAAACAAATGATATTTTTTTGATGAATAATTTTTACGATACACTAAACGGATTTTTCTTAATTTATAGCTCCTTGCTCTTTTTCAGTTACGTAGCAATCGGAATTTTGTCGTCTACCGAATTGTCTTTTTATATGAAAAAAAACAAGTATTTCAGATTTAATACTATAAAAGAACATCAAATTTTACCTTCAATTTCAATTATTGCGCCGGCTTATAACGAGGAAGCTTCAATTATTGAAAACATCAGAAGTTTACTTTCGCTGGAATATCCAAAAGTTGAAGTGATTGTAGTTAATGATGGCAGCAAAGACAATAGCTTACAAAAAGTTATAGATTATTACCGTTTAGTGAAGGTTGATTATGCTTTTACCGAAACCTTACAAACCGCCAAAGTACGAGGAATTTACAAATCGACAAATGTTGCTTATGCAAATTTAATTTATGTAGATAAAGAAAACGGAGGAAAAGCAGATGCGCTGAATGTTGGTATAAATATTTCGCGTTCAGACTTATTTCTGGCTATTGATGTAGATTCTATAATTGAACACGATGCCATTTTGCGAATGGTAAAACCGTTTTTGGAAGAACAAGACAATCAGAAAGTTATTGCCGCCGGTGGTGTGGTGCGTGTAGCTAACTCGTGCGAAATAAAAGATGGACGGGTAGTAAAAGTGAATTACCCGAAAAATTTCTGGGCAAAATTTCAGGTTCTGGAATATTTCAGGGCTTTTACATTGGGCAGAATGGCTTGGAGCAGAATTAACGGGTTACTAATTATTTCGGGCGCTTTTGGCTTGTTCGACAGGCAAGTGGCACTAAAAGTAGGTGGTTACGACGTAACTACAGTAGGTGAAGATTTTGAACTTGTGGTTCGTATGCGAAAATATATGCACTCCCTAGCCAAACAAAAATATAAAGTAGCATTTATCCCCGACCCGCTTTGCTGGACAGAAGTACCGTCGAAACTGAAAATCTTAAAGAACCAACGCAATCGTTGGACTCGAGGCTCTATTGATACCGTAGTAAAACACAAAGGGATGTTTTTCAATCCAAAGTTCGGTAAACTCGGAATGATTAGTTTTCCGTATTGGGTCCTTTTTGAGTGGCTTGCACCTATTGTTGAAATCATCGGATTGATTTATTTTACGACGATGATAATTTTAGGCAGCGTCAACTATTTGGTTTTCTTTATATTATTGGCATTTGTGTTTTCATTCTCGCTGTTTTATTCATCTTTCGCAGTGTTTTACGAAACTTACAATTTCAGCCGATACAAAGGATACAAATTTTTATACAAAGTAATACTGATTGCTTTGGCAGAAATGATTATTTACCACCCTTTGAATGTATATTTTGCTCTTTTGGGCAACTACCGTTTTTTTATAAAAGGGGATAAAAAAGGTTGGGGAAAAATGACCCGTACAGCATTTGATAATTCAAAAAAAAAGTAAATGATGGAAAATAAATGGTCAGATAAGTATTTAATAGATATTGATGAAATTGATGAACAGCACAGAGGGTTTTTTGAACTTTGGGACAAGGAATACCGAAGGTTAGATATAAAAAGACCTGAACAACTTGCTCAAATAATCGGGAAGTTGGAAAATTATACCAAAAATCATTTCTTGTATGAAGAAAAATTACTCGAAAAATGCGGTTATGAAAACATTGAAAATCACAAAGCGCAACACCGGTTTTTTATTCAAAAGGTCGATGAAATGAAACAGGAACTTGCATACATAAATCCTTTGCTGTTTGAAAAAACAGCCGCTTTTATGAAAAAATGGTTTTTGAGCCATATTATGCAATCCGACAAGGATTTTGCAGAAGTTGTTAAGCAGTCAGAAAAATAGTTTATATGAAACAAACACTTATACTTTTTTGTATTTTATGTGTAAATATTTCTTATTCGCAAAATTTCACCGGTAGCGAAATACCATTTTCTACTAACGAAACTCATCTGACAGTTTGGAACGGTAGAGAATATATACCCTTTTTTGTAAAAGGCACAAATCTTGGAGTTTCTGTTCCCGGCACTTTCCCCGGCGAACTTGCAGCAAGTCAAAATCAATATGCACAATGGTTTGAACAAATCAAACAAGCCGGTTTCAATTGTATTCGGCTTTACACCTTGCATTATCCACGATTTTACGAAGTACTTGACTCGTTTAATATTGCAAATCCGCAAAATCCTTTGTTGTTTATTCAAGGGGTCTGGTTAAATGAAGACCTGCCCGGCTACCAACATGATTTGCATTTCATGACGGATACTTTCAACATTGAAATGGAGGAAAACATTGATTGTGTGCATGGTAACAGATTTATTCCCGTACGTCAGGGTAAAGCATTCGGACATTACACAGCAGATGTATCAAAATGGTGTTTGGCATACATTATTGGCAGAGAAGTTTATCCCGAAGAAATTATAACAACAGACAAAAATCACAACCAAATAACAAGTTTTTCGGGCAATCATTTTTCAATTACCGGGGCAACGGCTTCGGAAGTTTGGTTTACCGAAAAATTAGACCATCTAGTGACTTATGAATTTTCAAATTATAATACGCAACGTCCTGTTAGTTCGTCAAGTTGGCCAACCCTTGATCCGCTAACACATCCCGAAGAAATTAACAATTATGAAGATACGGCTTCGGTTGATTTATCAAAAATTATACTTGATAATGCTCCGGCGGGTCTGTTTATCAGCTATCACGCTTATCCGTATTATCCCGATTTTGTGAGTTTGCAATCCAATTACTTAGATTATTATGATGAGTATGGCTCAAATAGTTATATGGGCTATTTAACCGAATTAAAATCTCACTACCCGGATCTTCCTCTGATAGTTGCCGAATTTGGTGTGCCATCGAGTTGGGGCGTAGCTCATTACGCAACTTCGGGTATGAATCACGGTGGCTTTGATGAATACGGACAAGGCGAAACAAATGTTAGAATTTTGCAAACCATAGAGAATACGAATTGTGGCGGAGGTATTCATTTTGCTTGGATTGATGAATGGTTCAAACGAACCTGGATAACGGACCCTGTTGATTATATCGCAGAAAGTAGAATTCTATGGCATAATATTACTGCAGCAGAGCAAAACTACGGACTCGTTAAATTTAAAAAGGATACAGATTTACAACTGATTAAGCAATTCGACGTGTCATCTGCAATTACAGAAATTAAAGCGGATGCAAATTATGCTTTTTTGGAAATGGAAGTGGGTTTAAGTAATCCGCTCAATAATCCTGATGAAATGTGGATAACTCTTGATACTTATGCCGATGAACTGGGGGAATCGAAATTACCCAACGGCGTAAATATTCCGTTTCGTTCCGAATTTGCTTTGCATATTACAAATCATTCTGCCAATTTATATGTTACCCAGGCTTATGATATCTTCGGCATCTGGCATAATGTTTCGGAAGTGGAACAATTATACCGTTCAATAGCAACCGATGGAGCGCCATGGTACATTGTAAGGTGGAAAAATAACAGTGGTCACTCTGACGTGCAATACATTGGTAATTTGCAGGTTAACTACAGTTTTCAAAACCCGTCGTCAAAAGATTGCGTTACCATTTATGATGATAAATTGAATATTCGCATTCCATATTCTTTGTTAAATATTGTTGCCCCAAATCAATTAAAAGTTTTACACGATTACAGGGCAACACCCGAAACCGAAGATACGGTTTCAACCGGTATCAATATTGGTATACATTACGATAATCAATGGTTTACAACCGATGATCGTTTTCTTTGGAATAGCTGGAATAGCATTGAAGATTCAACTTTACTTGAAACTTTTAAAACTTCATATTTTGTAATGGGAAACCTTCTTAATCAGTTTAATACAGCTGCAATAGCGGTTTGTGATACGTTTGTTTTTGAAAATGAGACGTATCCGGTTAGTGTCGATTCTCTGAACGGTGTATTGAAAAATGATTTCGATTTAGACGGAAATTTATTGATTAGTTTAATATCCGAATCGCCTGAAAATGGACAGGTTATATTAAACAATGATGGTTCGTTTGTGTATCAACCAAACATTGGTTTCAACAGCTACGATTATTTTAAATACTATATTTATGACGGTCACAGTTTATCTGAGCCTAATACAGTAGTTATAAACGTAGTTGGCAACACCGTTGAAATCGACGAAGTTATTGCTGACCTGAACGAAATGTTAAAAATTTATCCAAATCCCACAACGTCCCGGGTAACCATAAAAACAGAAATTATTTTTGATGAAATCAAACTTTTTAATATGGCAGGTCAATTGATAAAAACCCTTCAATACGGTCAAAATCATTATGAAATAGATCTTTCTGCATATAATAGCGGAACATTTTTGCTGGTTGCAAAACACAAAAACAAATATATTTCAAAAAAAATTATTAAAACGAATTAAAACTATTAAAAAAAACGAGCCCACAAGCCGCCTGAAAAAAAAATAATAAAATGACTGTGACACATAAAACGAATAATGGCATTGATTTACAAGATTGAAAAATAGCACCTCTGGCGGAATCGGTGGTCTATTTTATGGCCGAAAAAATGCAAAAATGAAAGAGAAAAAATCTAAAATCACCATTCGAGAAACAAAGGAAACGAAATTAGTCTCGATAAGTACGGATGTAAAACCTGAGGTTTTTAATGCAATCACTGAAAAGTGGCAATCACTGTTAGATACAATTGCAAAAATCGTTCATGTTCCTTCTGGTTTGATCATGAGATTAAACGAAGATACCATTGAAGTTTTTCTAAAAAGTCAAACGAAAGGAAATCCATATCATGCAGGAGAAAAAGCAGACTTAATTTATGGGTTGTATTGTGAAACAGTTATTGGAACACAAGAAGAATTACTCGTTCCTGATGCCACAAAAAGTCCTGTCTGGAGAAAAAACAATCCTGATGTTGACATTAATATGATTTCTTACCTGGGTTATCCAATTAACTGGCCTGATGGAAAAGTCTTTGGAACAGTTTGTTTACTTGATAATAAAGAAAACAATTATAGCGAGAACTTTAAAAAACTCCTGTACCTAACAAAAAAACACATTGAATCAGATTTGCAGTTAATACTTTCTAAAATTGAGTTAGAAGAATTAAATAAAAGCCTGGAAGAAACCAGTGGCATAAAAACAAGGTTTCTGTCATTGATATCGCATGATGTGCGTGGCGGAATAGGAACACTGAATGAATTTTTAAAATTAATGATCACCAAGTTTGATACCTATGAAAGAGAAAAGTTAAAAAAATACTTAATTTCATTAAATCATATCACCAACTCCTCCTTTATACTCTTAGAGAATCTGTTAAGTTGGTCAAAAAATGATTTGCTTCATATAGAGGCTGAAAAAAAACAATTTAATATTGTTGAAATGATAGAGAGCTTGTTGTCTTTTTTCAAGTTATCTATCAAAATGAAAAACATAGAAATTGTAAAAGATTATTATGATCATAACATCATGGTATTTGCAGATGAGAACATGCTTAGAGCTTCACTTAGAAATATTCTTTCAAATGCAATTAAGTTTAATAAAAAACACGGTAAAATTAGTATACAAATAAGTAAGCAAGGAAATCATACCCTTATTACAATTGAAGATACAGGAATTGGGATGGATAAAACAACCAAAGAAAAATTGTTTTCATTTTCCGGTTCACATCAGTTTGCTGGAACATCAGGTGAAAGCAGTTCAGGGTTAGGATTATTTTTAACGAAAGATTTTCTTGACAAAAATGATATTAAAGTTAATGTGCAAAGCGAGATTGACAAAGGAACAAAATTTGAACTAACCATTTAACAAGCCAAATCACTTGTTCAGCGAACATGCGGGGAAAGCTTTGCTTATGTTTTATTGCTGTAATATAAAACCTGGTAGTTATATTAATCAAAGCTGCTTTCCCTTGGAAGTGAACCTGCCTGTCCGGTTTACGTGCCGTTAGGCATGCAAGGCAGGAGTGGCTAAAGCCGAAAGGGTCAAAATCGACAAAATAGATTTTCCCTTTGCTAACCATTTGTTAAAATTTGTTTTTATCATAGAATTCGGCTTAAGTATAAACTTATCCGGCAGTAAAACACTGTTTTTCAACGCATAAAGGTTTTATTAAAGCTTCATTTCTTATATTTTAGTGAATAAATGGTTACTTTTAAAAATTAAACACCCTTTTGAGTAATAATAAGAATAAAATAGGTTGATGAAAATACGTTGTATTTAATATTTTTTGAAAAACTGCTCTATTATCGTCACATAAGCAAACACATTAATAAAGTATTTCAAAAAGAAATAAAGGAATATAGTTCAGATAAAGCTGTAATGCATTTTGCTTCAGCTCTTATAATCAGCGATTGGACAGATCCAACAGATAATGGTTGGGAAATTAATTTTCCAACAGGGATTGTTACTGAAACGACAAAAGATAATTACGAATTGGAAATTAAAAAAATATCCTCAAGGCAACTATGTCTTCTTTATGCTCAATCTTTTGAATCATTTGAGAGGTTCTTAAAAAAATTGTCTTTTTGACAGATTGAGCGAGATGCTGCCATCAAAGAATAATCTGAATATCAAATTCAAAGAATTATGGACAATCTTATCAGAAGTAAGACACTCAGTAACTCATAATGAATCATTAATTGATTTTAAGTTAATAAATAAAACAGCCCGCCATTCTGGGATTTTCAATTACTTATTCGATTCAAAAAAAATGTATGATGATTCTGTATTGATTAAATTGGATTATAAGAAGTTTAAAAAATTAATTAAAAGATTTTCGGAATTCGCATTTCAAATATTTAAACTTTTAAGCAAAGAAGAAAATTTAGATTGGAAGAATTAAGACTATACACAACATTTTGCATAAAAAAAAGAAAGCAACGTGCTAAATAATAACAATGTCTACAGTTCTGTAAAGCAGAATCTGCAATTCCGCTAGTTTTTCGAAAGAAATGTAATTTTTCATCCTCTTCCCCTTTCCCCAACGGTTTGGCTATGTATTATTTAAAGTGATTATAAACAATAGACGGACCCAAAAAAGGGAACCCCTAAAAGGACTGTTTTACAGGCCGATCGTTGTTATATTATGCCGTGCTTTGCTTAAACATATTATCCCGTCGTTTGTTAGTTATTCTGGATAATTATAACTTATGAAAGATTCGTGGGAAATAACCATAAAACAATACCTAAAAAAATAAGCAACTATGAAAAACTTTTCAAACAGCAACAAATGTCCGGTTACCGGAGCGGGTGGAACACACAGTCCTGGCAGTGATGTACAAAATCAGGATGCAGGACCTCATCGATTAAACTTAGATATTTTGCGACAGCATTCATCCTTATCCAATCCTATGGGTGAAGAATTTAACTATGCAGAAGAATTTAAAAAACTGGATTTGAAATCCGTAAAGAAAGATATACATGCAATAATGACCGACTCCAAAGACTGGTGGCCGGCAGACTGGGGCCACTATGGCGGACTCTTTATCCGCATGGCATGGCATAGCGCGGGAACATACCGCATGGCCGATGGTCGTGGTGGTGGAGCTACCGCCAATCAGCGCTTTGCGCCGGTAAACAGCTGGCCCGACAATGTGAGCCTTGACAAGGCAAGACGCCTGCTATGGCCTGTTAAACAAAAATATGGAAAGAAACTTTCATGGGCCGATTTGATGATCCTGACCGGTAATGTTGCCCTGGAATCCATGGGCTTTAAAACTTTCGGTTTTGGTGGAGGACGTGAAGATATATGGGAACCGGAAAAAGATATTAACTGGGGCCCGGAACACGAGTGGCTGGCTGATGAACGCCATGATGATCAGGGGAACCTGGAAGGGCGACTCGCTGCCGACCATATGGGACTAATTTATGTTAACCCCGAAGGGCCCAACGGCGAACCCGATCCTGCAAAATCGGCAAAATTCATTCGTCAGTCGTTTAAACGCATGGCCATGAATGATTACGAAACGGTTGCACTTATCGCCGGTGGACACACATTTGGCAAGGTACATGGTGCAGCTCCCGAAGATCACAACGGTTCCGATCCGGAAACAGCTCCTATCCATCAGCAGGGCCTGGGATGGAAAAACAGCTTCGGCACCGGAAAAGGAGCCGACACGATTACCAGTGGCCTTGAAGGGGCATGGACCAATAAACCCACCCAATGGGATATGGGTTTCTTTAAAAATCTTTTTGAATACCATTGGGAGCTGACGAAAAGCCCGGCGGGCAAATACCAGTGGACGCCGAAAGAGAAGGCTGCCCAGGAGTTGGTGCCGGATGCACATATTAAGGGAAAGAAAAATCCTCCGATGATGCTTACCACTGACCTCGCGTTGAAAGTAGACCCTGAATATGAAAAAATATCCAGGCACTTCTATGAAAATCCGGATGAATTTGCCGATGCCTTTGCCCGGGCATGGTTTAAGCTGGTACATCGCGATATGGGACCTAAATCCCGTTATCTCGGTCCGGAAGTTCCTGAGGAAGATTTAATATGGCAGGATCCAATCCCTGCAGTGAATCATCCATTGATCGATAAAAAAGATATCACCACATTAAAAGCCAACGTGTTGGATTCCGGTCTATCTGTTTCTCAGCTGGTAACCACAGCATGGGCTTCTGCTTCCACTTTCCGTGGATCAGACTACCGGGGTGGTGCCAACGGTGCACGCATTCGCCTGGCGCCGCAAAAAGAGTGGGAAGTGAATAACCCTGAACAACTCACCAAGGTATTAAAAACACTTGAAAGTATACATAAGGACTTTAACAGCGCACAGTCCGGTGACAAAAAAGTATCACTGGCCGACCTGATTGTGCTGGCAGGATGTACAGGTGTTGAAAAAGCTGCCCAGGCTGCCGGATTTGATATAACGGTTCCTTTTACGCCCGGCCGTATGGATGCCTCTGACGAGCAGACGGATAATGAGTCGTTTGAAGTCCTGGAGCCGGAAACAGATGGCTTTCGCAACTACCATAAAAAACACTTTAGCCAATGCACCGAAGAGATGCTGGTTGATAAAGCTCAGTTGCTGACACTCACACCCCCCGAAATGACCGTCCTTGTGGGCGGTATGCGAGCGCTGAATGCTAACTGGGATGGATCAAAACATGGTATATTTACCAACCAGCCCGAAGTGCTATCTAATGATTTCTTTGTAAATCTTCTGGATATGAGCACGGAATGGAAACCCAAAACGAAAAACGAAGACTTTTTCGAGGGGCATGACCGCAATTCGGGCGATTTGAAATGGACGGCCTCACGGGTTGACCTGATATTTGGCTCCAACTCAGAGCTTAGGGCGCTGGCCGAAGTTTATGCCAGTGCAGATGCAAGTGAGAAGTTTGTAAAAGACTTTGTTGCAGCCTGGGATAAGGTAATGAACCTCGACCGTTTTGATTTGAAATAAATGTTTGTATGAAACAAAACAGGCTAAAAACTTAAGAGAAAGGGGATGAACGCTCACACCGGGAGGTTGCAGATGAACGTACAATTGTTTATCAGTACATGCATTTACATGGCAACCACCAGGGATTCGATTTACCGGGGTTTATTCAATAAAACAGCGTTTGAAGTAATGATACCTGTTGAACAGCCGGCGGATCGAATCTTGTTCCTGGTTGGACGGAATGAAAGGGAAAAATCAAAAAAAGAAAAGACGGTAAGGGTTGCTACTCCTTTATATTTCGGGTTCGCCTGATCCATTCTATCACATACTTAATTTCCGAATAAGAGTAATCATCACCTAAATATTGTTTAATGGGGTTTAAGCGAAACGTATCAAAGGTTTCAAAAGCGTCCGTAATAATTTCAATCTTTTCGGGTATCAGCAGTTCATAAATATCAATTTTCCCCTGCCCTATACATTTAGCCAGGTGCCCTTCAATGGTCCGAACCGTCAACCCCCGTTCAAGGGCTATTTCTTCCATGTTTTTCCCTTCTTTATACAGTTCAAAAGTAACCAGCTCGGTTTTCTCTTTCTTTTTTCCTTTGGGGCTTTTCTTCTTCTTATTATTCGGTTTTTCTGCCTTTTCCGGTTTTTTTACCGACTGGGTGATTTGCTGTAATGCGTTTTTATCCAGCTCACTGTTGGATAAAACAGCTTCGCATAAAGCTTCTGCCCTGCAGACATGAATGGTGCGGTCGTAAAATACACCTTGCAATGCTTTTAACTCTTTTAGATATTTCTTTACTCCTTTGGCACGACGGACCTTGTCCATGTGCATCCCGATATCCTCCTGCTGCTCATTTATCCAGGGTAAAAAATACGCTTTGGCTGCCGTAATCCTTTCTTTCAGATTGATTAAATAGTTCTCGTTGCCGGAATGGATAATATGCTTCAGCTGGTTTTGAAATTTCTCACACACCACCATTTTTTCCTTTGTTTTTTGCAACAAACCCCGGGCCCAGTCCAGGTGTTTTTGCTTGGCTGATTTTGCCGCATCTTTATCGTACGTTCCAATGTGCTCCTGGATATCAGATACTAATCCATGGAAATTAAATGCTTCTGCCACCTTTTCGTTAACATACTGTTTAGAAGCATTCCGATATTTTTGGTTTATTTCTTGATCGGAAATTTTTGTTTGGGCAAAATCAAACAGCTGCCGGTCTGCTCCGGGACCATCCCAACGTACAGGTTGTGCGAGCACCAGCCCTTTGAGTGAGGTTAACCTCGATAAAGCAACGTACGTTTGCCCTCCAGCAAATACCTGCGAAATATCAATCATGGCTTTTTCAAAGGTAAGCCCCTGACTTTTATGAATGGTAATCGCCCAAGCCAGCTTAATGGGGTAGTGTGTGAAAGTACCCATTATTCTTTCTTGAATATCTTTGGTTTCCGTGTTGAGGGCAAATTTTTTATTTTCCCAAGTATAGGGTTCCACCATAGCCGAAGTGGAGTCGTCTAAAAAGCCCACTTCGATATGTTCCTCATCAACATGCTCCACCTTACCAATTTTCCCGTTAAAATAAGCCTGATTGCCCGAATAATCGTTTTTAATAAACATCACCTGCGCTCCCTCCTTAAGCTCAAGTACCGGGTCTACCGGAAAAGAGTATTCGCTAAAATCACCCTCCACTTCGGCTTTAAACCGAAACGTTTTTCCCGACAATTTATCCAGCGCTTTTTTATTCACCTTATCGGCTTTGTGGTTATGGGTAGTAAGATAAATATATCCCTCATTTTCAAGTAAATCAAAATTCGGCTTATAGTGTTGATTTAATCGTTTCAAATCTTCTGCAGAAACCTCATTCAGCCTAAAATGATTTAATAAATCAATAAATTCAGGATCGGATTGACGAAATATTTTTTCCAACTCCAGGTACACTAAATCGGTTTGCTTAAAAACGCGAGCATTAAAAAAGAAAATATTTTCATAATACGTTTTTAATACAACCCACTCTTCCTTTTTCACGACAGGTGGTAATTGCCATAAATCGCCGATAAATAAAATCTGTAACCCTCCAAAAGGTTTTTGGTTACGCCTTACATAGCGTAAAATTTTATCGATAGCATCCATCATATCGGCACGTAGCATGCTTACCTCATCAATAATCAACAACTCCATTTCGCGGAGTAACGCTTTTTTTTGGCTGTTCATTTTCAAATTCCGAATAAGCGAAGAGGGTGTAGTTAACTGAAAAGATAAGTTTACGCCGTCCGGAATCTGAGAATCCGGAATATAAGACCCAAAGGGCAAATGAAAAAGAGAGTGTAACGTAACACCGCCAGCATTAATGGCTGCTATTCCTGTGGGTGCGGCAATTACGGTTTTTTTGTGAGTCGTATTGACAATCTGTTTTAGCAACGTTGTTTTTCCTGTTCCGGCTTTGCCGGTTAAGAATAGCGTTTGATTGGTTCCATTAACAAACTTTGAAACATATTGCGAAACATTCATCTTTCCTCCCTTTTAAAAAACTCATTAAAACTAATAAATTGTTTGCACACCACGTGGTTTAATTTATTCAAATTTTTTCGGCCTGACAAAAAAATAAACCATATTATATCAAATGTATATCATTTTCTATAACACATTTATGGTTAATCCTAAAACCGTTGCCATACTTTAGTATAATTTCCTGGTTTTTTGTCGAAAAACTTGTTACTTTTCCCGTTTGTTTAAAAAGAGAAACATTCTTGTCATTTTCTCGTTAAGCAAATCATTAGACCTAAATTATCTTACGATGAAAAATTTTTTTACAATTATTTTTGTAATAGTTGCTTTTATAAGCTACGGCGAAATTCCAGGGGGATATTATGACCGTACCGAAGGACTGCAGGGTGAAGAATTAAAAACAGCATTATACAACATTATAAAAAACCACACCGATTACCCCTATACATCAACCAGTACCGATACTTGGGATATATTGAAAAAATCGGATCGCGATCCGGAACATCCGGATAATGTAATTTTAATCTACACCGGATGGTCGGTAAATGGTGCTCAGGAGTACAATAACGGTGCCGGATGGAATCGGGAGCATGTTTGGGCAAAATCGCATGGCTTTCCAGACAAATGGCAGGATGCTTATCGCGATGCACACCACTTACGTCCGTGCGATATTTCAGTTAATTCGGCCCGCGGAACCAAAGATTTTGACAATGGTGGAGAACAACACTCCGAAGCAACCGAATGTTATACCGATGCCGACTCATGGGAGCCCCGCGATGCGGTTAAAGGTGACATTGCCCGCATGATGTTCTATATGGCTACCCGCTACGAAGGTGAAAATGGCGATCCAAACCTGGAGCTTGTAGACTATACCGGTACCGACACATATACTCCCTTTTTTGGAAAATTATCTACCTTAATTAAGTGGAACGAAGAAGATCCGGTAGACGAATTTGAGCGTAACCGCAATGAAGTAGTTTATTCCTACCAGGGCAACCGAAATCCATTTGTCGATCATCCTGATTTTGTAAATGCAATATATAATTCATCAACCACAAGTGTTGTAGATATTGTCCCTAGCGAAAACATCAAGATATATCCTAATCCGGTTAGCCAAACATTAATCCTAGAGACACCCGAAAACTACGCTGTGGAAATTTATTCTAGTATTGGCGAGTTGATCCTTTCAACCACGCAAAAACAAATTGCTGTTAATCATTTTGCAAATGGTGTTTATTTTGTGGTGATTAAGAACCCGATCGGACAAACGGTAAAAAGTGAAAAAATCATTAAACAATAAAAAACCGGCAATAAATGCCGGCTTCGTTTATCAAATTAAATTTTATTTTTTAATCCCAGTAAGTAAGGAATATCCAATAGATTTTCCTCGAGAATAGTTTTCACTTTTTACGGTACCTACATTTTCCGCAATCCATTCTGCAGCTTCTACCCTAACACTAAACATTGTTTTTGTCGTTATAGTATAAGTAATTTTAAAGCAGTCAAATGTGCCTGCATCTGTGGTTATTTGCTCTTTCTCTTCTACTTTTCGCTGGGTAATTTCTGTCGTTAATCCCATAATTCTCATCCCTTCTCTGTAAACAGTAATTTCCAGTTTTCCATCTTCTAAAACATCACCTTCTTTAAGATTGGAAGGGATATCGAGGTTGTTGCTGTTTACTTTTACCTCCATTTCTTCATAAGCAGCCATTGTTTCAGGATCCATGAAGCTTTTCATGTCAACAGAATACACTCCGTTTTCACATTTAACGCCAAACGTTTTGGTTCCCAGTTCTTTTCCCTTTTTATCAAACGACTGAACTTCAATGGTTGCTGAAACAGCTCCTGCATCTTCAGTAACATTTTTAATGGTTTGTGTGCTACTGCCTGTAACTTTATCTTTACCATCATAGCTGGTGTATTCAAGTTTAGCGCCTTCTGTTTTAGGATAATAAAATGTACACTCCTGTGCTAAAGAAAAATAGCAGGGAAAAATAAATATTACTACTATAAAAAATACTTTTTTCATTGGCTATAAATTAAGTGAATACTAAAAATTTATCGAAAATAAATTTAGCAACAAAAAAAGTATTTTACAATAGCAGCGATGTATTAAAAATCAGTTTTTTACAGACATTTTAAAGGGTAGCGTATTTATTTTTTACGTATAAAATAAAAAATAATCCCTATTACAGCACCAACACCTCCAGAAATGAAAACATTTTGTTTAATTTACTGAACACCAATAACTTTACGTCCAAATGATTCTATGGGGTTTGCAGGCCACTGAAATAAAAATTTAATATGAAGATATTCTCCGCCAATTTTTCCAAAGAATAGATATCCAAAGATGAATCCAAGAATACCAAATAAGACAATTAGTAGAATTAACATTTTTATAAAATTCACTGTTGTCCGATAAAAATATTGAATCCATTCTGAAACCTTGATTTTATTTACCATTTATCAATTTCCTATTTCCGGGGCTTTGCCCCTGACCCCACATACTTTCTTGTCTTGAAACAAGAAAGTACGCAAAGAAATTCAAGGCTACGCCCACCTCACTCGAAAAACTACGCGATGTGAGCTAAAAAATCTAAACATGCACTTCCCTTCGGTCAGTGCTTCGAACAGCAGATTTTTTTTAACGCTCACTGTGCTTGTTTTTCGGCTCGCCGGACAATGCCAATCCGAAAACGAATCGTCAAACAAAAAAATAATCAGCTAGCTGGAAAAAAATCTTAAACCCGATGGGTTTACTCGTTTATAAAACGAACCACAAATTACAATCCATGATAATAACCCCCTGGTTCACCTGGGGGTATGATTGCCATCCAACAAAATACTCGGCAAGCACCGCAGACCATTCTTTGCAGATAACAAACATGCCGCGGAATATTAAAATCATAATACACCCCCGGATATGAAGCCTTGATTTTATTTATTTTTTATCGGACAGTAATGTATAAAATTAAACAATCTCATTAAGGAACCCTTTAAAGGTTGTATTAAAATCGGCAGGATTTTCGTAAAAGCACAAATGTCCTGCATCTTTAATGGTTAAAATATTTTTATGCCATAATTGTGGAATAGCAATGTTTTTAAAATAATCGGGGTTGATTAACTGATCTTTTTCGCCTAAAAATAGAGCGACCGGAATTTTTAATTCTTTCAGAATTGAATATTGATCGCTGTAAGCACCTTCATTTAATGATTCAAAAAACACTTCGCGATATCTACTATCAGACTTTCGCATAATTTGTGGTAAAAAATCGGGGTATCTAGTTCCCGGCTCAACAAGCGAGGCTGCAATTTGATGAATATCGCTATCATCGATTCCTGCTTTTGATAATAGCGGTACGGCTTCGTGAGACAAAAACATACCCGGTGCTATTGGATTGGTAAGCGGAACGCTACAAACTAAAGAGATGGCTTTTGCTGAGGGCAAATTTTTTAATGCCTCCAGCAAGATATTTCCACCAAAATTATGTCCAACAAAAACCGATGAACCTAAACTTAATTTTTTACAGAAACCACTTAATACATCTGCTAAAGCTTTTATGGTATAATTTTTTTCTGGATTTTTAGACCATTCGGAATCACTACAACCCGGTAAATCTAAGGCAATAAATCGAAATGCTTCGGATAAGCTCGGGTCAATCAGTTGTCGGATAAAAATAACAGAAGATAATGACGTACCATGAATTAAGATTACAGGTAACCCGGAGGTTTGGGTATCGAAATAGCTAATTTTCTTATCATGAACAATTACCTGAAATTGTTTCATTTCTTGAACTTTTAGAATTTAGCTAAATGTAAAAAAAGTTTAAACACCAATCAAATAAATTTTAGGAGGGTTATCCCAACACATATTTTTGACAAAAACAAATTACTTCCTTAATTATTAGAGAAATATAAAACTATATTTACCCAAATGCGTATATATAATTAATGATATTTAAACCATTAACCCAAAAATAACCAGGAGGTGTTTCCATGAAAAATGATTTTATTTGTCCCCATTGTCAAGGCTACTTAAATGTAGGAGAATACATCATACTATCTGCCGAAACAAGCCATAATGATTCAGGATTAGTTTTAATGAATCCGGAACTCGGTAATTATACTGTAACCCAAAATAAAAATTTCAAAATTCGTGAAGGTGAAAAATATGATTTTTATTGCCCTATATGCCACGAGAAACTTGCAGCCGATATTCATGATAATTTATCGCACATCATTATGAAAGATGATAAGGGTAACGAATATCAAATTTTATTTAGTAAGATTGCCGGTGAAAAAAGTACCTACAAAATTATTGGCGAATCGATAGAAATTTTTGGTGATCATCATTCCAATTATATCGACTTTATAAATCTTAGCCATATAAAATAGTGCTGCATAAAAAAGCCGGCTTTATTGTGGTTAAACTTCTTTAATGGGCTTAAATCCATTTCCAATAACTTCGTTTGCTTCGATTACTGTCATAAATGCTGAGGGATCAATATCTTTTATAAAATCCTGAAGGATAGCTAGTTCTCTACGGTTAACGTTGGTAAAAACAATCTTTTTCTCCAATCCTTTAAACATACCAACCCCATTAATTAATGTTCCTCCCCGATTAAGATCATTAATAATTTTATCCCTTATTTCTTCGTATTTTTCCGAAATAATAAATAGTGCTTTGTCATAACTAACTCCCTGTAAAGTAGCATCAATTACCTTTCCGGTAACATAAATTACAATCCACGAATAAAGTGGTATTTCCCATTCCTTAAAAACAACCAGTCCAAAAAGCACAATAACTGAGTCAACAATTATCATGAGGATACCCAAAGACATTCGTGTATGTTTTGCAGCAATCATAGCAATAATATCGGACCCGCCGGAGGTAGCTTTAGATTTAAATATAAGACCTAAACCAAATCCAATCAATACCCCTCCAAAAATACAAGACAACAATACTTCATCAACCAGAGCTCCATCAAATGCTTCATCTAAAAAATCAATAAAGAAAGAGGAAAGCACAAAACCAACTACGGTTTTCACACCAAACCTGGGCCCTAATATCTTAATGCCTAAAATAGTTAGCGGGATATTCAACATTAAACCAACAAAACCAATTCCCAATCCATCGCTAAAAATGGGTTCTTTAATAAGTGGTATTTTAATTCCATTCCCCATTATTTCGCTGGTAAGATTTTTAACAACAATACCAATCCCATAAACTCCTCCGGGAACAATTTTATGGGGGTCGATAAAATAGACAAATCCAGCAGCAAGAATAAAAGATCCAATAGCTATTAAAGAATAGCTATAAAACCATTCTTTCGATAAAAACTTCTCTTTGGTTAAAAACGACATGATTATATCTTTTTAAAATGAGTGGCAAAAATATATTTTTTTGGTGAAATAAATGCAAAAAAGCAAGGTTTGTAAAACCCTGCTTTTCTTCTCCTTAAATAAAATATTTTCTATCCACCAGTTGCACTAAAGCTCCCATAACGACTAAGGTCGGTTCTGGAATTAACTACCATTACCGGAATTTTTGCCGAATTGGCAATAATGTATTGTTCCTGGGCCCCTAGTACATAATCGGTTAAACCAATGCCTTTGGTAGTCATAATTAAAATCATATCAGCATCTACTTTTTGAGCAAAAGCAATAGACTCTTCAGCAGAATTGCTTCCTTCAATTTTTTGCAGCTCGTAATTACAATCGTATTTATCTAAAATTTTCTCAGCAAAATGAACATTGGCCAATAATTTTGAATTTAAAGATTTGTCTTTAATGGTTGGCACAATAATATTGATTTTAACCTCGAAATACTTGACCAAAAACAATGCCCATTGCAATTTTTGTTTTGCTTCTGAACGATAATCAAGCGGGAATACAACATCTTTAAAAATCTCTGTTTTAGAAGGTGGCCCTTGGACCACAATAAAAGGAGTTTTAGAACCAACAATAACTTTTAAAGCATAACTACCTGTAAATTTTTGCATACCCTTAATCCCATGAGTACCCATAACAACCATGCTTACATTATTTTCAGAAGCATAATCAGAAATAATATGAAACAAACTTCCTTCTAAAACTAAAGGTTCAAGAGGAACATCATATTTTTCTTTTAAGCGATCAATGTCTTTATTCAGCTCATTGAGTGCTTCTTCTCCTTTTTTCATAGATTTTACTACATGGATTAATTTAATTCGATTGTTAATGTGCTTCGAAATTTTTACAGCATGTTGTAACGCATTTTCAGCAACTTCTGTAAAATCCCAAGGAACCAGCAAAGTGTCTTTTTCCATAATTGTAACGGTTTATACACAACGGAGTTTAAAATTTATAATTGATGGGAAAAGTTAAATAAAACTTAACTGATTTGCAAAATTTTTTTAATTTTATTGAATAGTTGGGTTTATTTTAAATCATTTTAATAGGATATTTTTATTCTACAACAGATATTTTTTATTGTTTTTCAATAAAAATCTTTTACTTTGCTTATTCAATAATTTTATAGGTTATGACAAAAAATAAAAAAGTAAAAAATAAAAAAATTATTGAGTTCATATATGCTTTATTATCAGCATTTTTAGGAATTGGCGTATTGTCAATCATTCTTTCGGTATTCCTTTTCTTCCTTACGCTTTTTAAACCAGACTTTGAACCTTTTTCTCCGGTTATTGATGTTCCCATTGAAATTAACGAAGAAGCCAAGCTAGAAGTTAAGGATGGCTCTTCATACAATATTTTTATCGATGAAGCATATTTTTCATTTAATGTAGATAACCAATATGGCATGGCAGGAGTAATTAATTACTTATATTTTATTTTTATTTTATTCATAGCATTTTATATTATCTTTTTATTGTGGAAAATATTTCGTTCAATGCGTATTTCGTTAAAAAATGAAAATCCTTTTCATCCCAAAAATATTTGGCGTATTCGCAAAATTGCCATAGCTATTTTTGTTTCTGGTCTTCTGAAAATAAGCTATCCTCTTTTTATAAAGTTTCTCTGGCTAAATAAAATATTCGTTTTTAACCAATCTTTTAATATCCGGTTAAATTTTGATGCCTCCATAGATTTATTTTGGGCATTAATTGTATTGGTCGTTGCAGAAATTTACCGCATAGGATTAGAAATTAAAAAAGAACAAGAATTAACGATTTAAAAAGAACTAAAGATGCCCATCATAACGAACCTGGATCATATGCTCGCCAAACGCAACATAACGTTAACCGAGCTTTCAGGAAAGGTACATATTACGATTGCCAATTTATCCATTTTAAAAAGCGGAAAAGCAAAAGCCATCAGATTCTCGACTTTAGAAGCCATTTGTAAAGTGCTGGATTGCAAACCAGGAGATATTTTAGATCATATTCCTGAGGAAAATAAAGAAAATCAAAATAATGAATAATATTAACCATTTAAACAAATCTTTAACATTTAAATTATGAAAATTAAACATTTAATCGCAACAATGGTTTTGGTGGTAATAACCTTAAGTATTTATGCCCAAACAAACCAAATTGAATTTGAAGAGTACGACCTTGATAATGGATTACATGTAATTTTACATCAAGATAAAAGTACACCCATAGTAGCTGTAACCGTAACCTATCATGTAGGTTCAAAAAATGAAAAACCTAGCAGAACGGGATTTGCTCATTTTTTTGAACACCTGATGTTTGAGGGAACAAAAAATATTGCTCGGGGAGAATATTCAGAAATTGTAGAAAAAGCGGGAGGGTTACTCAATGCAAATACTACGAACGACCGAACATATTATTATGAACTGCTTCCGTCAAACCAGCTTGAGTTAGGACTTTGGCTCGAAGCCGAACGAATGCTTCATGCCAAAGTTGATTCGATAGGTATTGCAACACAAAAAAATGTCGTTATTGAGGAATACAAACAACGATATGAAAATCAACCTTACGGAACTATTTTAATCGAAACCTGCAAAAGAGCCTATAAAAAACACCCATATCAATGGGCAACCATCGGTGATCCGGAGCATATCCGTGCTGCCAAAGATGAAGAGTTCCAGGAATTTTATGATATGTTTTATGTCCCTAACAATGCTGTATTAACAATTACCGGAGATATTGACATTGACGAAACCAAAAAACTGGTTGAAAAATATTATGCCGGAATTCCCAAAAGAGAAAATGAGATCTACAGACCTAAAATTACAGAACCTGTCAAGCATAAAGAAATTAGAGATACGGTGTATGATAATATACAACTTCCGGCTGTTATTCAGGCTTATCACCTTCCAGCAATGGGTAGCGTTGATTATTATGCGGTAAATATGCTGTCTACATTATTATCTAGCGGTGAAAGCTCCAGACTTTATAAAACGCTGGTGGATCAAAAACAGCTGGCTTTATTTGCTGCATCATTCCCTTTACCTTTTGAAGATCCAGGGCTTGCTTTAACTTACTCTATTCCCAACATAAATGTTGACCCTGCAGAACTGGAAGAAGCAATGAATAAAGAGATTAAAAAGGTTAGAAATGAACTGATTTCAGATAAAGAATTGGAAAAATTAAAAAACCAAATAGAAAGTCAAATTGTTAGCAGTAATACAACTCTAGCCAATAGAGCCTATAACTTAGCCATTAACTACACTTTTTTCAAAAACACAAATCTGATCAATACAGAAATAGATAAATATATGGCTGTTACCAAAAAAGATATTAAAAGGGTAGCCAACAAATATTTTAGAGATGATAACAGGGTGGTTCTGTATTACTTACCTCAGAAAAATTAAAAACATTATTTAACTAAAATTAAAAATTTTAAATCATGAAAAATTTTAAACAAACCATATCATTCCTTTTTATTGCAATATTATTTATTGCACCAGTAAAAGCACAGCTTGACCGAAGTGTTAGGCCCGAACCCGGACCCGCTCCGGAAATAAAAATCGGAGAACACAAAACCTTTACTTTAAATAATGGCTTAAAAGTAATTGTCGTAGAAAATCATAAAGTTCCGGTGGTTTCATTTCAGCTTACCCTTGATGTGGATCCTGTAATGGAAAAAGATGCCGTTGGTTATGTTAGTACCACAGGAAATTTATTGCGCGCAGGAACAAAATCAAAAACCAAACCAGAAATTGATGAGAAAGTTGATTTTATTGGTGCTACATTAAACACTTATTCTAATGGGATATTTGCCCGTACATTAAAAAAACACACTGAAGAGTTGGTTGAATTAATGTCTGATGTATTGTTAAATCCTGTTTTTCCTGAGTCCGAATTAGAAAAAAATAAAAAACAAGCGATTTCAGGATTAAAATCTTCTGAAACAAATCCGGGAGCCATAGCAAACCGTGTAGCTCAAAAGTTGCGTTACCCCAATCTTCCTTATGGTGAAATTCGTACCGAAGAAACCATTAACAATATTACCCAAGAAAAATGTTTGGAATATTATAATAATAATTATAAACCGAATAAAGCATATTTAGTTATTGTTGGTGATATTACCGAAAAAGAATCTAAAACCCTTACTGAAAAATATTTTGGAAAATGGGAAAAAGGAAAGGTTCCTGAACATGCTTATCAATTTCCTAACAAAAATATTGGAACTCGCGTTGCAATAGTAAATAATGAAGATGCTGTACAGTCGATTATTAAAATTACTTATCCAATTAACTTAAAACCCGGAAGTGGAGATTATATTCCAACGTATTTAACCAACCAAATCTTTGGTGGTGGAATCTTTTCCGGAAGATTAATGCAAAATCTCCGCGAAGATAAAGCTTATACATACGGCGCACGCTCTTCAATCTCTCCAGATCCATTAGCCGGTTATTTTGAAGCAGGAGCAGAAGTCGGTACAGAAGTAACGGATAGTGCTATTACACAATTTCTTTATGAAATGAACAGAATTAGGAATGAGAAAGTCAGCGAAAATGAAATACAGTTGTCGAAAAATGTATCCACCGGATCTTTTGCTTTGTCGTTAGAAAGACCTCAAACCATTGCCCGTTTTGCTTTTAATACTCAAAGATATAACCTGCCAGAAGATTATTATGCAACATATCTAGAAAAATTAAATGCTGTTACAATAAATGAAATACAGCAAATGGCAAAAAAATATATCACTCCTGATAATGCTGTTATTTTAGTGGTTGGAGATAAAAACAAACTGTACGATCGATTAAAACCCTTTGATGCTGATGGAAAAATTGAGGTTTATGATGCTTATGGAAATCCGGTGAAAGAAGAAAAAGCGAAGGCATTGCCTGAAGGGATGACGGCAAAAACAGTTATAGAAAAATATATTGAAGCGATTGGAGGAAAAGAAAAACTACAATCGATGGACGATATTACCATCAATGCAAGCACTGAAATGAATGGAATGCAAATTAACCAGGTTACTTACCAAAAAGCACCCAATAAATTTAACATGAAAATGTCTATGAATGGCAATGTTATGACCGAACAAAAATTTAACGGTAAAGAGGGTGTGGTTAAAAGTTTCCAGGGGGAACAAAAAATTGAAGGAGAAAACCTTGAAAAACTAAAAATTGAATCGACCCTAAACCCTGAATTAAAATATGATGAGCTTGGTATAAAACTTGAATTAGTCGCCATTGAAAGCGTTAACGAAAAAGGTGCCTACAAAATAAAAGTTGAATCACCAACAGGAGAAGTTAAATATGACTTTTATGATGTGGAGTCCGGATTGAGGGTTCAAACCAAACAAAAGGTCACCACCCCTCAAGGAGAAATGACACAAACACAATTTTATTTAAATTATGAAGATTTTGACGGCATAAAATATCCTACACTCATTCGGATAACAGGAATGCAAAATCTTGAATTAAACGTTGATTCTGTTGAAATTAATACAGGATTAGAGGACGAAATATTTGAATAAATTTTATTTTTTTTAAAACTTTTCCAAAGTTTAAATACTTTGGAAAAGTTTTTCTATTTAAAATTAAAGTTTTGTATAGGTTGAATATTTAGGGAACAAATATGTAAGCAATAAAAATACAACCAGAGATGCAGAGATTCCAAAAATATTGGGATCCAATCCTAAAGGTAATTCAACATTTACCTCTGTAAGTATAAGGGTTGTTGAGCCGCCAACCATCATCGCCCAAATAGCAGCCAAAGCATTTTTTCTTTTTCCGAAAAATGCTCCCAGCAACGGAATAAACAAACCAGATACCATAAAGGCATACGAATAAAGCATTAACTCTAGTACATTTTCCATTTTTAGAGCCAATACTAGGGCTAAAACACCAATTAGAAGAGTAAGAATTTGTGATAATCGTAATTGGCTTTTTTGATTTTCTTTTATAGGAAAAATTCTGCTTAAAATATCGGTAAGTACATTCCCTGATGCGGCCATTAAGCAACTATCAGCAGTAGACATAATGGCCGAGAAGTATGCAGACATCATTAACCCCATTAAACCAACAGGTAAAATAGTTCGAAGCAATAAGGGTAATCCCATTTCCGGGTCGATACTTTCGAAAGTAGCATACCCTAATTCAGCAAACATACCCTGGTCCAATGCAACTCGGGAGAACAAACCTAATGTAACACCCATAAAGGCCATTAAGGGCCATTCAAACACCCCCGCAATAAACCACGCTCTTTGCGCTTGTTTTTTTCCTTTTGTAGCATAAATACGTTGGTAAAGAGTCATTCCAACAAACCAGATCGGAATAATGGTAACACCCCAGTTTACCAGTTGCTGCCAGGTAACATTAGAGAGTTTTAATAATTCCGGATGAACGTTCGCTCTTAAGGCTTCCATTCCGCCAATGGCTTGATATCCCAAAGGAATGCCAATAAGAATTAATCCACTCATCAGAATAATCCACTGAATGGTATCGGTATAAATTACTGCCTTTAATCCACCCATAACCGTATAAATAACCGCAATAGCCCCCATAATAATCAAAGCCATATTAATATCTAATCCAACGAATGAAGCCGAGGCTAATTTTGCTCCGGCCAGTAACTGGGAACTGGTAAAGCCGATGTATCCAATAGCCGAAATAATACCGGCAACCAAAGCAACACGCTTACCATAAAAGTTGCCGAATATTTGAGGAAAAGTATATAAGTCCATTTTTTTCATCAATTGTGCCACTTTGGGTATTAGAAGAGCTGCACTTATCCAGGCGCCAATTAATCCGGTAAACAGCATCCACGAACCCGATAAACCCATTACAAATCCCAGTCCGCCTAAACCAATGGAAAAACCGCCACCCACATCCGTAGCTACTACTGATAGGCCTACATGTAAACTTCCCATGCTTCTTCCTCCCACAAAATAATCATCAGGATTTTTATTCCGACGAAGAAAAAAGTAACCAACACCCAACATTAAAATCATATACAATATAAAAATGGATAAATCAATGATATGCATAGCTCAACCTTTTTTTAATTAATGTGTTTTAAAAAAATGTATAATAGATAATTAAAAATCACTATATAAATAATAAATTTAAGCTTAATAAAATTTTCTTTTATTATAAACAATAAATCATAATATCCCAAATATCTTTTTATTTTATTCAAACAAAAAATGCTGCTCTATAGAAGCAGCATTAAAAAAGATCTTATCGATTAATAATTAATGTATAATCAATCGGCGCGTAATAGTTACTCCTGTGTTGACAGATATTTTCAGCAAATAGATTCCGGAAACGACTCCTTGCAAATACATTATATCCTTTTGATTAAAGGTTACTTTGGTTTCTACAAAAACTAAAGATCCAATGGCATCATACAATTTAAAATCTACCTTTCCGGCATATCCCGGAATAACAATATTAATTCTTCCTGTTGAGGGATTAGGAAATATTTTGGCTTGATTTATCTTTACCCCTTCGATCGCGTTTGCTTCTGAAACTTCATAGCTGTCTTCATAACTTGTTTCTGCCCCCAAATCATCTTTTGCCAGAATAATAAAGTGAATCGTCGTTCCTGCTGGTTGCTTTCCAATTTGTCCTGAATATTTACCTTCTGTAAAGCTCATATCTTGCTCGACATATGCTTCCTCGTTTTTTTTCCATTTTAAAATAACCGATTCAATATTTCCATCCTCATCATCAACGGATGCGGAGATAATAACATCATCTTCATCTGTAGGATTTTCTGGTTCTATAAAAACATTAGAAATTACAGGCTTTTCATTGGTGGTAGCATCCCCTTCTACCAGCACATCATCGATCTGCATGGTGGTTGTTAACGAAGGATCACCACCGGTATATTTAAAAGCAATATAAACTGTATTTCCTGTATAATCATTTAGGTAAAGATCACCCGAAGCAGTCCAGTTTGTTGCATAACCTTCGGAATTCCCGGTTGAAAGAGTCGGATTCAATTTAATCCACGAGCATCCGTTAGGATCTCCAGACCCAGTATAGTCGGTGGATATAAATACTTCCAATGGATCTCCGTTGTTGTACCCATCCTTACTTTTAAACGAGAAAATTACTTCGGAATAACCGGTTAGATCAAGCGCAGGGGTAATTAACCAACCAATGTTTGTAGACTCTCCAGTATCATAAGCACTAAACTGTGCATACAGATTTCCATCATATTCTCTTCCTTCCCAGGTTTCGGTACCGGCTTCGATGTAATGTGTCCAGCCATTGATGTCGACCGGCTGATATTCGGTTACGGTTTCAAAATCCTCCGCAAAAGGAAGACCAACAGCACCTTCATCATTTACCGTATAACTTTGTATAGAGGAAGTGTTGATTGCAGCAGAATCATCTTCTGCTTCTATTGTATAATAAACAGTTGTTCCATCTGCATGAGCAGGAATAGGTGCATCAGCAACATAGTTGTCTCCGGTTGAATTCGACATATTGATGGTATTGGATAAACTGCCCGCATTTAACCCCCAGTTCAGCTGGGTAGTGGTTATAGTCCCATCAGGATCGGTAATAGTAGCCGAAACCGTAACACTTTCGGCAGAGGATGGAATTTGCGGAGAAATGGTAATGTTGGTGATGGACGGAGGAACATTTTCTCCGCCACCCCAAATTTGTGCAACAAATTCAGGATGATCAATAAATGGGTTCCGGTTATTTTGATAAGAATAAATTACGTTATTTCTGTTTCGTTCAAAATCATCTACGGGGTCTTGAGTGTGCCACTCCAATAAAGTACTTAATTTCCCAAATAATGGATTTGAAGTAGGATAAGTAATATAATCAACCAACTCCAGGTCTGGCTCACCAGAAACATCTCCTTCGTAACGCACAGCCATATAAAACATTATACGTGCTATATCGCCTTTAACGGCATCGCGGGGTTCCCATGTGTTTGAAGTATAATAACATTCCGTTGCCACTGAATGTTGTGTACCTCCATTATCAAAATCCTTACTATCTCTATCTCCATTAACACCTATGTTGGATGGCTTTAAGTGATGAGCATCTGTCCCTGCTCCTTGAGAAGTACCGAAATCTCCATGTGATTTTGCCCATACATGTTCCCGGTTCCACCCATTTCCATTATTGTATTCTTGTTCCGCATTTACCGAGCTTCCTGTATAAATTAAAATTACATTATCAGCATACTCAGGATCTTTATCTGCCTGTTTTAAAATGTCCCAGGTATCAGTTCCACTATCAGAATACGGATATTCAAAATGATCATCAATAATGTCATGCAAAGCTGCTTTTAATTGATTATTTGTTAATCCTTCTGCACTATCATAATACCCGTCAGGAATTTGGGCAAAAAGCGTTTGGGAAAAAATAAATATAACCGAAGTGAAAAAAATTTTTTTGAGTAACATATAAAAAAAATTTGCGCTTATTAAATTTTTCGAAAAAAGGGGGTAATGTTACAAAAAATTCAACAAACAGTCCTTCTATTTTCATTCTATTTTTTTACTTTCGTCAAATAATCGAAAACCAAATTATTTTAAAGCTTTATGAGAGCAGTTATACAACGTGTTACTGAAGCGTCTGTTTCAATAGAGAACAAAATAAAATCATCCATAAAAAAAGGATTGTTAGTTTTAATTGGGATTGAAAATGCAGATACCGATGAAGACATACGTTGGCTAAGCAACAAAATCTGCCAGTTACGAATTTTTGATGACAAGGAGGGCATCATGAATTTATCGGTAAAAGATGTGGAGGGAGAGATTCTTGCTATCAGTCAGTTTACCCTACATGCCAAAACCAAAAAAGGAAACCGGCCCTCATATCAGCATGCAGCAAAACCGGAAATTGCTATTCCTGTTTACCATAAATTTGTTGATCAGCTGAAAGCCGATTTGGGAAAAGAAATAAAAACCGGCGAGTTTGGTGCATATATGCAAATAAGTTTAACAAATGATGGCCCGGTAACTATTACTATAGACACTAAAAATAAAGCATAACCAAATGGCTTCATCCAACCAGGCACTTCTTGAACGAGCAACATTAATAGTAGCTTCTTTTGCCTCATTTGCAACTCCATTTATTGGTTCGGCAACCAATATTGCTCTGCCATCCATAGGAAAAGAATTTTCGGCCGATGCAGTTACCTTAAGCTGGGTTGCTACCTCGTTTTTGTTGTCGGCTGCAGTTTTTTTAACACCCTTTGGGCGCATAGCCGACATTTTTGGCCGCAAAAAAGTGCTTAATTATGGCCTAATTATATTTACGATTGCTTCGTTTTTTTGCGCATTCGCTCCGGGAATTAACGAATTAATTTTTTGGAGGGTAATCCAGGGTCTTGGTGGAGCAATGATTTTCGGAACTGCTATGGCCATTATTACTTCTGTTTTTCCAAAAGAAAAACGCGGCAAAGCACTAGGAATCGCTGTGGCATCCGTATATACCGGATTAACATTAGGCCCATTTATTGGCGGTTACTTAACCAAATTTTGGGGCTGGCAGGGAATCTTTTTATTTACCGTTCCGCTGGGAATTATTGCTGTTACACTAAGTTTCATCTACTTAAAACAAGAATGGGCCGATGCTAAAGGGGAGAAATTCGACTGGAAAGGCTCAGTAATTTACAGCGTTGCTATAGTTTCTTTAATGTATGGCTTTGGAGAGTTACCTGCTTTAAAAGGAGTTGCCTTCACTTTACTGGGAGCCTCAGGATTATTCATCTTTATCCTTTTTGAAAAAAAGCAGCAATACCCGGTACTTAATATCCAACTATTTATAAAAAACAAAGTTTTTGCCTTTTCAAATTATGCTGCATTAATTAACTATAGCGCAACCTTTGCCATCGGATTTTTGCTCAGCTTGTATTTACAATATATCAAGGATCTAAATCCTCAGCAAGCCGGTCAGGTGCTCGTCATTCAACCGCTTTTAATGGCTATCTTTTCTCCTCTTACCGGAAAGCTGTCGGATAAACTAGATCCCGGAAAAATAGCCTCTGTTGGAATGGCCTTAATTTCAGCAGGCTTATTTACTATTGCCTTTATTGGCATAAATACAAGCATATTTTTCATTAGCGCAATATTAGTTGTATTTGGAATCGGTTACGCCCTGTTTTCTTCGCCAAACACCAACGCCATTATGAGTTCTGTAGAAAAAAAATATTATGGCATTGCTTCAGGTACTGTTGGAACAATGCGGTTAATAGGACAAATGTCGAGCATGGGAATCGCCATGATGATTTTTTCCATTTTTATTGGGAAAATAGAAATTAATCCATCAAACCATGAAGCTTTTATTACCTCCATCCAAACAGCCTTTTTGATATTCGGAGTACTTTGCTTTATCGGGATTTTTCTTTCTCTTGCTCGGGGAAAATCAAAATAAAAATGAGCACAATCTGATTATTAATTAACAAAATACATGTACACAAAAAATGTCAAAAAAAGTTAGAAACAACAAATTTATTGGTGCATTTGTCAATGAAATGTACGCCATTTTACTGGGTATTGGATTAGGTAATGTTCTATTTGTTCAGCAAATAGATCTAAACAACAAGTTTGAATTATTAATGGGCCTTTTTGTCACCGGAATTGTTTTATTATACTGGTGGGACTGGACCGAATTCTTAGGCGACAATGTAGTTTCATCCAAAGCAGAATTTATCATTGATTTTCTCATCCTGATTAACTTAGAGGTCCTTTTTCTTTTTTATAATAAACCTGAAAATATCGCCTTAATATTTATTTTTTTAGCACTCCTTGATTTTGCCTGGGTTATCAATTATATTATCCAAAACAAAGGAAATTTTATTGCGAAAAACAAAACCTGGATTTCAGAAAAAATTGTTGCCCTTGTTTTATTTTCAACGCTTTACTGCTTATTAAAATTCACGTTTTCAGATATCGATTTGACATACAAAGGATTAGCGGTATTTGTTACCTTTATCCTTGTTCGAAAAATAAGCTTTAAGCAGTTAAAAAATGCCCCCCGATATAGCTTGGAAATCGCAAAACCAGAAGATTATGAAGTGATTGCCGAAATAAACAACAGTTATTTTGATCCGGAAAAGAATAAAGCCTTTATGATTACAGAAATGACTGAAGATATTATTCTTGAACGTATTCATAAAAATTACAGATATTATGTGCTGAGAAAATTTGGGAATGAAGAAATTCTTGGTTTTGTTGAACTATCAAATAGTGTGGGTGAAAATATATTAAGTCAGGTTAACTGGGAAAATGATAAATTTAAAAAGCAGATTCTGGATAATAATGACAACCTACTGTACATTGAAAAAGTTGCAGTAGATAAATCGTATAAAAAACAAGGAGTTGGTGAAGCCCTGTACAAAAACCTTTTTGCAAAATACAGCAACTATTCATTTTATGCTTTTGTCATGGACAAGCCCTATACCAATGAAATTTCAATGAAATTTCATGAAAAACTCGGGTTCGAAGAAGCGGGTATTCTTAAATTAGATGAGTTTAAGGAGTTTAAAGATTATCAAAGTAAAATATATTATAAAAATTAATCAGAGATGACCATACAAGAAGCACAAGAAAAAATTGATCTATGGATAAAAAAATACGGGGTTCGTTATTTTAACGAGTTAACTAATATGGCTTTATTAACCGAAGAGGTGGGTGAACTTGCCCGAATTATTGCCCGTAAATATGGCGAACAGTCATTTAAAAAAACCGATAATGATAAAAACCTGGAAGAAGAAATAGCCGATGTTCTTTTCGTATTAATTTGCTTAGCAAACCAAACAGGTGTAAATTTGACCGATGCATTCATAAAAAATATAGAGAAAAAAACCAAACGCGATGCCCAAAGACATCATGAAAATAAAAAATTAAAATAAAATGAAAAAGAACACTCTTGTTTTTTTTGCTTTATTAAGCATATTAATCCTTAGTTGCGATAATAATGAAAATAATAATGATCCGATTATTCGATTCGAAGGAATAACAGAAGTAAATGATGGTGGAATTTCAACTGGTAATACGGATGAAACAGATTGGAGACTCGATGATAAGTGGACTGAACAAGAAGAAAATATATTTATAAATATTTTGAATAACAAAAAGACCTATTCATTAAAAAATAGTGATGAAATAAAGATAAATCCGGCATATCCAAATCCTTGCAATGATTTTGTTAGATTATCTTTTTCTTTCACTGAAGGTACCACTTTAAAAATAGCTTTGGTTAATCAAAATTTAGAGGTAATTTCTTATGTATCATTTGATGATTATTTAAACAATACCAATATTATTTATGATTTGTCGCAATTAAATTTGAAAAACAATACAATCTATCGTTTTTACTATAAATTTGAACAGTCTGATGGTTCTGCTTTAAAGGGACATGGAGATATTAAAATTTCACAATAAACACCAAACCAAACCTATGAAAAATTTATTTAAAAAATACAATGCTGACTTTCTTGAAAAAAATATTCAGCAAGAAGTTGCTATAATAGCGAACAACAGCCATCAATATGCAACCACGGAAAACCTTAAAACATTATTTAGCTTAATAGACTTAACAAGCTTAAATACAGAAGATAATAGCACACGAATTAAATCAATTTGTGAAAAAATAAATGATTTTAAGAATCATTATAATGAAATACCCAATGTGGCGGCTATTTGTATCTACCCCAGCATGGTTAGTTATGTAAAAAAAAATCTCGCTGCATCGGGAATAGAAATTGCTTCTGTAGGAGGAGGATTTCCTTCGTCGCAAACTTTTTTAGAGGTAAAAATAGATGAGTGTAAAAGAGCCATTGATGCAGGAGCTACAGAAATAGATATTGTACTTAGTGTAGGAGCTTTTTTTGAGAAAAATTATGAGTATTGTTTTAAAGAAATAAAAGACATTAAATCAGCAATTGGCGACAACCATCTTAAAGTGATTCTTGAAAGCGGAGCTTTGCGTTCGCCACAAGAAATTTGGGAAGCCAGCATTTTAGCTATGGAGGCCGGAGCCGATTTTATTAAAACTTCAACCGGCAAACAATCACCTGCTGCGACTACCGATGCGGTATACATAATGACCAAAGCTATCCGGGAATTTTATGAAGCTAGGGGTAAAAAAATTGGCATCAAGCCGGCCGGAGGTATAGCAACACCTGAAGATGCATTGGCTTATTTTGCCATCGTAAAAGAAAATTTGGGCGATGAGTGGTTAAACCCCAAATTATTCAGAATAGGTGCCAGCCGACTGGCTAACAACTTATTAACAGAAATTTATCAAAAAAAAGTAAATTATTTTTAATTAGGTTAAATTTCTGAAAATATTACTACACAAAAACCTACATGTATTGCTCTCAGGCTAAGCTCATTTTAAATTACTTGGTTTAACCCTGATTTGTTATCAACAATTCGGTTGCGGATTAATGTTATATAAAAAACGGAGCCCCTTATAGAGACCCCGTTGCAAAAAAAATTATATGTATTAGATTATATTAATCATCACTAATGGGCATTAAAAATTAATAAACGTTCTTTGAAATTATTTGTATATCGTACTTGTAGCGTTTTTTTTATGCGTGACGATTTGAATTGAAAATATGGATTTTTGCATAAAAAATGTAATTAT
>Ga0209931_1000078_pt1 | contig 49943 bp, 42 predicted proteins | sample SalPonR1_B_D1_MG_FD_185697 | JGI IMG/M metagenome (GOLD analysis project Ga0209931, IMG submission 185697) | Salt pond soil microbial communities from South San Francisco under conditions of wetland restoration - Salt Pond MetaG R1_B_D1_MG... ...
CATAGTATTTAAATGTTTGTGGTAAAACAAAACTACTAAAAAGAGTTGGGAGTTCCTCACGGACTCCCTTCTCTTAAATTTTTATCGGACAACAGTGTTTTTAAATATAAAAATAAAAAAGAACTACTTAATAATTTATACCCAAATGCAAACATAGGATGACTGTTTTCCGGCTTTTTGGACAGCCTCTTTTTTACAAAAATTTTAGGTAAATAAAGTTTACCAAAATTTGATATCCATTTGTTTAAACAAGAAATAATATTTATAGAGTAATTTATTTTCCCAATCTTTTCGGGTTAAAGCCCCACCATGGCCGGCTCCGGGAATCAAATACATATGGTATAAGGATTGTGGACTACCCTTTTCCTGCAGGGTTGCCAGAAATTTATAAGTATGCAATGGGGGTACCCGGTCGTCATGATCACCGGTAATCAGCAATACATTCGGATAACTCACCCCGCTTCTGACATTATGGAGTGGAGAATAGGATTTTTTAGCCTGATATCCCTCCACTTCATCAATGGTTCCAAATTCGATGATATTTGTACTCTTATGACCGATGGTAAACTTCTCAAAACGAATCATATCATATACACCAGCTTCTGCAACAGCCGCTTTAAACAACTCCGGCCGTTGGGTAATTGCTGCTCCCACCAGCATTCCCCCATGAGATGCTCCATAAACAGCAAGTTTTTCAGGATTTGTATACTTCTTATCAATCAAATATTCGGCTGCCGCAATAAAGTCATCAATGGTATTTTGTTTATTCACTCCTCGTCCCTGCTTGCTCCATTCGTTTCCCTGTGCTCCACCTCCTCTCACATTGGGAACTGCGAGAATCCCTCCATGTAAGAGCCAAAGAGCCTGAGATTCATCAAACTTTGGTTCTACGGTAACTCCATAACCTCCATAACCATATAATAGTGTTGGGTTATTTCCATCCAATTCGGTATCTTTTAAACAGGTTATATACATTGGTATTTTTGTACCATCTTTCGAATGATATTTCACATACCTGGTATGCAGGTCTTCGGGATTGTAAGGTACTTGTATTTCCTTTGCGGGTTTATAGCTTAAGTCGTTAAGAGACATCTGATACCAAATATCAGGGTGATAAAAAGACGATACACAAAAATTAGTATACTCTACTGTAGAATCATACTCGTATAGATAGTTGACCTTTTCTCCTTCAGGAAATTCAATCATCTTCAACAATTCTCCTTTCAAATTAAAAATGAGGGCAACAAATACCCCGTCATTTCTGTAGATACACGATAATTTGTCTTTACCCAGCCGATCTACCTTCCGGAGCGGAATATCATACTCGGGAATAAAATTTAGCAATTGATTTTTATGGTTAATACTGGCTATATATACTTTACCATTGGGAGCATTATGATTGGTTCTGAGCAAAACCGAATCTCCGATTTGTTCTTCAATCGTAAAATAAACGGAATCGTTTTCAGGATAGATGAGAAAGTTTCTTAAGAAAATAGAATGATCCTCTTTAATATCTGAATAAGATATCGCATGATATAGATTCCCTTTCGACAGGTAAAAATGGTAAAAATAAATTCTCGACTGGTCCTGCATAAAATAACGGAAAGTATTTACTCCCGAGGTGTCAGGATTATAATATAAGATTTTATCATCGTATTGTCTGTCACCCAGTTTATGATAACAAAATGTTTGTCCTTTGGCGATATCGAGGAGTTCTCTTCCTTTTTCCGGTTCTTTGTATCGGTCATAATAAACTCCTTTCCCGTGCCATAAGATATTACTACTGCTTCTTAAGAACCTAAGGGTATCTGTCAATTGATCTCCGGTTTTTAAATCAAAAAAGTATGCGTCATTCCAGTCGCTTCCACTATGCGAGATAGTTACCGCAACCAGGTCGGTTTCATCGTTCACATACCAATCGGTTATCAGTACATTATCGTTTTTATCTTTACGGAAATCTTTTATCTTAACTAAGGTTTTATAGTTTGTATTGCCTCTTTTGCGATACTGCAAATCGGGGGATCGATTACTGCTTATAAAATTGTATTTAAAAAGATATTTGCTTTTTTTGCGAACAACTTTTTGGTAGGAAAGAGTCCGTTTCTCTCTAACCCCATAATACATGGCAGCAATCTGATTTCTCAGCGTCCAGACCTTTGTTTGTTGATTTTCCAGTTTTTTAGTGATTTTTTGTTGTTCCTCGATCCATGCAGAAAGTCTTTCATCATCCGGATTCTCCATCCACTGGTAAGGATCAGCAATGGATTCGCCAAAATAGGTATCTACCACGGAGTCTTTCGGTGCCTGTGGATATTTATATGTTTTCTGTGCCTGTAAATGGTTAGCTAATAAACATAATACAACAAGCCAGAAAGAAATTTTTAATTGAATCATAAATTAGAGTATTAAAATAAATAGTATAGTTTTTTGTAAGAGTTTATTGAATTATGGTTCATATCTTGATTCGGTTAAGATCTCCTGGTAATGATCATTGAGCATTAATTCCCTTAAAGTAAGCTCAGGATGCCGCTCCATATAGTAGTGTACAATTTTCCAGCCTAACCATACTACAGCTCTTCCAGGTGATTGACGAGGAAAACCTGTGGTAAAAGGAGCCGGGTTAATGTAGTTATTTATGGTCATGTAATCGGTAGAGAAAAGCAATTTTTGATCTACCAGATTATCCCACATGGGTTTTTCATTTTTTTGGCACCATTCCAGTTGTTTGGATGAAAAACCAAATTTTAACGAATCCTCGGTAAAAGGAAACATAGCATCCAGAAAATATTGTATTTTCCCATGATAAATCATATGATTTACCAGATTATCAATAGAATCGTTATAAATAAATTCGGTCATAGCCCAGGCTTTCATGGCATCTGTAGGTATTTTTTCGGGTATCATATTTCGTTGTAAATATTTTGAAATACCCAAACGGTCGTAAAAATCCACATCAGTACCCAAATATTTATCTATTCCAATGGCTAAAATACTGTCACCCACAACAACAGATTGGTTAAATCCACCCTGAAAGGTATATACAGCAGGTACTAACCTGTCCGGGAAATAGTATTTATAATATTTGAAAGCCTGGGTTAATTCTTCTTCAATAAAATCAACAGTGGAAAATTTTTCCATCACTTTTTCATGCACCTGAAACATAGTGTAATCGGTAATAAAACCTGTTACGTAATCGGGATAAGCTTTACTATAAGGGCTTCCAATGTTTATCACATTTTGGCTGTAAAGTTCCAAAAATTCGCCATATTTTTCAATTAAAAATGGAATTTGTTCTTTTACTTCACCAGGGTTAAGATCAAACAAATATTTATCGAGGCGTTTTACTTCAATACTCACATCCATATCATCAACATTGACATCAAACTTATTTTTCTTTGAGCATCCTGATAATAAAAACAATATACTGATAATCGCTAAAATTCCTTTTTTAATCATAATTAATTTTTTTAACATTGAGAAATTAACTAAAACGGATTGATTTTTGATTACTGTACATAAAAATAACCTAAAATGATACGATTTTATATATTTTTGTATGAACAATAAATAAAACCTAAAAATATGAAAAAGTATTTAATTTTAATCATATTCGCTGTAAGCTCTTCAGTAATTTTTGCCCAGGGTTTAAAATTTACTGTATTTGCCGACCCCAAACTTTCGTGGATGTCGCCTGACTTAAAAGATGTTAGTAGCGAAGGTTCAAAACTGGGTGTTAATATTGGGTTAAATGTGGATAATTATTTTGCCAAAAATTATGCTTTCATGACCGGGATTTCGATTGACAACACCGGAGGTAAACTAAAATACGACTTTAAAAAAAATATTGATACCAGAAGCGCTGAAGATTCTATTATCCCAACAGGAAGTGTTTTAAATTATAAATTACAATACATAAACATTCCGTTGGGGTTAAAATTTAAAACCAATCAAATTGGGTACACCACTTTTTATACGCATTTAGGAATTAATGGAGGAATTAATATAAAAGCCACCGGCGAGGTAGATAATTTTGAGTTGAATAATGAAAATATCAGTGATGAGGTAATACTATTCACATTAGGCTATTTTATTGGTGCAGGAGTTGAGTATTCCATTGCCGGAAGCACGGCTATAGTTGTTGGGATAACCTACACCAACGGATTTATTGATATCACACCCGATAATAATAATAAAGTTACCTTAAGCAATTTTGCCCTCAGATTAGGCGTATTATTTTAAAATTGAAAATAAAATAGAACATGAAAATTGCATTAGCCCAATTAAATTTTCACATTGGAAATTTTAAAAAAAATATTTCATCCATTATTGAAAAAATTGAACAAGCAAAGGAGCAACGAGTAGATTTAATTATTTTTTCGGAAATGGCTGTTTGTGGATATCCTCCGCAAGATTTACTGGAACACCGATCGTTTATTGAAAAATGTGAAGAGGCAGTATCCGAAATCTCAGAATATTGTAAAAATATTGCTGTAATTATTGGCGCTCCTACCGTAAATTATCATCCAAGAGGAAAAAGACTATTCAATTCGGCGTTATTTATTGCCGATGGGGAGATTCAATTTGTACAAAACAAAACATTGCTCCCAACCTATGATATTTTTGATGAGTACCGATATTTTGAGCCTAACGATAAATTTAATGTAGTAGAATATAAGGGCAAAAAGATTGCCCTGACTATCTGCGAAGATTTATGGGATGACCAACCAACCCATAATCCGTTTGGAAAAAACCAGCTCTACCAGATAACTCCTATGGAAACAATTAAAGAGCATAATCCTGATTTTATTATAAATATAGCTGCATCTCCATTTTCGTATACTAAAATCTGGGGTAAAAAAAATATTTTTATTCGTAATGCAAAAAAATATAATCTTCCGGTTTTTAATGTGAACCAGGTAGGAGCCCAAACCGAACTTATTTTCGATGGCGGGTCTCTGGTTATCAATCCTGACGGAACCCTTGCGGATGAACTTAACCTGTTTGAAGAAGATTTCAGGATTTATGAATTGGAAGAAATAGAACAATGCACGAATAAACATTCAACAAATGAAGAACCGAATGTTATCGCAAAAATCCATGATGCATTAGTATTAGGAATAAAAGATTATTTCAATAAATTAAATTTCAAAACAGCAACATTAGGGCTTTCAGGAGGCATCGACTCAGCTGTTTCGCTGGTTATTGCGGTTCGTGCACTAGGTGCAAAAAATATCCGTGTGCTTCTGCTTCCATCAAAATTCTCATCCGAGCACTCAATCATTGATGCTATACAATTGACAGAAAACCTAGGTGTACAATATGACATTATCAACATCCAGCATATTGTAGATACGTTTGATGAATCGTTAGAAACTATTTTTAAAGGACTAAAATCGGATGTTACCGAAGAAAATATTCAGGCAAGGGTGCGTGGAACTCTTTTAATGGCACTTTCCAATAAATTTGGGAATATACTTTTAAACACATCCAATAAAAGCGAAGCTGCCGTAGGTTATGGAACCCTTTATGGAGATATGAATGGAGGCTTATCGTTACTGGGGGATGTTTATAAAACCGATGTATACAAACTTGCTCGGTTTATTAACCGCGATAAAGAAATTATTCCCGAAAATACCATTGTTAAACCACCATCGGCTGAGCTACGTCCAAAACAAAAAGACAGCGACTCCCTACCTGACTATGATGTATTGGATAAAATTTTATTTGAGTATATTGAGCTACAAAAACCGATAGAGAATATTTTAGAAAACAATTTTGAAAAAAATATGGTCGAAAAAATCATAAAAATGGTTGACAGCAATGAGTATAAGCGTTATCAGGCACCTCCAATTTTACGAATATCATCAAAGGCTTTTGGTGCAGGACGTAGGATGCCTCTGGTTGCCAACTATAACAATGAATAATTTATTCATTCTTTAAACCCTGGTTGTTTTTTTTAATCATAATATATAAAGCATATTACTCAAAAACGACCGATTTTGTTGAAAAAATTTTATAATATTAGACTAAATGTATACATTTGTGTGTTTTGTAACATATACGTTAAATAATGAACAAATTAATGAATGCCGAATGCCACAATATTATTGACAATCAGATGTCAGTTTTTAGCGTACTAAGTAAAGAAGAAAAAGAGCAGCTAAAAAAGAACAGTACTTGTACCTATTATAAAAAAGGGGATATTATATATAAAGAGGGCGATAAACCTAATGGGCTAATCTGTTTATCCAAAGGAAAAGTTAAAATCTTTAAAGAAGGCGTTGGTGGACGCGAACAAATTGTCCGGATGGCAAAACCTATTGGATTCATTGGATACAGGGCATTATTTGCTGAACAAAACTACCTGGCATCGGCAGAAGCTATTGAAGACATTGTAATCTGCATCATCGAAAAAGAAACGCTTTATAAAGTTTTACGTTCAAATCCCGATTTATCGTTTAACATTATTCGTTCATTAGCCTCCGAATTAGGTTTTTCAAACAACCGAACGGTAACTCTAACTCAAAAACATATCCGAGGAAGATTAGCTGAATCGTTATTATTTCTTAAAGACATCTATGGATTTGAAGAAGACGGAGCAACCATAAAAGTATATCTTTCGCGCGAAGATATTGCGAACCTTTCAAACATGACTACCTCAAATGCAATACGAACACTTTCAACTTTTGCCAGTGAAAAAATTATTGCCTTAGATGGTAGAAAAATAAAAATATCAGATTTTAAGACTTTAGAAAAAATTAGCGAGCTAGGGTAATATTATTCTCAGCACCTTCGTTTGTCCATCCCGTAGATAATCCTTCTCTAAAACGATTATCTACAATATGAGTTTTATCTAATTGTCCACTAGTGTACATCTTTTTAAACAGATGTAATTTTTCTGCATTTTCATAGTTATGCAAATCCGTAAGTATCTGGCTGGCAATGGTTATTTTTACTGTATCAAGTGTAAAATTATTCCTTTGTTTTAAATCAAAATATTTTTTAAAGGCTTGTTCAAGCCCTTCATCCAATACCGTAGTAACCATATCATGTGTATAATCCGCACTTATCGAATCATCAAGCACATGTTGAATATCACGTATAATTGAATTATTTAAAGAGGAGGATGTATGATTTAATACGATGATCGTATTTTTATCTTCAACAAATCGAAAGAAACTAGTTCTAAAACCATTCCAACGACCATGGTGATATACTACTTTTTTATCGTTTCGTTCACGAATACGGAATCCAAATCCATAAGGTATGGTATATTTTCCATGTAATGTAAAGGGTGTAAGGGCCTCATTCATGGTCTGTTCCGAAACTAATGTATTTTTATATAACGACTGATCCCACTTGTATAAATCTTCGGCTGTAGAATAAACACCCTTATCACCTACAGCCCCGTCGTTAATAGTCGAAGGAATCATTCGATATCTGCGATTGCGATAATAAAAACCTGTTAATAAATTTTCTTTAAAATTTTCATCTAAACTGCTGTAAACAAATGAATTCTTCATTTTAAGTGGCTGGAAAATATTTTGATCCAAGAAATCAGCAAACTTTATCCCTGAAACATTTTCAACAATTGATGCCAGAACAACATATCCTGTATTTGAATAATTAAATCTTCGGCCGGGAGTAAAATACAAGGATAGCTTATATTCAGCCATCATCTGCATTATATCAGCATTATTGGGAGGTGTTTCTCCTTTCCAGTGATGTTCTACTAACCACATATAATTTGGCAAACCAGAAGTATGATTAAGTAACATCCGTAGGGTAATATCAGGATAAGGAAAATCGGGAATATATTTGGTTACCGAATCGTCATAATTTAATTGATTTCTATCTTTAAGAATCATCACCGCCATGGCTGTAAATTGTTTGCTAACTGAAGCCAGCTGAAAAATGGCATCTTTTGATAACAGTTCTTTTTTTCTTATATCGGAATAACCAAAGGATTGATTGTAAATACAGTTTCCCTTATATCCTACCAGGATACTTCCGTTAAAATGAAATCTTTCGGTTTTTTGTTGTATTATCGAATCAAGGATTGCAGCTTTCTCATCGTAAAAAATTTTATTAATCTTATCACGGGCCGATTGATTAACAACCTCTTCTTTTTTTACAATAGCTCCAAATAAATCAAGCCTTATGCTGGCTGTTATTACACCCACCACAAAGAATATCGATAAAAAAGCAAATATTTTAAGGTATTTATAGTCCATTTGTAACTCCTAAGAGTTTTTTTCAAGACGCCAAAATAACACAATTTTTAGGGAGATTCAAAACCTGAAAGCCGTAAAAAGGCCTTTTTACAAGCTTCAAGTAGATCAACAGGCCAACAATTATTTATATAACATCCTGTTTATAAATACAATAAGAAGATATCAACAGGTATCATTCTAAATAACACAAAAAACAGTAAAATGTGGAAAAAATGGTAAAATATATTTTCAATAAAGGCCTTACCTCGGGCAAATTCCTCATTACATTATATTCTTCTAATTACTCTTGAAAATAGACTCTTTTTACCCTGGTTGAAACGCTGGTAAATATTTCATAAGGAATGGTTTCCAGCATATTAGCCAAATCAATGACCGATTGTTCTTTGCCGAAAATAATTACTTCATCACCTTCATGAACGTTACATCCAGTAATATCAACCATACACATATCCATGCAGATGTTTCCTACAGTAGGAACAAGAAAACCATTGATAAATAATTTGCCCCGTCCGTTTCCCAGTTTCCGATTTAACCCATCAGCATAACCTACCGGAACAATGGCAATGGTCATATCATCCAAAGCTCTTGCTTTACGGCTATATCCAATAGTTTCGTCTTTTTTTACCTGTTTAGTTTGAATTACAGTGCTTTTAAGTGTACTAACAGTAGCCAATTGTTCCTGGTTTGTTGCAGAGATTCCGTAAAGTCCTATGCCCAGCCGTACCATATCAAACTGAGCCTCAGGGAAACGTTCTATTCCGGCTGAATTGGCAATATGCCTTATCACAGGATATTTTAAGGCTTTCCTAATTTTTTCACTCATTGCATCAAATAGTTGAACCTGCTTAATCGTAAAAGAATCATGAATATTTTCGTCGCTTGCGGCCAAGTGAGAGAATATAGATTTGACTTTGATAAATTTTGTTGCTTTTAACTCATCAATAAGTTGATTGATTTCTTCCTCTACAAAACCCAACCGATGCATACCGGTGTCTAGTTTTAAATGAACAGGATAATTCTTTTTTCCTGCATCTTTTAATGCTATAGCAAATTTATGAAGTACCAAAAAATCATAAACTTCAGGCTCTAGTTGATGCTCAATCATCAAATCAAAACTATTTTGCTCGGGATTCATCACAATAATTGGTATTTTTATCCCAGCTTTACGCAAAGCAACCCCTTCGTCGGCAAATGCAACACCCAGGTAATCTACCCGCTGGTATTGTAAAACATTGGCAATTTCGAAAGTACCACTGCCGTAGGATAGTGCTTTCACCATAGCCATAATTTTTGTTGCGGGATTAAGCTTCGAGCGGAAATAGTTTAAATTATGCACCATGGCATTCAAATTAATTTCTAAAACCGTACGGTGCGATTTTTCTTCAAGTACCGAAGAAATTTTTTCAAAATAAAAATCTCTTGCTCCCTTTAACAGGATGGCTTCATCAGCAAAATCATTTTTGGTAAGATGATGTAGAAAATCCGAAGTAGTTTTAAAAAAACTCTTCTCGAGGGTAAATAAATCCCCCTGATTTGATAGAGCCTCTCCAATACCAATAAGCCTATTTACATGGTATTTTTTCAATAATTTAGAAACCTCCTGATATAACGCTCTCTCCTCTTTACCACTTTGTAAAATATCCGATAATATTACGGTTTTTGATGCATGCTGATTTTGCTGGCCCAGATAATTTAATGCGATACTCAGCGAATGTAGGTCTGAATTATAACTATCGTTAATCAGGGTGCAATTATTTTTTCCCTTTTTAAGCTCGAGCCGCATGGCTACTGCCGGCAAAGTATTAAATTTTTGTTTTAAATCATCAGGCACATTTCCCGAGGCATACAAAACAGCCAGTACATGAATAGCATCCTCGACAGAAGCTGCATCGGTAAACGGAATGGTTATATTATTTTTTTGTTCTTTATATTGATATTCAATGAAGGTAGCATGCTCTTTCCGGCTCTTATTTAAAATTTTCAGGTTTGCATCCGAATTTTCCGACCAGGTAAAAACATTTTGTTCCGGGAAACGGGCTTCTATTTCCTGATGAATCAGGGAGTGATCTTTACAATATATTATTTGTTTGCTATGATCAAAAAGTTTCAGTTTCTCCACGCATTTCTCTTTATAATCTTTAAAATTTTCCTGATGCGCCTCACCCACATTGGTTATCAGTCCGATTTCAGGATGAATTATTTTTTCGAGGTTTTCCATTTCTCCAGGCATAGAAATTCCGGCTTCAAAAATGGCAAAATTGTTAATTTCACTCATCAGCCACACCGAAAGCGGCACCCCCACCTGTGAGTTATAACTTTTAGGATTTCTAATCACATTTTTACTCCCCTGCAACAAATGAAACAACCATTCTTTAACAATGGTTTTTCCATTGCTGCCGGTGATTCCCACTACCGGATAATTAAACCTGGTGCGATGTGCTGCTGCCAGTTTCTGTAAGGCTTTTAAAGTATTATCTACCAGCAAAAAACTGGCATTTTCTAATTCTTTCTTATACTCAGGTATTTGATCGACCACAAAATTTTTCACCCCTTTATGATAGAGCTCTTTTATAAAATCGTGTCCATCGTGTCTTTCACCACGAATGGCAAAAAAAAGAGAATATACGGTAGAGACAATATTCCGGCTGTCAATCAATAAATATTGAATCTCACAATCATCCTTTATTTTTGATTGAGCATCAATTATTTTAGCTATTACTGATGTGGTATAAATCATCAATTTATTTTGACTCCTTCATTACTTTATTAAAACATACCCTGCATAAAGGTTCGTACTCGTCTTTTTCGCCCAACAACACTAATTTATCACTTTTTGTAATACGATGCGAATATTGCGCCAGATTTCCGCACTGCATACAAATGGCGTGTACTTTGGTAACATACTCGGCTTCTGCCATTAACGCCGGGATTGGACCAAAAGGTTTGCCACGGAAATCCATATCCAGTCCGGCAACAACTACCCGGGTTCCATTATTGGCCAACTGATTACAAACATCGGCTAGGTTTTCGTCAAAAAACTGGGCTTCGTCAATTCCAATCACATCTACATTACCCGAAAGTAATAGTATATTTCCGGAAGATTCAACCGGAGTAGAACGAATGGTATTTTCATCGTGCGAAACAACATCTTCTTCGGAGTAGCGGGTATCAATCATCGGTTTAAAAATCTCTACTTTTAATTTGGCATATTCGGCCCGCTTTAGCCTGCGGATTAACTCTTCGGTTTTACCCGAAAACATTGATCCGCAAATAACTTCGACCCATCCCCTGTTTTTGGCTTTTTTATTTGTACCTTCGAAAAACATCGTATAACAATTCTAAACTTTTATCGTTAATTTTGCAAAATACTTTTAATGCTTACATTATGAACAAAAAAGAAAAAATAAATAATCTTTTAAAAGATATTCAAGATTTATATGCTATAGCAAACAGGCTCGAACATGAAGAACAAATCCATCCGCTTGATATTGATCTTGCTCTTTCAAAAGTAAGAAATCTTTATGATTTATTATTAACGATTCATCCACAGACTGCATATAAATCTGAATATCAAAATAAAGAAACAGAAAAAAAATCTTTAGCCGAAGAAAAAACCGAACCCATCCCTCCTATTAAAGAAAAAAAATCAGCCACAACAGAAGAAGCTGAAGAAGAAAAACGCGAATTTGTTATTGAAGAACCCTCAAAACCAATACAAAAATTCAAAAAAGAAAAATCACACATAGAAGAAGAAACATCTGGTTCTCCAAAGAAAAAAGAAAAACAACAAGAAGGGCCTCCTATTATGGCCGATAAATTTCAATCCAAAAAATTTATTCATGATAATATGGCCCAAAAAACATCGAAGAAAGATGTTTCTTCTAAATTGCAATCAAAACCAATACAGGATATTGCATCAGCTATCAGTCTGAATGATAAATTTATTTTCATTCGCGAATTATTTAACGACAATAAAGAACAATACCTGGAAACAATTCAGATTCTGAATAATTTTGACACCTACGAGAATGCGATAGGCTTTTTAAATGAGAATTTCGACTGGGATACAGAAGATCCTAATTTTGAGCGATTAAAAGAATTGGTAAAACGAAAATTTGCAGCAAATTAAACGATGAGTAAACTATATTTAGTACCCACTCCCATTGGCAACCTTGAAGATATCACGTTAAGGGCTTTACGGATATTGAAAGAAGTTGATATTATTTTAGCCGAAGATACGCGTAAAACGAGTATCCTGTTAAAACATTATCAGATTGACAAGCCTGTGCTATCGCATCATAAATTTAATGAACATAAGGCTTTACCCGAAATTATTCAACGCATAAAATCAGGCCAAACATTTGCTTTAGTCTCCGATGCAGGGACCCCCGGAATTTCAGATCCCGGGTTTTTAATTGCCCGTGCATGTATTGAAGAAGGTCTTGATGTGGAAACACTCCCCGGCGCCACTGCATTTATTCCGGCTTTAATTAATTCCATTTTACCTAACGACCGTTTTTCGTTCGAAGGTTTCTTGCCACAAAAAAAGGGTCGCCAAAAACGATTAAAAGAACTTGCCGAAGAACCCAAAACTATGGTTTTTTACGAATCGCCCTATCGGTTGGTAAAAACGCTAACCCAATTTACTGAATTTATGGGTGAAGACCGAAAAGCAAGTGTTTCGAGAGAATTAACCAAAATCCACGAAGAAAATATACGGGGGACATTAAACGAGCTCATTGATTATTACAGCCAGTCGACTGTAAAAGGTGAAATTGTTATTGTGGTTGAAGGAGCTGTAAGCTACAAAAAATCTACAACACCTGAACGAAAAATATAAAAAAAGCCTGACAAGTTATTCTGTCAGGCATATAATATATAAACAACTTAATTTCTTTTTGGCCTTGATCTTCGTTTAGCATCAAATGATTTATTTATCCTTTTTCTTTTGGCAGGTCCTCTATCGTCATTGCTTCCTGACGACGGTTTTCTACTTCTTCCACTGCTCTTACTTCTGGTTCTACTATCAAACTCTTTATTTCCGGATTGTTTTTCTTTGGCAATTTCCGAACTTACCCGAATACCCTCAAAAACAGAAGAATTTAAACCTTTAAGCACTTTATCGGTATACGATTCGTCAATTTCAAAAAATGCAAACGACTTCAGGATATCGATTTTTCCTACCGGAATATTTCTTTCTCTGGTAGATTCGTTTACCAATCCCATTAACCGCTGAGGATTAAGTTTATGATTTTTACCTACATTAATAAAAAGGCGCCGATAGTTTTTGCTTCCTCCACTGCGTTTATTTTTTCTTTTATTCCTCCCTTCAACTCCCGACTCATCAGGCACATTCAAGTCCGAAGTATTTTTGTAATAGGCTAAAATTCGGTTAAATTCCAACGAAACAAACCGTTTGATTAGCTCTTCTTTATCAAGCCACTCTAATTTTTTGTATACTTCCGGTAAAAGTTCATCAATTTGTTCGTTTTTTACATCTACATGTTCCATCCTGTCAATCAAATTAAACAGTTGCTTTTTACAAATTTCATCGCCTTTTGGAACGGGAAATTTTTCGAATGTTTTATTGATTCTTTTTTCAATTTCTTTGATTCGGTATTTTTCCCTTAGATGGATAATGGCAACAGATATCCCTGCTTTGCCGGCTCTTCCAGTCCGACCGCTACGGTGGGTATAAGCTTCAGAATCATCGGGCAGATTGTAATTAATAACATGCGTAAGATCATTAACGTCTAACCCACGTGCTGCTACATCGGTAGCCACCAACATTTGCAAATTTTTTAACCGAAACCGGTTCATTACATGGTCGCGTTGTGCCTGAGAAAGATCTCCATGCAAAGCATCGGCATTGTATCCATCTTTGATTAACCAATCGGCTACCTCTTTGGTTTCCATTCGCGTACGACAAAAGATAATGGCATAAATATCCGGATTCATATCCGCAATTCGTTTTAGTGCCGGATATCTGTCTCTTGCATGTACCAAGTAATAAATATGTTTTACATTTTCGGCACCTGCATTTCTTTTCCCAATGGTAATTTCCTCGGGATTAGTCATATAGTCTTTTGCAATCGCTGATACCTCTTTGGGCATCGTCGCTGAAAAAAGTAAGGTACGACGGTTTGTTGGAACGGACTCAAGGATATCATTTAAATCATCCCGAAAACCCATATTCAGCATTTCATCCGATTCGTCTAAAACAACAGTTTTTACTTTTGAAATATCGGCTTTTTTACGTCTAATCATATCTAACATCCGCCCGGGAGTTGCTACAATAACATGCGCTCCCATTTTTAATCCACGAATCTGTGCATCGATATTTGCTCCACCGTATACTGGGAGCACTTTTAACCCATCCATATATTTCGAATAAGCCATGATATCTTTAGCAATCTGAACACACAACTCACGTGTAGGCGATAGAATTAAAGCCTGCGGATGTTTTTCTGAAATGATTATTTGCTGAACGATCGGAAGTCCGAAGGCTGCGGTTTTTCCTGTTCCGGTTTGTGCAAGAGCAACAATATCTTTGTTGGTTTCGAGTAAAACAGGTATTACTTCTTTCTGAACGGGCATTGCTTCTACAAAACCCAAATCATTAATCCCTTTTAGGATATCTTTAGAGAATCCTAAATCATTAAATTTTGTCATTTATTTTTTCCTCCCGTGCTTTCGGATTCCTGGTTAACTCGCCAAAAGCCGGTCAGATACCTGAAAACACTTATTTAATTAATTAAGGGCGCAAAGGTAGAACAATTATTGGATTAAGAACTATGTTTATTATTAATTATTTTTTTAATAAGATTTTAAGGGTTAAATAATTATTATTAACTGAAATAAAGAAGCTGTCCCCGATTATCGGAGACAGCTTCTTTTAAAGGGTGTAATAAAAATTACTGTTTTATAATTTGTTTCGTAATAGGTTCTTTTTCATCTTCTATAGAGATGATGTATGAACCGGCAGGTAAGTCAGAAATATCAACTTCTTTCTCATTACCATTGATTTTTTCCACCTTAACAAGCGACCCAATCATGTTATAAATACTTATCGTTCCTACTCTTGATCCATTTTCTACTGTTACAGTAATATAATCGATCGCAGGATTAGGATAAACATTAACATCAGTTGGCATTTCATTGCCTAATTGTTCACTTCTATATGTATAGGAAGCAATGGTACTTGAACCTGCTTCTAATACATTCACGGTATAATCCTCAACCTCTCCATAGCTAAATGTTTCACAAGCTGTAGCTGCTGCATTATACTTCATGGTTACACGCATGCGGGTAGTTCCCAATAGTGCATCAGAAGGAACGGTAAATGTGGCTGACAATGTTTCTGAACTGCTTGATGAACCTGAAACCATTTCTTCGTCAGCATCAAAAGTCCCACTGTGGTCCCAGTCGATCCATACATGCCAGTATTCGGTGTAGCTGCTACTTGCAAATCCACAGCTGATATAAATGGTTTGCGATGATCCTGGTGTAACATTTGCGGTCATACTTGTAAAGTCTGCATAACCACCATTACTACCTGTTGAGTTGTCAATTTCATTTAATTGTACCAGATCAATCCATTCGTAATTAACATTGTTTCCTTTTGAGCTGCAATAAGTTAATTGCTCATCACTGGTTGTAACATTTAATGTACTGCTGGCAGCTGAAACATTTCCGGCAGCATCTTTGGCTTTTACATAGAAACTGTAAGTTGTTGCTGCACTTAATCCTGTTACATTGTATAATGTTCCGTTGGTTGATGCGCGATAAGCACCATTCTGGTAAATATCATATTCTGTTACTCCAACATTGTCGCTAGAAGCATTCCAGCTTAAAGTAAACGAATTATTGGTAATGCTTGAAGAGGCTAATCCTGTTGGAGCTGTTGGTGCTTCGGTATCAGGGATTGCTTCTTCAAAGCTTACGGTATAATCTTCTACTTCGCCATAACTGAAGGTTTCACAAGCAGTCTGCTCTCCATTGTATTTCATCGAAACGCGCATGCGGGTTGTTCCACTGGCTGTTGATCGAACATTAATGGTTCCGTTCACGGTTGTTTTACTTAACGACCCGGCATCGAAAGCTAACTCATCACTGGTAAATTCTTTATCATTATTATAATCGATCCAGATTTTCCAGTACTCGTTGTATGTAGAACCGCTAAATTCGGGAACTAAGGAAACATTAACAGATGATCCTGCCTCAAGAGTAATAACCTCACTGGTAAAGTCGGTATATCCGGCAGCTCCTGATGTGTTGCTGTAAGTTCCGATAGTTACTTTACCGATCCACTCATAGCTGTAATTACTTCCTTTTGATTCGCAATATTCTGCTACAGATTCATCAGTGGTAACTGAAATTGTATTACTTGCAGCCGAAACATTTCCGGCAGCATCTTTGGCTTTTACATAGAATGAATATGTTGTAGCAGCTGTTAATCCAGTTACATTATAGCTTGTATTGGCAGTAGAAGCCATTACCGAGCCATTTTTATAGATATCATAACCAGTAACGCCCACATTGTCGGTAGAAGCAGTCCAGCTCAACGTAACCGAAGTTTCACCCACATTGGATGAGGAAAGGTTAGAGGGAGCAGTTGGCGCTTGAGTATCTGCCGGCTCATCTGTAGTAACTTGTAGGGTGCTACTTGCAGCCGAAATATTTCCAGCAGCATCTTTGGCTTTTACATAATAGTTATAAGTTGTGCCAGCCGACAGTCCATAAATATTTGCTGAGGTTCCGGTAACGGAACTTAAGAAGCTACCATTTTGATACACATCATAACCGGTAACACCCACATTATCAGTAGAAGCATTCCAGCTTAACGTGAAAGAGGTTTCTGTAATGTTCGATGCAGATAAATTGGAAGGTGCAGTAGGTGCCTGAGTGTCTTCGCCAGATTCAGTAATAACGACGGTGTAATCTTCCACTTCGCCATAGCTAAAGGTTTCACAAGCGGTTTGTGCGCCGTTATATTTCATGGAAACACGCATGCGAGTTGTAATGGCTGCAATTCCTTCTGGAATACTCATTGTGCCCGTAACGGTAGTTTTACTTAATGCACCGGCATCAAAAGCTAACTCATCACTGGTAAATTCTTTATCATCATTATAATCAATCCAAATTTTCCAGTATTCGTTATAGGTTGAACTGGCAAAACCCGGAGTAAGAGAAATTGCATAATCGTTTCCGGCTTGCAACTCAACTGTTTTACTGGTAAAATCAGTATAACCTGCAGCTGATGAAGTGTTGTTAAACGAACCTATTTCTACTCCAGCAATCCATTCATAACTATAATCCTGACCAGCACTGGAACAATAGGTAGGCACATATTCCTCAACAGTAATATAATTATACTTCGTTTCTGAATCCTGTCCGGCATTATTAGAAACAGTTAACGTAACATCATAACTGCCAATAGTATTATAGGTTACTGTAGGACTTGAAGATGTACTGGTAGAAGGAGTTCCTCCTTCAAATTCCCAATAATAATCGGTAGGATTATTGGATGAAGTGCTTGTAAAAGTAACCGACTCCCCTTCAGACACAGTAGTTGTTGAAGCGTTAAAGTCAGCTACCGGAGGGTTCGGAGTTTCACCTTCAGGGCCTTCAGGATGTCCCGGAGTACGCATTTGAACCGATGGATCACCAAAAACAGTCCAGGTATCGGCCATATTTTCCCCGTCGCTTCCATACTCGTCAATCATTTGAAACATACCGTTTACAAACATGCCTCCATAATTAATATAACTATTCGCTACAAGCAAATCATTCATCTTATCCTGAGCACACATAGGCGAAGCCCAAGATTGATTAATGGTTGAACCACAAAATGCAATTGCCCCTGTTGGCTGTCCGTTATTTGTAGCACGCAACCATGATTCAGAGAAACAGGTCATTCCGGTAAAATTACCTACCACACAAGCTACAGAAATTACAAATGGCAATTTATTGTCGTTGGAAAGATTATTAACATCGGTCTGCGAGTAATACATGGATGCCCATGAAGTGTTGCTTCCATGTCCAACATAATTAATTATTCCGCGACCATCATTCAAAACAGAGGTCAGTTGAGAAGCACTTCCTCCATCCTGATAAACGCGATCTATTGTATATCCGTATCCTTCCAAATCATATTCAATGTTATTCATGTGTTGCTCATCGCTTTCACCGTCATCACCTCCACTACCTCCTTCGTTCGAAGCAATTCCAACACCTTTTTTAAACCAGCTATCGGAAGAACTAACCTGGTTTTCATAATAAATGGTACGATCAATCTGTGTTTGTAATTGTGTTGAGTTTTCTGCAGAGAAGCGTCCTACAAAAAGATCCAGATAATGATCTGAACCTGAGGTATAACCATAATTATTGTCAGAGGATCCCGCACTTGTTGATGATGAAGGAACCTGTGCATGATCTCCAACCAATAATAAATAACCAATTCCATTTTGATCATATTGATTTTGAACATAGCTCTTAAGTGCTGATGCACTTCCAATATCGGAATAATTAACCAAACTAACGGTATAACCAATAGATTCTTTCCAGGTTTTAAACTCTTCCATTGCAGACATAAAACTACTGTAACAAACGATTAGCATCTTTTTGTTATTCTCGCTTAACTTAGTTTCAGAAGGTTGGTAGTTTAAAAAATGATTCGATAATACGTTATCAAAAACATTATCATTTTGAACGTTAGCATTTTGTTGCAACGCATTTATTCCTTTAGCTCCTGAAGGAACCATGTCAATTACCAAACTAGTATAAATCCTTACTTTTTTAGTAACCGGATTGTATTGTACCGGATAAATAGTTACGCTTTTACCCCTAACATTTCGAATTATATAAGGATTGTTACCTTTTACAACATCTGTCGGATAAAAAGCATTTTTTGAATAAACTTCCCCATATTCGAATGGAATGGTTGAGGGATCAATTTCTCTTGACAAAACACCTTTAGATGGAACAATATCCATTCCATCTATCTCAATATACTTACTTTTGGTAAGATTAACTTTCATATCGGCATTATCGGGAATAACAACCGATTTGGTAATTTTAGGTAAGTCTGGCGCTCCCTTTACTTTTGTACGTTCACAATCGGGTATTTGCAATAAATTTGCAGACCCTTTACTTGTTGATAACTTTGTTAAAGCATAAGCATTAAATTCAAATTTCAAGGTAATCTGACTTTCATCTGAATGTAACAGCTTTACTTCTGTTTCTGTGGACGATTTACTATCATCCAACTTGTTCCATTCCTGGCTGTTTACATTAAAAGCAAATAATATAAAACTTACACCAAGAACAATCGTGAGTAATTGTTTTTTCATTTGTTAAGATTGTTTTAGGTTTAGTGTTAAATGGATGGACAATATAGAAAGGAATAATTTGGATATAAAACCTTATCGATAGACAACAATTATCAACGGATAAAAAACAATGATTATTTTCGATACAAAAAATAATTCTCGTTAATTATTATTGACCTGAAGATCTAAATTACTTTATCTATTTTTTTATTTACACGTAAATCATGTTTTTTATAAAAATTAATGCACTAACCTTTTCCCTGCAAAAGCTGTTTGTTACTTATCTTAATAATGTTAACAAAAAAAGGGATTGCACAATACAATCCCTTTTCCTGAAAGACTGAACAGAATCATTCTTTTACCGGCTCAACTTTTAAAGCAACTATTTCTGTAATGTATTTATCGTCACCATTTTTATCGGTATATTGACGATTATTTAATTTACCCGAAACAGATACCAGTTCACCTTTTTTCAGAAAGCTTAAATCCTCATCCTTTTTATTTTTCCAGTACACCACATTATGCCAGGTGGTATTGTTCACCCACTCATCCTTTTTGTTTTTGTAACTTTCGTTGGTGGCAATACTCATAGTCACTAAAGTGCGACCACTGTCAAATGTTTTTTCTTCGGCATCGCGGCCTAAAAATCCCTGAAGTTCTACTTTGTTCATTGTTTTTTCCATGACTTTAAATTTTTAAATGGTTTAACAAAAATTTTATGATACAAAGTAAAGGCACTGTTCATATACGATTCGGTTATTAAATGGGTATAGTCGGTTAACATTCGTTTACTGTCGTTTGTAATTGATTGCAATTTATTTTATATTTGATATCCAGACCCTAAAAACTTCAAATTGATGACAGAAAATGCTACCCGAACATGTCCTGAATGCGGTGAAAAAATTGTGGGCCGCGCCGATAAAAAATTTTGTTCCGACCAATGTAGAAATACTTACAACAATCGGTTAAACAGCGATGCAAGTAATACTGTTAGAAATATCAATAACATACTACGAAAAAACCGGCGCATTTTAATGGATTTAAATAAACAGTCGGGTAAAACCATGGTAACTAAAGAAAGTATGCTTAGCAAAGGTTTTAATTTTTCTTATCATACACATACTTACACCACCAAAAAAGGCGATGTGTACCATTTTTGTTATGAGCAGGGGTACCTTTACCTACCCGATAAAGAGCTTTATTTACTGGTAGAGAATAAAGATAATATTGGTTAAACCCCGGTGCTGACTTAAGCTTAAACCCCCACTTTTGCGGTTTAAAAATTTTGTATTATTTTTAAATAAAATATACCGTCAGTGTCTGTTTATTCACTTTTGGCGGTTTATCGTAAAGACAAGAGAGTGGTTAAGGAATAATAACAGCATTGCTTTAAAATTTTACAGGATTATATGTAAATTTTATGAAAAAAAATTACACAATATTGTTAGTTATAATTATTCCGATTATTATTAGTTCTTGCTCTACGATGTATATTCCTTCTAATACAAATACTCCTTTATTAGCAGAGAAAGGAGAGAAACAAATTGACCTGTCAACAAGTTGGACAGGAATGCATTTATCTGGCAATTTTGCGTTTTCTGAAAACTACTTTATAGCATTGAACGGAAATTATTCCTTTGGAAATTTTCTTAATTATCATGACTATTGGGAAGCTTCTATTAGGAAAGAAAATAATTATAATGAATTTTCGCATTCATACGCTGAGATAGGTATTGGCAGGTATAATCTTCTAAAATCAAAATTGAAGTTGGAAGTTTTTTCAGGGATTGGATATGGCTATGCAAACGAGCAGGAAACTATTTCATCGACAAATACAAATTTGAATTATGAATCTCAGTATTATCTTGGTTTTTTACAATGTAACTTAGGTTTTAGAAATAGTATAGTCCAAGCAGGTGGTGGTTTGAGATTAGCATATAGCAATTTCAATTATAGACATCCTGTGGATAAACAATTACCAATTACATATGAAATTTCAAATTTTTATAACTACCATTTGGAGCCAATTCTATTTGTAAAAGTTGGTAAGAATAAAATAAAATTCACATTTAATATGGGAATAAGTGAATTATTTACTTATGGTATTAAAGAAAATACAAATGACATATTGGGATTGTTTGAAGATAAAATTCACTATACATATGTAAATTTTGCCTTTGGTGTAAGTTATAGTTTTTAAAGCAAAGTGTTATAACACGCCATCTTTTAAACATACGGGTTTTGATGATTTTGACAAATTTAGTTATCTTTAACTTTAGTAATGGTGGATAAGGAAACAGGGCGGCGATCCCGCACTATTTCTAACCGCCGACCGTTGTACATAATTTATTTAAAAAATGCGATATGGAATTATTTAATACAACAAAATCATTATTAGAAAACCTAAGTGATATATCTTCAGTTTTTATTGCATTTGTGGCTTTAATTGGACTATATCAATTAGTTTTAATGAAACGATCAACAATTATCAGTTCTAAGCGAGATGCTGCAAAATTAGCTTTTGAAACAAGCAATATTTATGATACAGTTTTTGTTGAAAATGTCAAAAGGATACGTAAAGTGTATAAAGATATTGGAGTAAAAAACTTTGATGGTAAAGTAAAAACGTTTTCTATTGAAGAATATCATGAATATAATGCTTCTTGGAGAGAAGTATTTGAAAAGAACAAAGATAAATTTGAAGAAGAATTTCGAGAAATAACTGATAAATTAGAAGCATATTCTGTACCAATTATTAAAAGAATAAGTGATGAAGATCTTGCTTTTAGTTTGGATTCTTAAGTTTTTTTACAATTATCAAGACTCTGTTTTCCATATTATATTAATGAAACAGAAGAAGATAAAACAAAGATTATTTATTACTATATAAAAGAATTATCAAAATTGTGATGTCAGAAAAGTGATAATTTAATTCTATCGAATGAGAAACGACAGATTGATAATAAATTAAAAAAGAATAAAAAACCTAAAGATATAAAACCTTTTGGTGCTTAATAAACTATGTGCAACACGCGTTCACCGTACATGCGGGGGGGGTTGGTGTTTTTTGACAAAATTAGTTATCTTTAACTTTCGGTAACAGATGATACTGAAACAAGGCGCAATCCCGCACTATTTCTAAGCCGAAACCGTTCTGCTAGAATTAGCATAGAATTATTATGAATGGATTATTAAAATTATACTGTGACTATCATCCTGACTTTCTCGATACTCTTAATCCATTTGATGAGAAAATAAAACAAAGAGTTATTAATAATTTACAAAATGCTGATAATAAACCTAAATTTCTTTCAATAATTGCAGAGATACAATTTGGATTAAAATTTCAAGATATAGGGTTTGGATTGGATTATGAGAAAAGGTATTCTAATAAAAAAACTCCTGATTGGACTATTTCAATTGATAATTCATATGCAATTTGTGAGGTTTATAGACTTGGAAAAAGCAATAAGGACCAAAAAAGAAGTGATTTTGAAAACCTACTTATAGAAAAGATACATGAATTACCATTTAATTATTTTATTCGAATTAAATTTATTGAGGAGTATTTTGAGACAGAAAAATACGATATAAACGAGATTATTAAAGACTTAGTTAAGTGGTTAAATGATTCGGAAAGAGTATTGGGAGAAAAAATATTAATTCAAGAAAACTTTTCTTTCGAGATAGCAAAGACAAATACAAAAATCAATCATATCTGTTGCTCTGGCAATCCAAGTTCTATTGACTTTAAGCCTGATAAATTGATTCAATTTGATTACCTTAAGCGAAACAATGAGATAACTAAAAAAATATCTAAATATAATTCGCTAATTCACGAATTGGAGCTCCCATATTTTATTGCAGTATCAGTTGACTTCATAAGTGGATTTGATTATGATGATTTTAAAGAATATTTTTTAGGCAAAGGTGTTGAGTTCATTGATTTTGACACCGATATTGCAAATAAACACTTTAACCACTTAGGTCAAAATTGGAATGAATTAGGTGTTTTTTATAATACTCCAAATTTGAGCGGATTAATTATTTATGAAGGTAATCGATTTAAATTATTGTTAAACCCGATAAAAAGTCAAATAATTTATAGAAAAGAGAATTTAATTTTATTAGAAAAAATAAAACAAATTGATAAATAGGGCAGCACACAACAATGTATATACAAAATAGGCGTGACAGTAGTAAATTCAAGGTTTGTAACCCGCTTAAACTGCGTAGTGGGTTGGCAGGAAACTACCACTCAATCTGCCACTACTCATACAATTTATCGTTAAATAAGCCGCAAAACTTAGTATTTCCATCAATTCCAATTCTAAATCAACTATTTCTTAGTGTTTTAAACCATTTTTTGTCAATCTATTCTTTTGGAACGGTTTCCCAACACGCTTTTTATGCTTTGCACAAACCGGAATTTAAATTCTCTTCAGGAGCAATACTATAACTTACTTTAAGTTAACAACTTTATATAAAATATATTTTTGTTTGTTTAATTTATTCCTTAACTTGTTAAATAAATTTAAATTAGTTATGAATAAGTTCGTACTCGAAAAATTAAGCAATGAAAGAATTATCGGTGCAATACCAATCCATCCAAAAGGATTAAAAATAAAATTTGATAATAATTCATTAGCCCCAAATTTTTGGCAAATAGTATTGATGTTCCTGATTTCCCTACCAATTACCCTTTTTGTTTTAGCGTTGTTATCATTTATACTCGCTGATTTATCTCTCAATGCATCCATTGTTAGTTTGATTTTATTACTCCCTTTATTCCTTTTAATCCTTGCAACGCCTACTTATGTAATCTATAAAATTTATGTTAATAAAATTAAAAAATATCCGGAAGCATTATTTGTAATTACAGAACAGAACTTTCACTTTTTTTTGTTGGAGAATAACACTGTAAAGGTACATCACAAATTTGATGTACCTTTCAATAAATTAAGTGAAGTTTTTTACGGTGAGATAAATAAAAAAACAAATACTCTCGGACGTAATTTTGAAATCCGTCAGAATAACAAAAAATTAATAACAGGAAAACTTAAATTAGCTAACAGTCATTTTACTGATAATACAATTGATAATAAATTTCTTTTACCAATTAATGATTTACAAAACATATATCTACAGTAATTTTAAAACCATAAAAAAGTAACCTATGAAGAATAAAAATATTTACATTATTATCATCGTATTGGTAATAGTAATAGTCATCGTCCTGTTTTTAAAGCAATGCCAGAATAATACCATCGCAAGTTATTTCGAGCAAAATGATGAAGGTTGGACCGTTGTTGGTGATGCGCAAGAAGGTTCAGCAAAACCAAATTATGAAAGCACATCCGGGAACCCTGGGGGTTATATTTGGGCTGATGATAATGTAACAGGAGGAGTATGGTATTGGAGTGCACCTAAAAAGTTTTTAGGGAACAGGATATCATCATATAATCAAAAATTAACATTTTCTTTAAAACAATCTTCAGTAAATAATCAATTTGATAGTGATGATATTATTTTACTTAGTAATGATAAAAAAATTGTATTTAATACTTCAAATAATCCTGATACAAGCTGGACAGATTATACTGTGCCATTAAATGAGGAAGTCTGGAAATATAGTTCTTCAGATAAAAAATCTGTCAGCCAAAAGGACTTTACTGAAATTTTAAGTAATCTCACAGGTATACATATACGAGGTGAATATGTGGTAGGAAAAGATAATGGGGGAATTGATAATGTTGTTTTATTTGCTAAATAATTTAAGAGACATTTTGCATTCTTGCTTGCTAAAAAATAATTAACCTGCGAAAGCGGTTTTAAAAAAGAAAACTAAAAAATCAATTAAACTTTTTCACTCCTTGGTATTCTAACCAACTCCAAAGACAAAATGTCTTATGTCATTCGTTTTGCCTTAATCCAATAAATTATTAACAAAAAAACATAAAATGTTTATTTTAGAAAACCCGTATGTATCCGACTTATTAAGAAATACGATTGAGAAAAAAAATTATGATGTTGTTTTGAATGATATATCCTCTGAATTAGGATTTTCAGAAGATGTTATCTTAAAAAATAATCAAGAAAGTATCATGAACTATCGTGATAAAAAACTTTTATATACCAACTCCGAAAACAGTATCGAATGGATCGTAGAAAACTTAACTTCTTCAAAGATTGTAGAATACATCGATATTTTCAAAAACAAATATCGGTTTAGGGAGTTAATCCGCTCGATATACCCGGATTTTCAGTTCATGGAAATCAATATTGATGATATAGACTCGATGGACATATCCCAATTTAAAAAACCGTTTATCCTTAAACCAAAATATGGATTTCTAAGCATAGGAGTTTATACCATTACTAATGAAAATGATTGGCACAAGGCGGTAAAAGAGATAAAAGAGAACACAGAATCACACGGGAATCTTTTTCCTAAAGAGGTTATTTCACCGAATAATTACATCATCGAAGAATTTATACAGGGAACTGAATATGCTGTGGATGCCTATTATGATAAAGAAGGAAAACCTGTTGTTATAAATATCCTGGAACATAAATTTTCATCCTCCGAGGATGTTAGCGACCGGCTGTATATCACCTCCAAAAAGATTATTGAAGAGAATTTGCAACGGATCACTGCATTCCTTCAAAAGTTAGGTGATATTTTACATATCAAAAGCTTTCCTTTACACGTTGAAGTCAGAATTGATAATCATCAACTGGTTCCGATAGAGATTAACCCCATGCGATTTGCCGGTTGGTGTACAACCGATATTGTTTACTATGCCTATGGCATTAATCCGTACGAATATTTTATTGAACAGAAAAAGCCTGTATGGAAAAATATATTGGACGACAAAGAGGGAAAAATTTACAGCGTTATCATTTTAGATAAGCCAAAAGATATGAATGCTCATAACATTAAGCATTTTGATTACGACTCGTTAATTTCAAAATTTAATCATGTCATTGAATGCAGAAAAACAGATATTTCAAAGTATCCTATTTTTGGTATGTTATTTACAGAAACACCGGAGGATAACGATAACGAACTGGACGAAATTTTAACCAATAATTTAAAAAAATTTATTAGTATATAATTACCACACAACAACCTTGCCTTTTACGTGGAGGATTCAGGTTTATTATTATTCTAATTCAACGCTGTATAAACAATAAAGAGGCTGCCTTTTTCAGACAGCCTCTCGTGAATCCCAAATTAATAATTAAACCTAAACGTTTAATGTTGCTATTGAATAAAATTTTTACATTCTTTCTTAATTAATATTCTTTTTCATTAAAGTATAGATATGACCATTTATTATTTAAAAAGTTTATTATCGAATATCAATAAAAGTAATTTAAAAATATTCTAAACTATATGGGATATATAATTATATTTGCCCGTAACGAAAACGAAAAATATGTTTACAAAAGCTATTGTTAAAAGACCCGCCAAAACTTTTGCTAACGGAATAACCACCTCAAACCTTGGAAAACCAAATTATACACGGGCTTTAAAACAACACGATGCGTATTGCGATGCACTGATAAAGTGTGGATTAGAATTAACTATCTTAGAAGCAGATCCTGATTTTCCTGATTCTTGTTTTGTGGAAGACACAGCTGTGGTTACCAAAGAATTTGGTGTCATTACCCGGCCGGGAGATAAATCAAGATTGGGCGAAACAGAAGCCATAGAAGAAATTTTAAACCCCCTACTTAAATTACACTACATAGAAAAACCGGGTACGCTTGACGGGGGTGATATTATGCAGGCTAATCATAAATTTTATATCGGGCTGTCGGATAGAACAAATTTAGCAGGATCAAAACAGTTAAGCAAAATTTTAGAAGATTATCATTATGATGTTTATACCATTCCGGTATGTAATATGCTGCATTTTAAAACAGGGGTCAATTATTTAGGGGACAACAATATTATTCTACACGAGTCATTTCGCTCAGCAAACGATTTAAGCAGTTATCATCAGATCATTGTAGAACCAGATGAGGAATATGCAGCCAATGCATTACGAATTAATAATTTTGTTTTGGTTCCTGCCGGATTTCCTAAAACAAAAACTGCTATTCAGAAGTTAGGATATAAAATTATTGAGCTCGAGCCATCGGAATTTCAAAAAATGGATGGTGGATTAAGTTGTTTATCCTTGCGTTTTTAACCTGTATTATTCCATTTCCATTTTATCCGCCAAATAAAATTGTTTTAGATCACTGGTTTTATAAAGCCTGAACACCGTTTTCCTTCGTTTTTCAATTTTTCCTACGAAAAAAAGCTGATCATCAATAATTCGTAAATCGAAAAAAACACCTTCAAACGAATAGACAGCTAGCAAATCCTGATGGTTTAGTTCATAAAGAAATTTTTTTGTACAAACGAGAATTTTGGAATCAAATTCTACGAATTGCAAAGGGGAATCCGCTAAAGAGATTTTTTGCTTATCAAAATAAATTTCCTTTTGCCCAGGATCAAAATAGATAAATTTATCTTGTTTCACAAAGGTATAAACAAAAGATCCTTGTAAGGTATCTACTGCAAAAGTGTTAAGGTTTAACTTTATTATATGCTCACTATCGTACCAGGCAATGGAATTCCCTTTTTTAGAAACTTTCAGGTTAATAACTCTGTTAGATAAAATAGTAGCTTTCAATTGGCCATTTTGATCATAACAAAAAATCTTATCTTTTTCATTATTTGCCAACTCCAGTGAGGTTAAAAAACCAGTTTCAATGGCATACCAGGTATTCCCTTCGAAGGTTAAGGAGTCCGTGTAAATTTTCTGTGTCTCATAATCAATACGATAAGGCTTTAAGGATGAAATAACCTCAACTTCAATTTTCCCAATTTTATTCAAATGTTGAGCATAACTGTTTATGCTAAAAAGAACAAAACACAACCCAAAAAAATAAACAATCTTATTCATCCTCTTTTTTTAAATCATTCAAAAATATCGGTACAAAAATCAGACAAAAAACTGGTATCTGCTAGATTTAATGAAAAATTTTAAAATGATAAATTCCTAATTTCTCTATAAAATATTGAAAAGAAGTTCTTAATACACCCAAACCATATTTTAGACTTTGGGTAAAATTAATGGATGATGATTCTTTATCGTACTTAGTGGGGCAAGTTATTTCTGCTATTTCGAAACCGGCAAAATGGATCTGCGCCAACATCTGATTATCAAAAACAAAGTTATTGGAATTGGCTTCGAAATTTATGGTTTCCAACACCTTCCTGCTAAATGCTCTGTAACCTGTATGATATTCAGAAAGTTTGGCGCCCATTAAAATATTCTGAATAAAGGTAAGCATCCGATTAAAAACGTATTTATATACAGGCATACCTCCTTTTAATGCTCCACGACCTAAAATACGAGAGCCAAGAACTACAGGATAAATATTTTGGGCAATTATTTGTACCATCGAAGGAATTAGTTTTGGGGTATACTGATAATCGGGATGTAGCATAACAATAATATCAGCATCACGCTTAATGGCTTCGCGGTAGCAGGTTTTCTGGTTAGCTCCATACCCCTGATTTTTATCGTGTATAACAATGTGTTTTATTCCCAGTTCTTTTGCTTTCTGTACGGTATGATCCTGACTCCTATCATCGACCAAAAGCACCTCATCAACAATATCAAAAGGAATTTCGCAATACGTTTTTTCTAACGTTTTTTCGGCATTAAACGCTGGTAATACCACTACTATTTTCTGGTTAGCAACCATATTAATTAAACAAACTAGGATTTAAATTCCGGGCTTTAGCAAAACACGATTTCATTTTTTCTTGTTCTCCAAAATTTTGATAAAGATAACCAAGATTAACCAAAGCAGAAGCATCTTTAGGCTGAAAAACCAGTTTATAAGCTTCATCCATCACTTGCTTTGCTTTTTTGTACTCTTCTAATTTTAAATACGACATGGCTAGATTGATTCTCAATACTGGGTCTTTTTTATCCAACTGAACGGCTTTAGCTAATGCTTTAACCGATTCGGTATAATTTCCGGATATTCCGTAAGCAACACCCAAATCTTTATAAACTTCAATCTTGTTGGGATTTATCTTTGCCGTTTTTTTAAGATATTGTAATGATTTTTGGAGATCATTCTTATAACGCCCGTAGATATGTCCAAGAAAATAATTTACATCTTCATGTCCTGGATGATACTTTTCCAATTGGTGAAGCAGCTTTAAATTTCTATCTATCCTCTCAGGGTCATCAAAAACTTGATGAATTTTTGTATCAAAAATATTGGTATAAACACGTGTATAAACAGGATTACGTTTTAAAATTTCCTGATAGTATGTAAAAACACTATCTATTTTTTGATGCAATTCCCATTGAGCATTGCCCATTAACAAAAGAGCATCATTATATTCCGGATGAATTTCAATGGCTTTGTGCAGATAGCCAATGGCCTGATTTAGATATTCCTCCCGCATAGTTTTATTTTCAGGCTTAACTGCCTCTTCTATCAGTTTTCCTCCGGCAGATGTATTACTTTTTGCACTATTCAAGGATGTTTTAACATCTGTAGTAAATAAAATAAAATCATTTTCCCATGCCCTGTTCCGGCTAATGGTTTTAATCGTATATAATGAAAAAATCACCACTAATAAACTCACAATTACCGATTTATTTTTAATCCAAATAGGAAGTTTTTGCGTTATTAAATAGGCCAAAATTAAGACAAACCCGATAGAGGCAGCATATACAAACCGCTCATTCATAAATACTCCTATCGGAAATAAAATATTAGACATCGGGGATAAAACAATGATATAAAATAAAATACCAAATGAAATGAGTTTTTTCTTTTTTATTGCGAGGAGAGCATAAATTACTAATGCAAGGTGAAGCATAAGTGAAACGATCGGCCAAATATATGACCAGCTTATAACAGGAATATGATAAGGATAATAATCATACGTAAGCGGATGAGGGAAAAATAATAATTTAATATAAAGCAGCAACGTATAAAATATGGTAGCATATTTTTCGCTAAAGCTCATGCCTAAAAACGAATTGTTCATCAATTCATTACTCGGTTCAAATTTCATCTCTCCAACAACAGTGTGGCGCACATAAAAATAAATTATGGTTCCTAAAACAAGGGGGACAAGCGTTATAAAAAAAGTATAAGGTTCAACTTTTTTCGTTTTAAAAAAGTAAAAACTCAATGGAATAATGGCCAAAAAAGTAACAGCCACTTCTTTTGAAAATAATCCTGCCAGAAATGCAATGAAACTAAATATTAAATAGCGTATCTTATGCTTTTGGATATATTTCCAGGAAAATAACACGGCTAAAAGCGCACCCAGGAGTGACAAAATTTCGTCGCGGCCTTTAATATTGGCAACCACTTCGGTATGAATTGGATGTAAAACAAAAAGCAATGTTGCAACCAAGGGTAAGGATAAAAACCATTTGTCGGATTTATATTGATGGAAGATTAACGTTAGAATATATAATAAAAGCACGCCTGTTAACGCATAAAGCAAGACATTCATAAAATGACTAACAAATAAAACAATCGGCCTCCGGTTATGCATCCTATCTAAATTACGGAGGATTATATTTTTTTCTTGTGTATTTAAGGCTTCTGCATTTTCCAGCATCGCTTCTTGCTTTTGCTTTCTTAACTGTTCGTTTTCAATATGTATCGTTACCGTTAGATTCTTTAATAATTTTTGGGAAGGTAAAATAAAATTGGGATTCGCCTGTTGATTCATCTTACGTTCCAACAGTAAATGATTAATTCCATCAAAGGGTGTTCCCATAATCGATTGCCACTCAACAGCAAAGGTAACCATTGATAATGGACGGTATCTGCCTCCTGCAACTAGCTTCTTATTTTTCTGATCGAAGAAACCATTAAAGAACTCTTCGGTAAATAAATCATCAATCCCTTTAAACCCACTTAATGTATATTCATTTTCAGTAATAACGAGTGCATCATCCAGCGTATAATCATGAAATAAGGTATTTCCATAAAGAATAAACGTTAAAATAAAAATAAATAAATATTTATTATATAATCTTTTCATTCAACTATATTTATGTTATACTTTTGTTATTCAAGTAAACACAATTGCTAATTTTTACTTCTGTATTTCAAATACCATGGAACCCTCAAAATTTATTACTCATAACTATATTTTTTAATTTGGTATTCGTGAACTCAGCTTCGCTTCGGTTCATATCCTTGCCTGCCTATAGGCAAACAGGTTGTGTACTTTATTGCATGAGGGTTTCACGAAAATATATTTTTTAGTTACTTAACTGGTCTATTGGAATACCCATGTTATATTCATTCCATTTTTGTGAACTTCAGTGCATGGATGTTTCATAAAAAATAAATCATTTAATCTTGGTTTGATTTTTCTCAATTTGTTCAACACAACGATACATGGCATCACGAAGAGCCATCTCACGCGGATCGTTTACCAAATAGGCTCCCATTTTGGTCATAATATAAGCATAACCAATTTCTTTATCCGGATCGGCAAAGCCGAAAGAGCCCCCCGCACCCGGAGTCCCGAAAGCTTTCCGACTGCTTCCAAACATTAAATTAGGTCCGGGTTTTAAAAATCCAAATGAAAAGTAAGTATCCAAACCCATTACCATATCAAAAGCTCCTGCAGGAGGAACTTCAGCTTCTTTTTTTAATAAATCAAATGTATTACGATTCAATCCGAATTCTTTTGCCCCCAGGGCAAATTCGCTGTAAACTTTAGCAATGGAACGTGCATCTCCCACTCCATTGGCCGATGGCATTTCCACACTCAGCGTAGTACGACTGTTAGGGTTAAATTTTTCTGGGATCCTAAAGGATTGATATAAAATTGATTTTCGATTGCGAAAATCCTTTCTCATCTTTTTGGGTATTTCATCATAGGTAGTAATTACCTGCCAGGCCGAAGGAAGAATAACCGTAGCAAGTTCTTCATCGGGAACAAAATCCGGAAGTCCTATATAAAAGTCTAATCCCAGCGGTTTTGCCATCTCCTCGGCAAAAAACTTTCCAATAGAACGATTTGTGGGATCAACACGCCTCATCAATTCATTCATATACATACCCATCGTTGCCAAATGATAACCATGTTTTTCCCCTGGCTCCCATAATGGTTTTTGGCGTGCCATAATTTCGGCTATATAATCAAAATCTTGTAAATTGGTAATTTCAAATTTTTCATCTACAAGACACAAACCCGCTTCGTGAGCCAGTAATTGTTTTACCGTAATATCCTCTTTACCATTTTGAGCAAACTCGGGCCAATAGGTTGAAACTTTTTTATTGTAATCAAGCCATCCTTTAGAATGGGCTATGGCCAGCGACATTGCAGCTAATCCTTTGGTTGTAGAAAAAACTACAACCTTCGTATTCTTTTCCCATGGCTCTTTGGTTATTGAATTTTTATATCCACCCCAAAGGTCAACTACTTTTTCGCCTTTATAATAGATGGCACATGCTGCTCCATATTCTCCACGTTCCGTAAAATTTTCAACAAACGCATCTTCTACTTCTTCAAATCCTGTTTTAACATACCCATGAATTAGTTTTTCAGGATGTTTTTTTACCCGATAAGAAATTGAGCATTGATATAAAAATAATACTAGAAGTAAAAACAGGATAAAAGTTGGATTTCGGGTCATAACCTTTGATTAATAAATAAAACCAAATAATACCAAATATATTAATTAATGCTAAAATAAAGGATGTAACAAAGTACTTTTTCTAGAAAAAAATATTTTAACATAGGGATAATAATTATTTTATCGGTTGAAGTCTTTCATTTTTATTCAACCTTAAAAACACGCTTAAAACACCCAATCTATCACAAAAACAACAAACAAACACCTATTTATCAGGAACTTAACGTTAAAAGAAGCACTTGTTTACATTTCAACAATGTTTATCAAAATATTCGGGTAGTTCATCTAAAAAATAATTCTTTTTAAAAATTTAACCGTACAATTAAATAAAGGCTCTTAAAAATGAAAACGGAGGATCAATTATTAAATTTTTATTTCCCTGAAGAAAAAAGATTTAAAAAATATTTTTTTACAGGTATTAGGAATTTACTGCTGCTTCTGTTTTTACTTTTAATGGTAAGTTACCATCATCCTTATCCTGTTCAAAACAATTACCGGTTGGCAGAACTTATTTCTTCACAAGCAAGTACTCAATTAACAGCTAATGACAGTGTTTCCATCAAAAATATCGATGATCAGGTAAAGAGCCTATTAATAGAATTTTATCAAATAAGAAATTTTGAACCGGCATGGATAAAAAATTTTAAACCTACAGCCCAATTCAACATCATCTACAATTTGTTAGATAGTGCAAAATATTACGGTTTCCCATTTGATTATTTTTATTTAGAGGATATAAAACCATTCCATCAGAAAATAAATCATCTCAATACTAAAATATTACAGGCCGATTTGGCTCAATTTGAAATAAACACCACCTTTTCTGCTCTGAAAATATTAATTTTCTTACATCAAGGAATTATAAAAACGGACTCTACCATTAACCAATCATTTGTAGAAGACCTACCTTATCTTTTAAACGAAGCAATAGAGCAAAAAAATCTTCAACAAAAAATTAAGTCTGTTCAACCGCAAATCGTACAATATAAAAATATTATGCACTCAATGTCTTATTTTATTGATATGAATTTATCGATAAAATATACTACTCCATCATTTATCGACGACAAGGTACTTGCCAAAAGCCTCTTTTATGCTGGAATTAGTGAATTACCCGAATTTAACAACACCAACAAAAAATCGAACGTTCTCTATAAATTACAAGATCGATATCATTTGCCTCACGATTCGATTTTGAATCATGCTACACACGAAAAACTGGTATCGCTCCTGGAACAGAAATATTTCCAGGCCTGTTTAAATCTCCACAGGCTAAAAAAATTAAATCATTCTGGTGACAGTTATTTATTTGTAAATATTCCCGAATTTAAACTTCAGGTTATTGAATCAAATCAGATTAAGCAAGTTTTTAATGTGATTGTAGGCAAAAAACATACACCCACCCCAAGTTTTTCGAGCAGTCTGGAAAAAGTTATTGCCAATCCTTACTGGACCGTACCCAAAAGTATTGTTAATAAAGAAATGATTTATAAAATCAGAAAAGATTCAAGTTATCTATCGCGCAACGGATATTTTATCATTAATAATAATGAAGAAAGGGTGCCTGATTCGATTATCGACTGGTCGAAACCTGACCCGTTGGGAAACCAGTATTGGGTAAGACAACTAAACAGCTCGTATAATGCTCTGGGTCAGGTTAAATTTCTATTTCCTAACAAGTATAGCGTATATTTGCACGACACACCTGCCAAAAATTTATTTAAGAACCAAAACAGAACTTACTCGCATGGATGCATACGGCTCCAAAACCCGGAAAAACTGGCACAATATTTAATCGACAAGAATTTTTCTCAAGATAAAACTGATTTCAGTGCTTTAATCAATAAAAAAGAACATCATACCATTGACTTACCACAAAAAATGGATATTCATATTCAATATATCACTTGTTCTGCAGATAATCAATCCGATCTTGAATTTTTCAATGACATTTATGATTTGGACCGAACAGAAATTAATCAAATTTTTCCAGATCAGATGGAGATATAGGAATAATGGATGGATGATATATATACAAACAAGAGCCATTTTTAATTAGATCAATAATTTCATTGGTTTCATCAATAGGCAATGCCGGACACCCAAAGCTTCTGCCAATGCGTCCATACGTTTCAATAAAATCATAACTGACATAATCGGCACCATGAATAACAATAGCTCTTTCTTCAGCATTATCATTTATACCTTTACTTACCCCTTTTATTCTTAATGAATAGCCATGATTACCAAAATAGGGTTCTTGCGTGATATATAATCCTAAACTACTTTTGAGCGATTCTGGTTCGTTGGAAAAAAATTCTGCCAGTAAGCTTCCGGTATTCATTCCATGGGCAACCAATGTTTTATTAAGTAGTTTTTGATTTTTAATATCTAAAATATACAATCTTTTTTGAGTAGAAGGAAGACTAAAATCGATAATGGTAATTAATGAATCGTTCGTTAGCAAATTTCTAGCCCTTAATTCGAAAAACCCATTGAGGGCTAAATTTAAGGCTGGCTCTGAAATAGACGAAGAATTAATCAATGTTTCTTTCCATGAAGAAAAATCAGCAAATACTGGTTCTTGCTTCTGAACGGAATAGTTTCCATAATAAACCAAAAAATCCCAATGTAGAATCAGTATAAACGTAATGAAAAATATATGCCTAATCATCCATCAAAATTTAAACGGCGATATTATAAAAAATAATTGGACGAACCTAAATTTATGATTTAATATCTGAATATCAATGTATTGGTAAAAAAACATAAAATTTCTGGCTATATATTATATCTTTTCTCCCACTCCTCTCTCATCATAATATCTTGATTATTTTTCAGGTGGTCGGTAGCCAGAATACCATATAGGTGGTCTATTTCATGTTGAAGTAATTCGGACAAATCATCCTTAAAAATTTCTTCGTATTTGTTTCCCTCTTCGTCATAAAATTTCACTTTAACAGATTGATGTCGCTCAATTTTAACAAAAAAAGCCACATCGAAACTAAAGCAACTATCCCATACTTCGAAAATTTCATGGTTTCTCCAGGTTATTTCGGGATTAATTAAAGCAAAAGAGCGGTGGGGTAAGTGTATGTAAATTACTTTTTCCAGGGTGCCTATCTGTGGAGCCGCAATAGCCCTTCCAGTACTTTTACGCTGTTGAAGATCTATTAAAGTATCTTTTAGGTCTTGCACCAATTTTTTTAATCTTGCATCAAAAGCTATAATATTTTCAGATTTTTCTCTTAACAGCGGATTTCCAATCAATAAAATTTCTTTTACGGCCATTATAATTTATGATTGATTTAAAATTAATCGTCAAGTAAGTCCTGTGGAATCTCTTTTTTTGTTTTAGCACCCAGCTCTTTAATTTTTTGTGCACGCGAAATAAGGTTCCCTTTGCCGGTAGAGATTTTATTCATTGCATTATCATATGCCTTACGTGTAGATTCCAGTTTGCTGCCAATATCTTGCAAATCATCTATCAGTCCCACAAATTTATCGTATAATGCGCCACTTTGCCGTGCAATTTCCATTACATTCTGACTTTGATACTCCTGCAACCACATGCTGGCAATCATCTTTAAGGCAGCAATTAAGTTGGTTGGGCTTATCAGTAAAATTCGTTTTTCGTAAGCAAAGTACCATAAATCGGGATCTTTTTGGATGGCCACCAAATATGCCGGTTCTACAGGCATAAACATCATTACAAAATCGAGCGATTTTAGCTGGTATAAATTCTGGTAATTTTTTTCACTCAATTGCTTAATATGATTTTTAATCGATGCCAAATGTTCATTTAGTGCTTTTTCACGCAAAACATCATCTGTAGCAGAAACATATCTTTCGTAAGCGGTTAGCGAAACTTTCGAATCGATAACCACACTGCGGTCGCCCGGATATTTCACAATTACATCAGGCTGAAACCTGTTTCCTGCTTCATCTTTAAACGACTGTTGCACAAAATATTCTCGATCTTTTACCAGACCCGATCTTTCCAAAATATTTTCCAGGATTAACTCACCCCATCCACCCTGGGTTTTCGAATCGCCTTTTAACGCTTTGGTCAAATTCTTAGCATCTTCACTAATTTGATTACTGGTTTCTATCAAATGTTTAATTCGCTCCTGTATCGAAGCACGGTCGGCGATATCTTTTTTGTGGGTTTCTTCTACCTTTTTTTCAAAGTCTTTAATTTTTTCCTGTAAAGGTTTTAAGATGGTATCCAGATTAATTTTATTTTGCTCGGTAAATTTTCCGGTTTTTTCTTCTAAAATCTCATTCGCAAGATTTTTAAACTCGGTTTTAAAACGCTGTTGCAATTCATCCACTTCTTTTTTATGCTCATGCAATCGTTCATGCAAATGTTTCAAGTCTGATTCTTTTTCTTTAAGGGCCTCCCGAAGATCAATAACTATTTCATCTTTTTTTTCTTTTTCCGTTTTTACAGTCTCCAGCTCTCGTATTAAATAGGATAATCGTTCTTCTTTTACTTGAACTTCAGTATGGGTCGCATTTAATTCCTTTTTCAGTGTATCAGCCTCTTCAATGGATAAGCCTGTTTTGCTTTGATAAAAATATTTACTTATAAACCATGCTGCAATAAAACCAGCAGTAATACCTAAAATAAAAAAAACAATTATATTAATCATAAATCACTAATTTACAGATACTTGTTGTTCAATCATATTACACATTTCATTTTCATAGGCAAGTAACTGTTCTTTAACTTTACATTTTCGTTCCTTTTTAACAGCTTTTTCAAGATCAGTAATGGCTATCGTATATTCAATTTTAGTAAGAAATTCAGCCGCTTTTAAACGAACTTTTTCATTGGGATCTGATAAAAGCTCTTTCACTCTTTCAGCAGCCATCCATGGATAAGAATTTAACAGCTTTTCCATTGCTTTTATTTTTTGATCTTTGTCTCCCTGGGTTAGTAAATCATTTAATTCATCAATTTCCCTACGGTAATTTTCGTCAATAAAAATTTCCTGTTTAAAAAATCCCGGGCGCACCACATTTTTATCATACGAAACCATATCTCGGCCAATAACCCACCGAACCATTCTCGGTACCATCCAACGCATACCTGTTGTAATTTCTGGATGTGCTGTAGAAATAAATATCTTACCTTTACCCGAGGGAAACGTAACAAAAAAAGGAATCCCAACGGGGCTATTCGATTTTTTCCCAACCAAACCTATCAACTGTTCTTTATTGCTTTCTAAATCTATAATTGGTCCACTTTGAAAATCAATAAATAAGTTTTGAGTATTTCTTAATTCAGTAAATATTTTTTTCCCTTTTTCGGTTAATTCAAATTTCATAATACCATTAAGCGTTTCTCCCGGCTGTTGTTCGATAAATTTTACAGGAACTAAGTTTAATTCTTTATTTCTATTATTTAAGGAAAATATCTTGCCGCTATTACCTAAACATACGATTCCTTTCCCTTTTTCTACCGTAAATTTTCTTATAATTTCTGCCACTTCATCGTCTGCTTCAATCTTATTTCGGTTTCTAAATTCAGGAAATACCAATACATCAATATTTTCAAGTTGAGAACGTTTAATATCGTCATGATTTAAACTAACGGCAACAATTCCGCCATCAATCTTTAAGGTTTCGATGATTTCCTGAGTATAAATAACATCGTTTTCATTTAGCTTATAAACACCTACAGCAATTGATTCTTTATTTCTTTCTAGTTTTTTTACATAGGTTCTTTTTTCACCCGAATTTTTACAAGATCCAAACAAGATTAAAAAGCAACCTATTGATAGTAAATAAACAAGAATAACATTTTTCATAACAACATAATTAATCATTTTAAAGCAATTAAAAATACATAATTTAACTGTAATTTTAAAGTAATGATTTAGATAATAAATAATCTAAAACATATTTTCATTATTCTGCCTTCTAATGAATTATTTTAACTTTGTGCGTTTACTTTATATGAATAATTTGCAATGAAAAAATATAAAAACATATATTTTGATCTTGACCGTACCTTGTGGGATTTTGACAGTAATGCAAAAGAAACTTTTCAGGACATTTATGAAAAACATGAGTTACACAAAATCTTTAACAGTTTCGATAATTTTTACAATACCTATGTAAAGCATAATGAGCGTTTATGGAAGATATACCGTGATGGGAAGATCAGAAAATCGGTATTGGCTTTTAAACGATTTGCACTTACATTGGAAGAGTTTGGTGTTAAAGATGAAGATTTGGCAAAAATAATTGGACAGGATTATATTGAAATAAGTCCAACCAAAAAAAGACTTTTCCCGGGAACTTATGAGACCTTAGAATACCTGAAGATTAAATATAACCTGTATATTATTACCAATGGTTTTAACGAAGTACAATTCACTAAACTAAAAAACAGCAAGCTGGATACATTTTTTAAAAAAATTTTTACATCAGAAAATGCAGGCGCACAAAAACCTAACGCCAAAATTTTTGAGCATGCTTTAAAAAGTGTAAATGCAAGAAAAAAAGAAAGTGTAATGATTGGTGATGATTTAGACACCGATATCATTGGAGCCAAAAAATTTGGACTCGATCAGGTATATTTTAATCCACAAGGGAAAAAACATTCAGAAGATATTACCCATGAAATAACTTCGTTGAAAGAATTACTGAATATACTATAAAGAATTTAGAATGGAACTTCATTGTCGAAATTGGTATTACTACCCAGATCAAAAGAGTCGTCTTTTTTAGCTTGTTTAGATTTATCCTCTTCATTCATCTTGGAACCAAAAGTAATTGCACCGCCATTCATATCATTCTCAACCGGGAAATCTCCAATCAAGTCATCTTCAAGGTCTTCAAATTTAGCTAATTCATCTCTGAATCTTAGCTTAATATCGGCTAAAGCACCATTACGGTGTTTTGCCAAAATAATTTCAGCAATACCGAGGAGTGAGTTTCCATCCTCGTCTTCAATAAATCCATATTTTTCAGGTCTGTGAATAAACATTACCATATCGGCATCCTGCTCGATAGCCCCTGATTCACGTAAATCGGATAATTGTGGACGCTTAGAACCTGAACGCATCTCAACCGATCGGTTTAGCTGCGATAAGGCAATAATAGGTACATTTAATTCTTTAGCAATTCCTTTTAACGATCGGGAAATCATACTCACTTCCTGTTCGCGGTTACCACGGGTTTCTGTAGGGCCTGTCATTAGCTGCAAGTAATCTATAATAATAACATCTATCTGCTGTTGGCTCATTAATCGTCGACATTTTGCTCTTAACTCGAAAACCGATATTGCGGGAGTATCGTCAATATAGATTGGTGCATCAACCAATTTTTTAATTTTATATTCGAGCTGTTCCCATTCGTAAGGTTCAAGTCTTCCGTTTTTAATTTTATTGGACGATAATTCGGTTTCACTTACAATTAAACGATTTACTAACTGTACCGATGACATCTCCAAAGAAAAAATAGCTACACCTTTTTGATGTTCAACGGCCATGTTTCGGGTCATCGATAAAACAAAAGCGGTTTTACCCATGGAAGGGCGTGCGGCAATTATTACTAAATCAGACTTTTGCCATCCTGAAGTTACACGGTCTAATTTGGTATAACCCGAAGGAACGCCACTTAAACCATCTTCTCGCTTTGCCGCTTCTTCAATCTGGCTAATGGCTTCCTGAATAACCACCCCAATTTTGGATGTTTCTTTCTTGATATTTCCTTCGGCCACTTTGAATAGCTCCGACTCGGAAAAATCAATTAAGTCATTCACATCAATCGAGTCATCATATGCTTTATTCTGGATTTGGGAAGAAACACGAATCAATTCACGTTGAATATATTTTTGGGCAATAATACGGGCATGATACTCAATATGTGCAGCCGAAGCAACTTTACTGGTAAGTTGAGTAAGGAAAAAAGGCCCTCCCACTTCGTCAAGCTCATCTCTTTTTCGCAATTCTTCGGTTACAGTTAAAATATCAATTGGCTGTAATTCTTGCGACAAATCTAAAACCGCTTTAAAAATTTTTTTATGGGCATCTTTATAAAAACAATCCGGACTAATTATATCCATTACGGCAATAATAGCATCTTTTTCCAGCATAATTGCTCCCAGCACAGCCTCTTCAAGATCTAATGCCTGCGGTGGTAATTTACCATAATCAATACTTTGAGCGATTTGTTTCGATTGCGAAAAATTTTTCGTATTTCCGGCCATTTTTATTTTACTTTTTTCGGGAATCAAATGTAAGCATACCCCATTCATTTTTCATAGTAACATCACTTTTTATTTTCGTCTTTTTTTTAACGTAAGTTATTAACAATTGTTAATTAAATTTTTGTTATGATGATTATCAGCAATAAACTAAATTTGTAAGATAAAATCTTTTAACTTTTAATCAAATGATCAATTTTCCCAATGCAAAAATTAATATCGGTTTAAACATTACTGAAAAACGTAAAGATGGATTTCATAATATCGAAACTATTTTCTATCCTATAAAATTATCTGATATTTTAGAAATAAAATATTTAAAAAACAACTTTTTATTTAACACTACGGGAATTTCTATTGACGAAGGAAGTCGGGATAATAACATCTGTATTAAAGCTTACCATTTATTAAAAAATCATTGCACACTCCCCCCTGTACATATGCATCTGCATAAAAACATTCCAATTGGAGCCGGTTTAGGTGGGGGCTCATCCGATGCTGCTTTTACGCTAAAAATGTTAAACTCAAGGATGAAATTAAATCTTTCGAATGAAGTACTATTGAAAATTGCCGAAGAAACAGGTAGTGATTGCCCGTTTTTTATATTAAATAAACCATCATTTGCTACCAAAAAGGGGAATGCTTTATTTCCGGTAAACTTTAATTTAAAAGGATATTTCCTTGTTTTGGTCTACTCTTTTATACAGGTTAACACAGCAGCTGCTTACCAAAAAACAAAACCACAACAATCATCCGAAAAATTAACATACCGAATTAATCAACCTGTTGAAACCTGGAAGGAGCATATAAAAAACGATTTTGAAAAGGTAATTTTCAATGATTACCCCGAAATAAAAAAAATTAAAGATCAATTATACGATTCAGGGGCTGTTTATGCCTCTATGTCTGGAAGTGGGTCAGCAGTATATGGTTTTTTTAGAGATAAAGTAGATTTAAAAACCGAATTTAGCCATTATTTCGTATGGACTGAGTGGTTATAAAAAATCCGGAGCAAATAACTCCGGATTTATTAGACTTAATTTTATTTTAATTCCATAATTAATTTCCCTTTGGGAATTTTTTCTGATTCTTTTATATGAATCTTTTTAACAACTCCATCGGAGGTAAATAAAATTTTATTCTTCATTTTCATAGCTTCCAGTATCATCATTAAGTCACCTTCTTTCACCTCTTGCCCTTCTTCTACATGAATTTTAATTATTGTTCCTGGAATTTCAGAATAAATTTTTCGTTCGTCTGGATATTCCCATTTTTTCCTGTTCTTAAATTTTTCTGTTAACAGGGTGCGGTATTTATCTCCATCGACAACAAAAGTGTTAAATCGCATCTTTTGCATTTCCCCTTTGTTTTGTGAAGCTGTTTCTTTTTTATCAGATTTTGATTTTGCTACCATAACATAAAGATTTAAAATGGAGGAATTCCATGTTTTTTAATCGGTTTTCTGTCAACTTTATTTTTCGAAACCTCAATGGCATGCAGCAATAATTTTCTGGTTTCTTTAGGTTCAATAACCGAATCTACATATCCTTTTGCAGCTGCCACATATGGATTAGCAAACTTTTGCTTATACTCTTTAACTTTTTGTTTTCGCATTTTCTCAGGATCCTTGGCAGACATAATTTCTTTTCTAAAGATAATATTTGCAGCACCTTCAGGTCCCATAACGGCAATCTCAGCTCCCGGCCATGCAAAAACAAAATCAGCATTTAAGTGACGTGAATTCATGGCAATATATCCACCACCATAGGCTTTACGAAGGATTACTGTAATTTTTGGTACAGTAGCTTCAGAATATGCGTAAAGCACTTTAGCCCCATGACGAATAACACCGGCGTGTTCCTGATCAACACCTGGCAAGTATCCGGGGAGGTCAACCAACGTTACGATAGGAATATTAAATGCATCGCAATATCTTATAAATCGCGCTGCTTTATCAGAACAATCCACATCTAATACTCCTGCAAGCACTAGAGGTTGATTACAAACAAACCCAACGGTTTCTCCGTTAATACGTCCAAAACCAATAACAATATTTCTAGCCCATAACTCCTGAATCTCAAAAAATTCAGAACCATCGGTAATACCGCGGATAACATCACGAACATCGTAAGGTTCTTTTGGATTACCAGGAACAATTTCATCAATTTTAAATTCTGGCTTTGGATCTTTGGGTTCAAACGGACGAGCTTTTTGTCCGTTATTCCATGGAATGTAAGTAATTAGTTCCTTAATTTTATCAAAACATTCTATTTCGCTTTCGGCATAAAAATGGGCATTACCAGTAATTTCACTGTGTACACGTGCGCCACCCAAATCTTCCATAGATATTTCTTCACCCAATACGGTTTTAATTACTTCGGGTCCGGTGATAAACATTTTTGATATCTTATCAACCACAAAAACAAAATCAGTTAATGCAGGAGAATAAACAGCTCCACCAGCACATGGGCCAAGAATTACCGATATTTGTGGGATAACTCCTGATGCAGTTGTGTTACGATAAAAAATTTCGCCGTAACCAGCCAAAGAATTTACCCCTTCCTGAATACGTGCGCCTCCAGAGTCGTTAATTCCAATAATTGGAACTCTCATTTTCATAGCATGATCCATGATTTTGGTAATTTTTCTGGCGTGCATTAATCCAAGCGATCCTCCGGCAACAGTAAAATCTTGTGCATAAATACATATCGGAGCACCAAAAATTGTTCCTGTGCCAATAATAACACCATCACCATGGAGAATTTTTTTATCCATGTTAAAGTCACGAGCTTCGTGCTCTACAAATAAATCATATTCGTGGAATGAGTTTTCATCCAACAAAGTAATAATTCTTTCACGAGCAGTCATTTTACCCATAGCCACTTGTTTTTCAATGGCTTTTTCGCCTCCACCCTGGAGTACTTTTTCTCGCTTTTTTTGAAGTTCAAGAATTTTTCTTTTCAAAGACATATCTTGTACATTTAGTTAATATTAGCTTATTTAGCTTGTAAGCATCATAAGTAGTTTATTATAAAAAAACAGTACAACGTTACAAAATCCATTTTATTCAAAAAAATTTAATTTTAACAATAATTATATTAATAATTACAAAACCCTTTAAATCAAATGTATAATTTAGATAATATTTTAAGATTATTTTTATACTACATTAAATTATTTGGGAGCTAATCTATAAAGAAATAAGCTGATGAGTGCATAAAACAGGTTAGGTAGCCAAACAGCAAATAATGGATTCATTGTTCCGTTAACCGCAAACATTGTAGAAAATCGCATGAAAAGGATATAAGAAAAACTGAGCAATAATCCGAAACCAATATGCATTCCTATTCCACCTCTAATTTTTCGGGATGATAAGCTAACGCCAATTAAGGTAAGAATAAAAGTAGAAAATGGATATGCAAATCGTTGGTATTTATCAATCAATAAACTAATAATATCAGCACCTTGCATTTTTTGTTCTTCAATATAATCATTCAGCTGATGTATATTCATTGTTTCAGTAAAATAATCTATCCGCTTAAATTCTTCAGGTTCCATGTTTAAAGCAGTATCAATGGATGTCCCGGTAATAATTTCTTCTTCGAAACCATTTATTTCGCGGATATAATAATTTCGTATTGTCCATTTATTATTTGTAGAATCCCACTTAACATAATCAGACATTAATTTTGATTGAAGATTCCCACTTTCATCAAATTGTTCCATGGAAAATTTATAGCCTATATCATTTGTAGCATTATAACTATTCATATAAATAAATACACCAGGTTCAATTTGTCGGTGGATATTTTTATCGGTATTACGTACAGGATTTTTAATATATTTATATGTAAAATCAAGTCGTACAACATTGGCAGGAGGGATAATATATGCTAACAGTGCAAAATTAAAAAGCGCAATGATTAACGCAGAAATAAAATAAGGATAAAGCATCCGTCGAAAACTTACTCCACTACTTAATATGGCTATAATTTCAGTATTATAAGCCATTTTAGAGGTAAAAAATATTACCGCAATAAAGGTAAACAGGGAACTAAAAAGATTGGCGAAGTAGGGAATAAAATTCATGTAATAATCAAAAACAATCGCTCTAAGCGGAGCTTCCTTTTCGATAAAATCTTCGATCTTCTCTGAAATATCAAAAACTACAGCAATACTTATAATCAGTAAGATTGCAAAAAAGTAAGTTCCCAGGAACTTCTTAATAATATAAATGTCAATTTTTTTGAATCCCATAAATCTCATAATCTAACTGCAAGTTTATGAATCATTTCATTTTTCCATGTAGCAAATGATCTGTCAATTATTCTTTTTCGAGCTTCGGTAACCAGCCACAAATAAAAACTTAAATTATGTAAACTGGCAATTTGTGCTCCCAAAATTTCTTTCGATATAATTAAATGCCGCAAATAAGCCTTCGAAAAACTTTCATCAACAAAAGACGCTCCATTTTTTTCGATCGGGGTAAAATCATTTTTCCATTTTACATTTTTAATATTAATAATACCATCTCGGGTAAATAACATCCCGTTTCGTCCATTACGAGTTGGCATAACACAATCAAACATATCAACTCCTCGTGCAATACCTTCTAAAATGTTAACAGGCGTACCAACACCCATCAGATATCGTGGTTTGTTTTTCGGTAGAATTTCATTAACCACCTCAATCATGTCATACATTTCCTCAACAGGTTCGCCAACAGATAATCCTCCTATGGCATAGCCATCTCCATCATAGGAAGCAATAGTATTTGCCGACTCAATACGTAAATCTTTATACACACTACCTTGTACTATAGGGAAATAGGTTTGTTTGTGTCCATACAGAGGTTCGGTTTCATCAAACCGCTTTATTCCTCGCTCTAACCAACGATGGGTTAACTGCATTGATTTTTTTGCATAGCTATAATCGCACGGAAAAGGAGTACATTCGTCAAATGCCATAACAATATCTGCCCCAATTACTCGCTGTATATCAACTACATTTTCGGGTGTAAAAATGTGTTTTGAACCATCAATATGTGAACTAAAATGAGCTCCATCCTCTCTTAGTTTTCGATTTTCTGCCAAAGAAAAAACCTGATATCCTCCACTATCGGTTAAAATGGGTTTATCCCAGCTAATAAATTTATGTAACCCACCGGCTAACTCAAGTGTTTCAATTCCTGGTCGTAAGAAAAGATGATAGGTATTACCTAAAATAATTTGAGCCTTCACATCATTTATTAAATCACGTTGATTTACACCCTTAACACTTCCTAAAGTTCCAACGGGCATAAAAATAGGCGTTTTTATTTGTCCGTGGTCAGTTTCAATAACGCCAGCTCTTGCTTCACTTTTTCCATCAAATGCATTAACTTCAAATTTCATATCTTCAATTTTCGGCTCAAAGATAACCAATTGTGAATAAATTATTCATTTCTTAAGATTACAAATCTTGTTTAACAAGAAAAACTTTAATAAAATTGCTCTTTAACTTTTGTAAATTTAATCTTAAAACTGTGGCTGAATTATATTTCTTACTGGAACACCCTATTTATTTTGTGTTATTGATATTTGGAATAACTTTTTTAATACAAATTTACTTTTACCTTTTTTATTTTTTGCGTATTGTTTTTTACAAAAACCATAAGCACGTAGCTTCGCAAAAAGACCCTGTATCTGTTATTATTTGTGCACGAAATGAAGAAAAAAATCTTGAAGAAAATTTACCTGCAGTACTAAATCAGGATTACCCCGATTTTGAAGTTATTGTTGTAAATGATTGTTCCGAAGATGAATCAGAGTTTGTTCTTGAACGATTTCAGAAAACATATAAACACCTGAAAGTAACCACAATAAAAAAAGACGATAAATTTATACACAATAAGAAGCTTGCCTTAACCGTAGGCATAAAAGCAGCCCAAAATGAAACGTTACTTTTAACCGATGCAGATTGCAAACCCGAAAGCAATAAGTGGATTGAAAGAATGCAATCTAAATTTTCCGGGCAAAAATCATTAGTATTGGGCTACGGTGGTTATAAAACAAGAAAAAGTATTTTAAATAATCTGATTCGATTCGATACTTTATTCATAGCTATTCAATATTTTACTTATGCTATCGCTGGAAAACCCTATATGGGCGTTGGACGCAACCTCGCCTACAAAAAGAGTTTATTTTTTAAAAACAAAGGCTTTGCAAAGTACCACCACCTTGAATCGGGGGATGATGACCTTTTTGTAAATCAGGTAGCTAATAAAAAGAATACAGCCGTAGAAATATCATCCGAAGCAAAAACAGTATCCGAGCCCGAAACTCGATTTTCCGATTGGTTTAAACAAAAAAAACGACACACTACAACCGGTAAGCTGTACAGGTTTGGAGCCAAATGGAGATTATTCTTCGAACAAAGTAGCCGTATTTTATATTACATTTTATTTATTTTATCATTAACTTTATTTACAGAATTGTATCTTTATATACTTATACTATTTATTTTTAGAAGCATTTTACAATTAACTATTTTTAAAGTAACCATGAAAAAGCTGAATGAAAAAAATTTATTATTACCTTCGCTTTTTTATGATATAGTTTTACCTTGGTTCGGTATAGCTTTTGTAATTTCTAATTTTTTTACAACAAAGAACAATAAATGGAGATAAATCCGAATCTATCCGAAAAAGCAAAACATGATTACAAGCTGGTAAGGCTTGCTGTAAATGGTGATGAAAAAGCTTATGCCGAATTATTAGGCAGATATAAAGATGCTATTTATTACATGCTTTTAAAAATGGCAAATAACAAAAGTGATGCTGAAGATCTTACCATTGAAGCTTTTGGCAAAGCATTTAAAAACTTAGCACAATATACCCCAAATTATGCTTTTTCAACATGGCTTTTTAAAATTGCAACCAATAACTGTATTGATTTTATTCGAAAGAAAAAAGCCAACTTAATTTCTCTCGACCATTCTTCCGATGAACAAGAAAATATAACGGCCCCATTGCAATCCAACTCCCCTGATCCCGAGGAAGATATGATAAAAAGCCAACGGATGGCATTAACGCGTAATGTTGTAAGCAAACTAAAACCACGCTATAGAACACTTGTTGAGTTAAGATATTTTAAAGAGTATTCGTACGATGAAATTGCCAATGAACTAGGACTACCTATTGGAACTGTTAAAGCACAGTTATTTAGAGCTCGTGAATTACTTTATAATATTCTTAAAAACAGCAATCCTAATATTAAATAATTAATTCGCATGGAAATTATCCAAAAGTATTTTCCTGCTTTAAGCGAAAATCAATATAAACAGCTTGAATTACTGCAAAATCTTTATATACATTGGAACCGTAAGATAAATGTGATTTCAAGAAAAGATATTAATTATCTGTATGAAAAACACATTTTACATTCATTGGCAATTGCTAAAATCATAGATTTTGTACCGAATACCCAAATATTAGATGTTGGCACAGGTGGAGGTTTCCCAGGTATTCCACTTGCAATACTTTTCCCAAATTGCCATTTCCATCTGGTAGATTCAATTGCCAAAAAAATTTATGTAGTAAATGAAATTGCCAATTCCATCGAATTGAAAAATTGCCATGCAGAACAAATTCGGGCAGAAAAACTAAAATCAAAATATGATTTTGTTGTCAGCCGAGCAGTAACATCATTACCGGTATTTTACAATTGGGTAAGGGAAAAAATAAACGAAAATTTAAAAAATGAATTACCCAATGGAATTATTTATTTAAAAGGTGGCGATTTAACCAACGAAATTAGAAAATTTAAAGCGGCAGTAAAAGTCTTTAACATCCATCAGTATTTTGATGAACCATTTTTTGAAACAAAAAAAATTGTATACCTTCCAATTAAATTTTAAATTTCTTTTTGCAGGAAAGAAAAAAACATTACTTTTGCAATTCTAAAAGAAAAATTAAAACCATTATTAAAATATTTTGAGATGAAAAGAACATTTCAACCATCGAACAGGAAGAGAAAGAATAAGCATGGATTCAGAAATCGAATGGCTTCTGCTAATGGACGAAAAGTATTAGCTTCAAGACGAACCAAAGGAAGAAAGAAACTTACCGTTTCTGACGAGTATAATTCCAGAAAATAATATTTTCTCTTATATAAAATTTTAAAGTAAAGGCAATCATTCATTTTGCCTTTACTTTTTTTATTGCCTTTACTTTAACACCCAACCAGTCCAAAATAAACGGATCAATTGATAATTATGGTTGATAAAAAATATTTTTCTATCTTTCCAGCATGGAAATAGAATTACTACTCAAACATATATTACCGGAAGAAATATTTGAATATTTCAATTTAAAAGAAGTAAAAGAATCAGATGATAAAAGCTTGTCTTTATATTTGGATGAAAAGAATATTGTACCGCCAGAACAGAAGGTAAACAAATAGTATCCAATGGTTTT
>Ga0209931_1000080_pt1 | contig 49181 bp, 48 predicted proteins | sample SalPonR1_B_D1_MG_FD_185697 | JGI IMG/M metagenome (GOLD analysis project Ga0209931, IMG submission 185697) | Salt pond soil microbial communities from South San Francisco under conditions of wetland restoration - Salt Pond MetaG R1_B_D1_MG... ...
ATAATTACATTTTTTATGCAAAAATCCATATTTTCAATTCAAATCGTCACGCATAAAAAAAACGCTACAAGTACGATATACAAATAATTTCAAAGAACGTTTATTAATTTTTAATGCCCATTAGTGATTGATTTATTGAACAAAAAGGGTTTTAATTTGCTTAATAATTGATTATTAACCAAAAAATATTGATGTTATGAAAACCAAAAAATTAATTTTAGCCATGATAACTGTGTTATCCATGGTAGCACTTAACAACCGAAAATCATTTGCACATTGCGAAATCCCTTGCGGAATATACGAAGATACTCTCCGAATAGAGCTGATTAAAGAACACATTACTACCATTGAGAAATCAATGAATATGATTATTGAGCTTTCAAAAGAAGAAAATCCGAATTATAATCAAATTGTTCGGTGGGTTGTGAACAAGGATGAACACGCACAGAAACTTCAGGATATTGTCAGTCAGTATTTTATGCATCAGCGAATAAAGCCTGTAAGTCCTGAAAATGAAGAAATGTATGAGAAATATATTGAAAGGTTAACCCTGCTGCATGAATTATTGGTATATGCAATGAACGCCAAACAAACTACCGATCTTTCATATATTGAAAAGTTAAATAAAACCATTAATGCATTTGAAAAATCATATTTTCATACGCATGAACACTGATATTAATTAAAAAATGATGCTTATTATATGTGCCACATCCTAAAAGGGTGTGGCACATATAATTTTGTATTGTCCCTAAATATCCTTATAATTAAATTTTTTCCATTGCTGTTTTCATTTTTTTCGCAACTTCTTTTGCTAACTTATCAAGCTCGTCGTTTTCCATCGTTTTCATTAACATAGCCGGATTAGAGGAAACTACTTCAACTTTATTTTCGTCCAATTGTTTAACAATTACCTTACAGGGTAAAAATACGCCAATATTTGACTCTGCCTGTAGTGATTTATAAGCAAAGCCGGGATTACAAACACCCAGTATTTTATATGGTTTCATTTGTACGTCATCCAGTTTTTCTTTCAGCGCCTGGTCCATATCAATTTCAGTAATCACTCCAAAGCCTACTTTTTTAAATTCAGCAATCACTTTTTCAGTAACTGATTCAAAATCAACAGTTACAGTTTTACTAAAAAACATTTCATTACACTCTTCCTGTGCTTTAATTCCAGACCATATCACAGATAACAAAATCGATAAAAAAATAATTTTTGTTGTTTTCATAGCTTAAATTTTTTAATTTATTTTACTCGTTGAACAACATACTCTTATTTATGTTCAATAATTAAGTTATTAAAGATCAACATACATGTCAAATTATTATTTATCCGGTATTTATGATTTTATACTTTATCCATTTTTAAATAAAACCAGGAAACAAACAGCTAAAATAATCAACCAACTAAAGCCTGAATCGTTAATCGATATTTGCTGTGGTACAGGAAATCAACTGAAATATCTGGTGCACACAAACATTAAATTAACCGGTATTGATAACTCGCCTGCCATGCTTGGAGCCGTTAAACATTTTAATTGTTATCAACAAGATGCCCGTTCTATTGAATTTCCGGATGAATCTTTTGACATGGCCTTAATTCAGCTTGCTTTACACGAAAAAAGTGTTTCTGATCGTAAAACGATTTTAAAAGAAGCCTATAGGATATTAAAAAATAACGGTTATTTGGTGGTGATGGATTATCGTATTGATAACCAGACCTCCATATCAGCAAAATATATTATCGGTATGATTGAGTTTTTTGCAGGAAAACAACATTACAATCATTTTAAAACTTATTTAAAAAGGGGTGGATTATTAAAATTGGTTAATCCCAATCATTTTAAAACGCTGCGAAGTATTCCTCTGGCAGGGAAATCAATGGTATTAAATATTTACCAAAAAATAAATTAATTCTGCTTGGGCTAACAAATATTTTTTAGAAGTTTAGAAAATTTTCTTTATATTTCTCATAATTGTATATTTTTACCTTGAAATCTAACCTTTAAAACCATGCGAAATATTCTTGTCTTAATTGTTTTTACATGTTTGTTTTTTTCATGTAATGAAGAAAAATCAAGTAATGCCGATATCATTGATTTTACAATAACAAATTTATCGAATGATGTCTTAGTTGTTTCCGATATTGAAATTAATGCTGATGTAAATAAGATTTATATCTTTTTTGATAATAACCTTTTTCAACAAACTTTTCCCTTAAATATTACTAGTGATATAAAGTTATCCTCCGGAGCTAAAGCTAATTCTTTTGCTGATGGAGAAATTATTTTTTCATCTGCTGATGAAGTAAAACACATCATTGTTGAGGCCGAAGATGGAACACAAAAAGACTGGTATATTGCGCTTGTCCATAAACAAATTCAGAATGCTGATTTTGAAAATTGGTTTACTAATGTTGGAATGAATGGAAAAGAGTACGAAGAAATTGGAAACTCTTCCATCGGATCATTTTGGGCCACTGCTAATATGGCTACCAGTATGTTCACAAAATATGGCACTCAACCCATTTATGATGGGGAAGAAACCTTAGTGCAAATAAAAACAGAAACAACCAGCCAGGTTCCTATCACTGCGGGAACATTGTTTACCGGACAATTTGATATTTCTGGTGCCATTGCAAATCCTACCGATCCGAAAAAAGCCACTGATTTTGGAATCCCATTTAAACATCGGCCAGAGGCCATTCAATTTGATTTTAAATATCAGGCCGGAGAAAACTATATTCAAGCAACGTTACAAGATCCCGGAAATATTTTTGGCGGATTTACCATTGATGAAATTGATGGTGAAGACCAATGTTCAATTTATGCAATCTTAGAAAACAGAGATGGAGATGAAATTATAGAGATTGCCAGGGCAGAAATGCAGACAACAACTACACCCGATGTTTTAACTACAACAACAGTCCCTTTTGAATATACAACAGATGATACACCTACTCACATAACGGTAGTATCTACTTCGAGCAAGGATGGTGATTTGTGGAAAGGAGCTGTTGGCAGTACACTTGTTATTGATAAACTTATAATGACTTATTAGCCTTAAATGGCGATGATAAAAAAAGCAATTATTGGAGTTTTCTTTTTGCTTAGCCTGGTGGCAAAAGCACAGGAAAAAAGTTTTAATTTTTATCCTAATTTGGCGGTTGATTTGGGAGGAGCTATTCCTTTTCCTTTATCGGATATACCCGATGGAGCAGGAGGGACTCCACAACCGTATCCTTCATTGGGGATAGGTGTTGAATATCAGTTAAATAATAAATGGCAGTTAGGTTTTGAAGTGAATTATCATTTAATTGCTTTTACATCATCGGCTGATGTAGTTAGCCAGCCTTTTTATTTTGATGATGGTACAGCTCAATATTTTACAGGACATACAGAAGCTGACGTGGAGTTGCGGTTTGTTGAATTTCCATTGCTGGCATTTTATGAATTAAAAGAAGGACGAAGGTTTTTATTTGGTTTCTATTATTCTTCCATACTGGAAAACCAGTTTGTCACCAAAGGAATTGATGGAATATATTCATCCGATAAGGAGGATACCGATAATGCCGTTTTGCCTGGACCGAAAGCAACTGTTACTTATAATTTTAATTCATTTATGGATCATTACGATTATGGAGTATTGATTGGATATAGTTATGATATTAATTCGAGATTTTATTTGTGGGGTCGTTTAAATGTTGGTTTTAAAAGCATATTTATAAACAAATTTGATAATATTGATTATGAAATGTATCAGGTTAGGGTAAATCTGGGCGTATCTTTTAAATTAAGAAATTAAATTTATTGTTAATTATGGATCTTTTATCGGGAATCGATACACAGTTTTTTAATTATGTAGTTTTGCCATTATTGATTTTCTTGGCAAGAATTACGGATCAAACCATTGGGACTTTAAGATTGATTTATGCTGCAAAGGGATACAGATACCTGGCACCCGTTGTTGGGTTTTTTGAATCGTTGATTTGGCTTGCAGCTATAAGCCAAATTATGCAACATCTTGATAATATTTATTGTTACCTTGCCTTTGCTGGTGGATTTGCTATGGGAAATTTTTTCGGCATATACCTGGAACATAAAATTTCAATTGGAGTGGTTTTGGTCCGGATTATTATAAAACAATATGACCCTCAATTAGGAGAAAATATTAAGGATTCGGGCTTTGGATTTACCTTAATGGATGCTGTGGGACGTGAGGGTTCGGTAAAATTATTGTTTTCAACCATACATCGCCGGAATTTGAAAAAATACCTAAAAATTGTTTATAATATCAGGCCTAATGCATTTTATACGGTCGAAGATATCCGGCAGGTAAAAGGTAATGTATTTGAAAAAACGAAGCACTCCAGTATTTTTAGTCGTATGAATCCACAGAACTGCAAGGGTGCGTGAGGGTTTGACTATTGACTATTGGTTATTGAATTATTGCATCATTGAATCATTTAATCATTGTAACATTGAATATGGAAATTCTTCGTTTCATCATCCATTACGGGATGCATTTTTTATTGCCCTTTGTTATAGCCTTTATATTTTTTAGGAAAAATTTTTGGAAAGCCAGTTTATTGATTTTATTAGCCAATCTAATCGACCTGGATCATTTGCTGGCATCACCAATTTTTGATCCAGATCGTTGCAGTATTGGTTTTCATCTGTTACACAGTTATCCGGCCATCCTGATTTATATGATTTTATTAATGATTCCAAAAGTACGGTTAATCGCCATCGGGCTTTTACTTCATATTTTAACCGATTTTATAGATTGTTTGTGGATTTGATATTTATTCATTCAATAAATCAGGACGAAGATTTTTGGTTCGTTCCAACGATTGTTTTTCTTTCCACTCATCAATTTTTTTGAAGTTTCCCGATAATAGCACCTCCGGAACTTTCCATCCTTTATAATCCGCAGGACGAGTGTAAACCGGCGGTGCCAGGAGGTTGTCCTGAAAAGAATCGGTGAGGGCAGAGGTTTCGTCGGAAATTGCGCCCGGAATTAATCGTACCACACTATCGACAATAATGGATGCAGCTAGTTCGCCTCCGGTTGAAACATAATCACCAATAGAAATCTCTTTGGTGATTAAATGATCGCGAACCCGTTGATCGATCCCTTTATAATGTCCGCAGAGAATGATAATATTATTAAATGTTGCTAACTTATTGGCTTCTTTCTGAGTATACTTTTCTCCGTCGGGCGAGGTGTAAATAATCTCATCGTAATTACGTTCTGCTTTTAATGCAGCTATTGCTTTGTCTATAGGTTCAATCATCATAACCATTCCAGCATCACCGCCAAATGCATAATCATCAATGCTTTTATATTTATTGGTTGCATAATCCCGTAAATTAAGGATATATATTTCAACCGCTTTTTTTTCTTTGGCTCTTTTTATAATGCTATGATTTAACGGACTTTCTAATAATTCCGGTATAGCAGTAATAATATCAATTCTCATTTTTAACCGTTTTAATTGAATGTAAAAATACAAATAGATTCAAATCATTCCTAACCTTTTTTTATTTAAGAAATGTATTTTTAAGTCAAATTGACATTAAAAATTCATCTTAAAGGTCATTATGTCATTAAATTTAGAATTTTAATTGTAATTATTATGATTTTTTTTAATGGCATATGATTTGAATAATTAAAATCAGAAATATTAATATTAATTTAAACTAATTAAAAATTATAAAGCTATGACACTAGTAAGAATGAACAGACCAGGATCTCAAGTGAACAGAGATAGCAATTTTAGAACATTTTCTGATTTAATGAATGATATGTTTATTGAAGAGAAATTGGGAAATACTGCTGATTGCTCAACACCACCAGCTAATATTATTGAATCAAAATTTGATTTCAGAATTGAAATAGCAGCTCCGGGATTTGAAAAATCAGATTTTAAAATTGACCTGGATAAAAAAATGTTAACCATTTCTTTGGATAAAAATGTAGATGAAAGTACTGTAGAGAAATGTACTTATCATGAATTTAATTACAACAAATTTACCCGCTCGTTTAAATTATCGAATAAAATTGATAATGAGAAAATTAATGCTATATATAAAAACGGGTTATTACAGTTAGTATTACCTAAAAAGGAAGAGGCCATTGAAAAGCCTGCCCGACAAATTAAAATTTCATAACAACCATATAATTCCGCTTAATAATCAAAAACATCCTGACAAAATTTGTCAGGATGTTTTTTTATTGACTATTTAGAAAGCATTTCTTCAATTCGATCCAATCGTTTGATTAGCTCTGCGTTTTCTTTTTCCAGTTGATTAATTTTTTGCTGCTGCTCTTTAATTGCTTCCACCAAAACAGGAGTTAGTTTAAGGTAATCAATGGATTTGTACCCATTGGAATCTGTTGAGACTAATTGTGGTAAAACTTTTTCCACGTCCTGTGCATTGAGACCGATTTGTTGTTTGTCTTTCAATTTAAAATTCTGGATTGCTTCTTCATTCCAGTGAAAATAGTAGGCGGTTAATAATTGAATTTTTTCTAATCCGGACTCAAAGGGGATTAAATTTGTTTTTAATTGAACATCTGAAACTTTTATATAACCACCAGTTACGTCCAGATCGCCGATAATACGAACCATGGGAGTATTAAATTCGCCATAAATGAGAGGAGTGCCTGAATTATTGGCAATATACAATCTGTCGGATCCTGATTGGGAATATCCTGCCTGATATCCAATGAACACATTATCGGATCCGTCGCCACTCAAGTAGCCCGCATAATTACCGATCATCACGTTATTGTTCCCACCGCGATTTACTTCCCCTGCTTTAACTCCTAAATAAACATTATTAGTGCCAGCATTTTGATTCCCGGCCTGGTTTCCAATAAATGTATTGAACTCACCGATTAACCCACTTGCTCCAGATGCATATCCAATATAAGTGTTGTAGCGGCCTTTGGTTAAGTGCTTTCCTGAGCCATAACCGATATATACATTATAGTCGCCCTCTGTACTAACACAAGCTGAGGAATCAATATTGGCATTATGAAATCCGGCCTCGTTGCCAATAAAGATATTCCCAAAACCATTGGAGTTTTTATGTCCGGTGAGAGGGCCAATAAAAACGTTCCTGCTGCCTGTATTGGTATAACTTCCGCTTTCCCAACCCAAGAAGAGGTTTAACTGGCCACTGGAAATATTATCTCCGCTGTGATGACCGATAAAATAATTCTGAGGGGTTAGATTAAGATAGCTTTCATAGGTACCGGTACTGAGATCCTTGATTCCAAATCCTCCGGTTGAATTTTGGGTAATAATTCTGGTGCTGTCTTTGGTAATCTGAAGATAATCGGACAATGAACTCTTGGATGAGGTGCGCCCACTCACGGCAAAGCCACCGAGAGATCCCTTTTTTAAAGGTTCATTAATATATATCCGGGTACTGTCCGGAGTAACTTTAAAAATTTCAAATCCAGTAGTTTTGGTAGATGTACGTCCACTCACGGCAAAACCTCCAATCTTTCCTTTGGATGCTTCGTTAGTGATTACTTCGGCCCCATCAGGATATACCACAAAAACTGCATTTCCTTCATGGTCCTTTACCACAAATAACGTGTCGGGAGAAGTGGAGTATTCTACATTGTTGCCCAGTTTTGAAGCAGAGCTTGCAAATAATGCAAACGGAACCGATAGTAATTGAAAAGTTCCCAGTTCAGCATAGGAACTGCCACCCGAATCATCGATTTCAATTTTTAAAAATTTATCTCCTTCATTCCATGGTATTTGTGAAAAATCACCGGTAAGTAATGACCCCTCGCCAATGTTTAGCGAAACCATTCCTATATCGTTTGTTGTAACCGTATGTTCTTCGGAATAAACTACATCTCCGGTTGGATTTTCGTTAAGAATAGAGATTTTTATAGATACTTCCTGCCCTGAGATAATCTCTCCGTCAGTATTTTTTATTACTGCCTGGTATTTAAAAGCCTCCGGAGCTTGTGCAAAAAGGCTTGATCCCAGGCATGTAATTGCTAAAAAAATAAGTGCTAACTTTTTCATAATATGGATTTTTAAGGATGAAGTAAGTTAGCACTTAATCAATTAAGAATCAATTTTTTTTGATGAACTACCTGTCTTGTAGTATTTGCTCTAATTTTAAAAGTCTTTGTTCTAAATCAGATATTTTATTTTTTTGTTTCTCAATAATATTTTGTTGTTCTTTAATTGCTTCTATTAGCAATGGAGATAAGTTACCATAAGAAATACTATAATATCCATTATCATTTATTGAAACCACCTCTGGGAGTATCGGTTCTACATCTTGAGCAATTAACCCTATATGTCTTTTCTTTAGGTCTTTTTTCCAGTTAAAATATACAGCTTGTAAACTCATAACCTTTTTTAAAGATGAGTGAACAGGTTCAATATTTGTTTTTAATCTTTTATCTGATGAATGTTGCCAACCCAGGGTAGTATAAGCCCCATAAGTAGTACCGTTATAAACATATAGTTTATCAGAGATAGGTGCTACTCCAATACCTATACAGCCATCGACGTAAAGATCATCTGTTCCAGGATCAGAAGTGCCACCAATATGTATACCTCCCATAGCAACTATATAATCATTCGCATAAATTTGCCCTGGGGTTTGAATTTCATAGGCTCCATAATCCGACCCAGCTTGCCTAATCTCTCCACTCACATGAAGATTATCAGTTGTACTGATTACATCTTCTCCTCCTCTATAAAAGTATTCATCATCGCCAACATAAATTCCATTATCAGCTCTTAAGATGCCTTCAATGAGGGTTCCTGATGAATGAGAATTTGCTGGATTTATTCGTAACCATTCATCTGTACTCTGAGCAATAGTTCCATAAGCTCCGTATAAATAATTACTAAATGCAATATTTCCTGCAACATCCAGTTTTTGAACAGGAGTAGAAATCCCAATTCCTATGTTTCCATTCTTTAAGACGGTTAAAGCATTACGTCGCATAATATTAGGTCCTAATCGATAACCATTGCCAATAATAAATAATGGATCGATATCTACCCAATTTTCAGGATCTCCAGTTGATTCATTCCATCTTCCTATGACAAAACTACCCAAAGCCTGAGATTGAACTTTATATCCACAAGCCATAGAATAATCTGCTTCAGTAACACTATTATATCCCATAGCAATGGAACGATATCCATTGGATGTGTTTGCTATTCCTATTGCCATAGAACTTGATGCATTTGATTTGTTTCCAAACCCCAAAGCCATAGACATATCGCCAGATGCTATATTTTGAGTAATAACAGGCATTGGGTATAAATCTGCAGAATAAACTCCATCACTTCCAATAGAAATAGAATGTACTCCTCCTTGTGCTATTGCATGTGAACCGAGAGCAATATTTCCAATACCTGAGTTTGTTTGTGCCCCTTGTCCAATCGCAAAAGAATGTATTCCATCAGCAATAGTTAAAACATCATTATAAAAACCCGATGTATCTACACCTACAGACCCCAAAGCAAAACAACCGTCACCTAAAGCTTGGGCATTATAACCAAAGGAATATGAACCTTTACTATTTGAAATACTTTGATCTCCTAATGCGAATGAGCTTAAACCATTCGCAATTGCTGAATCACCAATCGCAGTAGCATAATCACCCATTGCTTGAGCTTTATATCCAAATGCCTGCGAAAAATTCCCCATGGATATTGAACGATACCCCATAGCCATTGAATTTGTTCCAACACTATCAGCCCCACCAACATGTATTTCTCCGGCTAACAATGCAGCTTTTTGTGGATACCACATAACTCTGGATTCGTTAAGTATTTGTTCTGCTGTTTTTGTTCCTGAGATATTAAAATAATCATTGGTAATTTCTTTGGTGGAGGTGCGTCCGCTCACGGCAAATCCTCCCAGCCTGCCTTTTGTTTCTGATTCTGATATATATATGCGTGTACTGTCCCGGGTAACCTGCAGGTAGTCGTTAAACAGCCCTTTGGTTGAGGTACGACCACTAACGGCAAATCCTCCCAGCCTGCCTTTTGTTTCATCTTCATTCACATAAATCCGGGTGCTATCGCCGGTAACAAATAAATAATCATTTACTAATCCTTTGGTTGAGGTGCGTCCGCTTACAGCAAATCCTCCCAGTCGCCCTTTTTGTAACGGTTCGTTCACATAAATGCGTGTGCTGTCGGGAGTTACCACCAGGTACTCACTGTTTTCTCCTTTGGTTGATGTTCTTCCACTGACCGCAAAACCACCCAACCTCCCTTTAAGGTTGTTGTTGGTTATAACCTCGGCTCCATCAGGATATACTACAAAAACTGCATTTCCTTCATGGTCCTTTACCACAAATAACGTGTCGGGAGAAGTGGAGTATTCTACATTGTTGCCCAGTTTTGAAGCAGAGCTTGCAAATAATGCAAACGGAACCGATAGTAATTGAAAAGTTCCCAGTTCAGCATAGGAACTGCCACCCGAATCATCGATTTCAATTTTTAAAAATTTATCTCCTTCATTCCATGGTATTTGTGAAAAATCACCGGTAAGTAATGACCCCTCGCCAATGTTTAGCGAAACCATTCCTATATCGTTTGTTGTAACCGTATGTTCTTCGGAATAAACTACATCTCCGGTTGGATTTTCGTTAAGAATAGAGATTTTTATAGATACTTCCTGCCCTGAGATTATTTCTCCGTCAGCATTTTTTAATATTGCCTGGTAATTAAATGCATTGGGTACCTGAGAGAAGAGACCAAAAGAATACACCATTAAAATGGATATAAGTATTAAAGTTGATTTTGTCATGACTGTGAGTTTTATTAAAAAAAAATTAATAAGAGTAAATATGATTTGTTTAGTTGATAGCTAAGCAATTTTTCTTAATAAAGATTCTTGAATAAGCAAGTTATAATAAAATAATTGGTAAGTCAATTTTAAAAGATAGTTAAATAAAATATTCATAAAAATTAAAACTAATAAATATATTATTCGTAAGAAGTATTTAAGCATGATTTTTGTAGTTTCGATATAGTCTTGATTATAATTAAATTTTTTTAGTACTTTTAGGATAACGTTATCGAATATGTAATAATAAATTAAGAGATGAAGAATATTGCTATTATTATAAGTATTGTATGTATAAGTTTTAACCTTTTTTCGCAAAATACGGGTGAAAAAAAATGGAAAGAGAATATAGTAAAGAATCGTATTCAGACCCAGGTTCAATGGAATCATAAATATGTAAAAGGAAAACCGGGAAAAGAGGGTTATAAAAATTTTACCAAACGATATGATCATAAAGGAAATGTTATTGAAGAAGTATATTATCAATCGGGTACTATTGATCAGAAATTGAGTTATAAGTATGATAATAATGAAAATAAGGTGGAGTATAGTAATTATAAGGGCGATGAAAATAAATTACTTTACAGACAAAATATAACCTACGATAATTCGAATAAAAAAATCCGTGAAGAACGATACAACGGAACCGATTATCAGATTATAAAGTATAATTATGATGCAAAAGACCGATTAAAAAGTATTACTCGCTCTGATATTTATGGGAATATTGAGCACCAGAGAGATTTTAATTATAAAGGTGATATTTGTACAATCAAAATTATTGATAAAGGAAATGAGATTGGTAAAATAATTAACAAATACGATGATCAGGGTAATATTATTGAAATTACAGAATATGATATTGATGGCAATGTAAAAGAAGAATATTATTATACGTTTAATAGTAAGTTATTACTTGATAAGACGAAATATATACTTGGAAACTTTATTTATAAAGAATATTACAGTTATGATAGTAAAGGAAATTTAGTAGAGATTAAGAAAGAACAACCTAAAGGGAATATTTTTGTAAGCAATATTTATAAATACGATAAAGAGGGTAACTTAATTGAAGAAGAGTGGTATGATGATAATCCTAATGAAAACTCTAGAAAAACATATTTTTATAATGAAAAAGGAATTCTGGAAAAGGTAGAAGTTTATTATGCGCTTTATCGTTATAAAATTCAGTATCGCTATGAATACAACTTTTATTAAAATATTGAAAAGTTCTATTAAAAGAAGCCGGAACATTTTATAAAGTTCCGGCTTCTTTTTATTAATCGTATTTATTCAAATCAACATCTTTATCTCTTTTACCAGGTAAAACCTCTATGAGTTCCACTTCGAAAATGGTGGAAGTGTAGGGTGGAATAATTCCTGTTGATGAACCTGTTTGTCCAAAGCCAATTTTTGATGGTATAATAAACAGGGCTTTTTCACCTTCGATCATCCGGCCGATAGCTTCTTCCATTCCGGGAATAACCTGCCATTTTCGTCCATATACAAACTGGAATGGAGAGTTACGTCGTTTGGTAGAATCAAAAAATTTGCCATTTAAGAATTTTCCTTCGTAATGAACCGTTACCGTGTCGCCAACCCTAACACTGTCACCGAATCCTTTAGCCAGTGTTATATGATACAATCCCGACTCCGTTGGTTCTCTATCAATTTTTTTCTGTTCAATAAATTGACGCAATATTACTTTTTCATATTCACCAAAATCTTCAATCCAATGTAAAAAAGCTTCTTTCTCGCGATAATAATCTTCTTCGGTTTGTATTTCAACCACATCAATTTCTATTTTCATAGGATCTTCTTTATTTAAAAATCCCGGTAAAGTAGTTTCCAGTGTTTTCGTAAAAAAGTCATTAGCAGAAATAATAAATTCTGCTTTCTCTTCTTCAGCAAGCATTAAAAAACATTCGTCAATAGCTCCTGGAAATTTAGGCTCGCTTACTTGAATCCTTCTCCTTCCTTTAAAAAACATTGAATCTTCAATAGTTTTATAGGCAATGTCCATGGTTAAATAATCGCCGGATTGTGCTTTGTCCGAACTTTCGCCAAATTTTAACAATTTATAATATATGCCCGATTTTGTTTTGGAGTACTCGGGGTATTTCGAAAAATATTTGCAGGAAACTATTCCTAAAGCTATAAATAAAAGGAAAAGAATTCGTTTTGTCATAATTGTTTATTTATTAATATTCTACTTTTTTTTTCACATCAAGTATTTCCACATCATAAATGATAGTGGCCCTTGCGGGTATTTTCTTATTATCGCCAATTAATCCGTGAGCTAGATGCGGAGGAATAATAAACCTTGCTTTACTGCCTTCTTTTAGCATCAATATCCCTAGTTCTAATCCAGCTTCTACACCTCCTTTGCCAACGATAAAACTCTTTGATCCTAAACTATCAGAAGTATAACAAAGGGTTCCGTCCATTAGCCATACACTATAATCTAGCGTAATATAATCGTCTTTTTCAATATTTTTACCATTCCCTTCTCGATAAATCATATACCACAGTCCGGCTTCTGTCATCTTCATATCCCAACCACGGCGCTCAATGTAATTTTTAATCACTTCAACATCTTTTTCAACCAACATTTGATTGATTTTTTGTAATGATTCTTTCGAATATTGTTGTTTTGTGTTATTCTTATTACTTTCCTTCTCTTTATTATTACAAGAAAAGAAAATTAAACTAAATATCAAAATTAAGTTACTAACCAATAAACGATTACAAACCATTTTCTAATGCAGTTTTATATTGTGGTAATAAATCGCGAAATTTCTGTAATGTTTTTTCTAAAGATTCGAAAGAATTCCCTCCAGAGGCGTTTTTATGGCCTCCACCATTAAAATGTTTTTCGGCAAATTTATTGGTGGAAAAAGCGCCCTTTGATCGAAATGAGATTTTAACATGTTTATCGTTTTCGACAAATATAGCCGAAAAGCGGATGCCATTGATTGATAAAGGATAATTTACAAAACCTTCCGAGTCACCCGGAGCAAAATTAAATGTTTTCAGCTCTTCTTTAGTTATACTTATACATGCCGCATGATATTCGGGAAATACTTCCATCTTTTTATACAAGCAATAGCCTAACAGGCGCATTCGGTCAGCAGAATAATTATCGTAAATATTCCAATAGATTTGATCCTTATTAATTCCCAATCCAATTAATTTTGAAACTACATAGTAAGTATATGGTTGCGACGAATTGTAATTAAATGAACCGGTATCGGTCATAATCCCGGTGTAAAGACATTCGGCAATCGTTCGATCTACCAGGTTTTCATCCTTCAAGGATTCAATTACATGATAAACCAGTTCGGCCGTTGAACTATATATTACATCTGAAATTACTAAATCAGCAAAATTTCCCGGTTCAGGATGATGGTCAATCAATACTTTCTGGGCTTTGGCATTTTTTAAATATTTTTCCAAATCGTTGACCCGGTCTGCATCGTTAAAATCGAGTGCAAAAATAACATCTGCTTGTTTTAAAGCATTAAGTACGGTGCCTGATTGTCTTTTATATACCAATACTTTATCATTCCCGGGCAACCAATGTAAAAATTTCGGATAATCATTTGGTGATACAATAATAGGATTTTTTCCTTTTCTTACCAGATAATGATAAAATCCCAAAGCAGATCCTATTGCATCACCATCTGGATTATAATGGATTAGTATTAATGGATGTTGAGTTTCGTTAATGAAATGTTGTAAGGGTGATATGATATCTTCTGAAATTGGCTTCACTACTCGTTTATTTTTTTAATTCTAAAATATCAAAGATAAAATATTCTCATCAGAATTTTAGTTAATCATAAAATAATTTATATCTTCGATTGAGTAAAAAAAATAAAAGGTTATGGCTTTAGGATATACTTTTGCAATGATTAAACCCTCGGCATGCCGGAAAAATCATGTTGGTCCTATATTAGCGATGATTAATCAGGCAGGATTTCGTATTTCTGCTATCCGGTCAACTAAATTAACATTAGAAGAAGCTCAGCGGTTTTATGAAGTTCATCGTGGAAAAGTTTTTTATGATAGTTTATGTGAATTTATGAGCTCGGGGCCTATTATTGTATTATTACTTCAAAAAGAAAATGCCGTAAAAGATTTTAGAAAACTTATTGGAAATACTAATCCACAGGTAGCAGAGGAGGGGACTATCCGTAAAATGTTTGCCGAATCCTTACAAAAAAACGCGGTGCATGGTGCTGATTCAGACGATAATGCAAAAAGAGAAGCCGATTTCTTTTTTAATCAACGGGAACGATATTAATTTATTTCAAAATTATTTCATCGATCATTGATTCACCTGCCTGCTCATTTAATTTATCTTTTAAGCCATCGCGAATCATAAATAATTCGTTTCGTATTACCGATGAGTTTAGTTTTACAAATAATTTACGATTTTTAATATAAACATCTTTTGTTGAGCGGGATATTGTTTTTCCAACCATATCGTACCACGAACGGATTAATCGTACTTCTTTCAATTTATCATCTATTTTTAGGGCTTTCAGGTATTCCTGAATGACTTCGTTAAGTTTTTGTGTGTTTTTTTTTCTCATTCTTAGGCTACCTTTTTTATTTTAATTTCTCCGTTTTGCTCAATAATAAATAAATGATGTTGAATCTTTATTTCATCCAGGATTTCTTCCAAACGGTCGCGACTGGTATCGGTAATAAAAATCTGGCCGAAATGATTTTCTGCTACCAACTCTATAATTTGCCTTACCCGCTGTTTATCAAACTTGTCAAAAATATCATCGAGTAACAAAATGGGTTTGAAACCACTAATTTGTTTAATAAAATCGAATTGTGCCAGTTTGAGTGAAACCAGGTATGTCTTTTGTTGTCCCTGTGAACCGGCTTTTTTTATCGGGTATTTTTCTAAGGTTAATACAAGGTCATCTTTATGTATACCTACTGTTGTATGTTGAACCATGCGGTCTTTTTTCAGCGCGTCTTTTAAGAGTTTTCTATATTCATCTTCATATAACTGCGAATCATAAATAAGTTGAACCTGCTCTTTATTTCCGGAAATCCTGGTATAGTAATTTTGGAAAATAGGAATTAGCTCCTCTACAAATTTTACGCGAACAGAATGTATTTTTTCTCCCAGGGTAATCAGTTGTTCATCCCAAATATCAATGGATTCTTTATCAAATGTACGGGTTTGATAAAAATCTTTTAATAATTTATTACGTTGTGCCAACGCCCGGTTATATCGGATTAGCTGATCAAGGTATTCTTTATCGTACTGAGAAATAACACTATCCATAAATTTTCGCCGTTCTTCGCTTCCTTCAAGAATTAAGCTATTATCCGTGGGTGATATTATTACAATAGGCAAAAGGCCAATATGATCGGATAATTTGGGATATTCTTTTTTATTGCGTTTAAATTGTTTTTTCCGATTACGTTTTAACCCGCAATAAATATGCTCAATTTTTTCTTGTCGAAGGTATTTACCCTGAATCACAAAAAAATCCTGATCATATTGTATATTTTGGCTATCTACCGGATTGAGATAACTTTTACACATCGATAAATAATAAATTGCATCCAGCAGGTTGGTTTTTCCAACACCATTTTGTCCAATAAAACAATTAATTTTGGATGAGAAATCCAATTCAGTCTGGTTGTAATTTTTAAAATTTATTAATGATAATTCCTGCAGATACATTTTCAAAATTTTATACAAAGATTCGGATTTATCCGTTAATTAAAAAGCAAACAAAGCAATAAATATCAATTTTTATAAACAAAATATTTTAAAAATACACCAAAAGAATTACATTTGCGTTTCAGATATTTTGGCACATAAAATTAATTTTAACAAAATGAGTAAAAAGAAGGTATCAGAACAAGATCAGTTTGAATCAGTAGAAAATGCGTTAAGCAGAACAGAGCATTATATCGAACAAAACCAAAAAAGCTTAACTATTATTGTATTAGCAATTATTGTAATTGTTGGTGGATATTTGGGTTATCAACGATTTGTTGTATCACCCAAAGAAAAAGAAGCACAATCGCAAATGTGGATGGCAGAACAATATTTTGCCCGCGACTCATTTAATTTAGCTTTACATGGGGATGGAAACTATCTTGGTTTTTTAGATATTGTTGATGAATATAGCATTACAAAATCGGCTAACCTGGCCAATTATTATATTGGTATTAGTTATTTACACCTTGGACAGTATGAACTAGCGATTGAGTATTTAAAAGCATTTGAATCGGACGATGAGATGGTTGCTCCTATTGCTTATGGGGCTATTGGTGATGCTTATATGGAACTTGATAATACAACTGAAGCAATGAAGTTTTATGAAAAAGCAGTTAATAAATCAGAGAACGAATTTACCACTCCGATTTATTTAATGAAAGTTGGGTTTGTACATGAACAAAACCAAAATTATGAGAAAGCCTTAGAAGCTTATCAAACCATTAAAAATGATTTTCCAGAATCTGCCGAAGGCAGACAGATTGATAAATATATTGCTCGAGTAGAAACCTTAATCAGTAAATAAAGTATTTATCTATTTTATCATATAAAAATCCTGAGTAATCAGGATTTTTTTATTTTTGATAAATAAACTAATTAACCAATCATTATGGCAACAAATCTTAAAAACCTTTCCGATTACAACATTAAAACAGTCCCTTCTGCTAAGAACATGAAATTTGGTATTGTTACTTCAGAGTGGAATAGCGAGATTACGAATGCTTTATTAAATGGAGCCTATGAAACACTATTAAAACACGGAGCTAAAGAACAGAATATTTTGAGAAAATATGTTCCCGGTAGCGTTGAATTAACTTTAGGAGCCCAATTTATGGCCGAATATGCAGATTTAGACGCTGTTATTTGCCTGGGATGTGTAATTCAGGGAGAAACCAAACACTTTGACTATGTTTGCCAGAGTGTGACACACGGAATTACCGAGCTGAATATGAATTACAATATTCCTTTTATTTTTGGTGTACTTACAACCAATAATCAGCAACAGGCTAAAGACAGGGCAGGAGGGAAGCATGGTAATAAAGGTACTGAAGCTGCTATTACTGCAATTAAAATGGCACAATTACAACGGGAGATGGAAGATTTAGAAAATGAATAAGGATATATCATTAATCATCTCATTTTCAAAAACATTAGTATACATAGTGTTTGTAGAAGGTTTTTTTCTTAATTTTTTTAATGTAAAGGTTTGTTATTACAATAAATTTAATACTTTTGCATTCGCATTTTAAACGAATTGTTCTTAACAATACATGCCGATGTAGCTCAGCTGGTCAGAGCAGCTGATTTGTAATCAGCAGGTCGGGGGTTCGAATCCGTCCATCGGCTCATCGGATTTTTTTGGGGGAGATACCAAAGTGGCCAACTGGGGCAGACTGTAAATCTGCTGGCGCACGCCTTCGTAGGTTCGAATCCTGCTCTCCCCACTCTTCCTTTTGCGGGAGTAGCTCAGTTGGTAGAGCATTAGCCTTCCAAGCTAAGGGTCGCGGATTCGAGTTCCGTCTCCCGCTCAAAAAATTAAAAGATTGGCCCAAGAACCAATCTTTTTTTGTATCTATGAAGTACTACGTTTACATATTATTTTCGTTACAATTCAAAGATTTTATATTGGCCAGACCCGTGATTTGGATGAAAGGATAACGCGGCATAATGCTGGAAGAGAAAATTATACTTCAAAAGGTATTCCGTGGGAATTAGTTTGGTGTATTACTAAAGAATCCCGGTCTGAGGCAATCATTCTTGAAAGAAAATTAAAGAATTTAAAGCAATTAAGGTTGGTAAAATTCATGAAGAAATATGACAGTGGTATACAAAATATTCAGATTCTAGAGATGTTTGAGAAAATATTTGGATTGTAATCGAGTTTCCGACGATCATGACCATTCTGTCATGATATCGGAATGATGACAGCCATTTCGGCTCGTCATCATCCGTCTCCCGCTCAAAATTAAAAGATTGGCCAAAAACCAATCTTTTTTTGTTTTGATTTATCTAAGAAAAATACCTGATGTAATTTTTTTTAAATGAATCAGCTTACTCGGATTTTTTGATGCGTAAGCGGAAAATAAACCAAATAAAACCTGATAAAAGAAAGAAAAACATTCCATGCAATGGTGCAATTAAAGAAATTTTTAATCCACCCATGATAAGTGAAGGTGAAATGTCTCCGACGGCTTCAATTGCCGACAGTGCCTGGTAGAATCCTACGGTTTGATAGAATATTGATCCAAGAAACATAAAACTTCCAATAAAAAGAATGATAGAGTTTTGTTTTTTTAGTTTTTCAATGTTTTTATTCTCTAATCGAATACCTAAGATAAGTTTGATTGTTAATAAAATCAAGACTATCCACATTATCATCATTGGAATCATATACATGAAACCTCCTGTAAGAAACTGTTCTTTTAATAAACTAAATACTGACATAATTTTATTTTTTTTGTTAATACTAATCCAATATTATGTCTGAATTAGTAAATATAAAAAATAATTATGTCAAGGTGTATTATTCTTTCTTAGATAACATATAATCCGGTGCAAACGAATATTATTCATTCAGGGTATTGAAAAGACTATTGACATAAATATTGATTTGTTGAAGAGGTTAAAAACAATATTATATTACCTTTGAGAGTATATGGAGGATCAAAAAATTTTACATTTATTTATTAAAAAGAGTAATAGGAAGTTGTATATCTTATACTGGTTGCTTTCAGCCTGTATTATGTTTTTTTTATTTAGTAACCGTGAATATAATCTTCAAATAAGATTCTCTTTAGTACTATTTTTAATTACAATAAGCTTTTTTATAACCTTGCTTGTTAACAGGTATTTAATTCCTAAATATTTATTTGCAGGGAAATTGTTCATATTTTCGTATTTAATTCTGGCTATTTTTATTGTTACACTTTGGGTGATATCCTTTTCTGTAATTCTTATATTAACCTATAGTATCCTTCAACTACCAAGTATGTTAGTTCCTTCGCGAAACGATATTGTTATTTTAGTCACCGGTAGTTATTTGTTTGTAATTATTGCAGTCGTTATACATTTTATTAAAGAATCATACCGAAGATTGGTTGAAAAAAATGATATCGCAAAACAAAAGCAGTTAACTGAAATCAAATTAAAGGAAGCAAGTTTGCAATTGCTTCAGGGACAGATTCATCCACACTTTCTATTTAACATGCTTAACAATTTATACGGTTTAGTTAAAGAAAATACTGAAGTGTCTCGAAATGTAATTGTAAAACTTTCCGGTTTGTTAGATTACATGCTTTCCGAATGCGATAAACCAAAAGTGAGTTTAAAAAGAGAAATTGAATTCATCCAAAATTATATTGAACTGGAGCGTATTCGCCACGATGAGCATTTTAATGTAAAAACTTCTTTTCCTGATTTAAAAGATGATATTTTAATTGCTCCCTTAATTCTTTTTCCTTTTATTGAGAATGCATTTAAACATGGATTTCACGATCCGGAAAAAAGTAACTTAAGAATTGAACTAAATACGGTTCCTGAAACCTTGTTTTTTTTCACAGAAAATACAATCACTTCAAACAAAGTTGATCAATATTTACAACAGGAAGGAAAGGGAATTGGATTAAAGAATATTCAAGAGCGATTAGAGTTAATATATAAGAATAAATATCAGCTGGATATTGTTGAAAAAGAAAATACATTTGTAGTAAAACTGGAAATAAATTTGGATTAAATGAAAAATCAATCAATATATAAATGTATAATAATAGACGATGAACCTATTGCCATCAGATTAATACAGGATCATCTTAACAGGTTTGAAAATTTTAAATGTATCGGAACTTTTACCAGGCCACTTGATGCTTTAGATGCAGTAAATAATGAAAAGGTTGATTTGCTGTTTCTTGATATTAATATGCCAGGTATATCGGGCATTGAATTGTTAAAATCATTGCCAAATTCTTTTAATGTGATTTTTACTACAGCCTACCGTAACTTTGCTGTTGATGCCTTTGACCTTAATGCTATCGATTATCTGGTAAAACCTATTTCTTTCGAACGTTTTGTTAAGGCGATGAATAAATTTTTAGCTATCCATACAAAATCATCAAATACCCAAACGGAAGAGATTAGTAATAAAGATTTCATTATTTTTAAAGCAGACAAAAAAAATTATAAAATTAAATTTACTGATATTCTTTATATCGAAAGTTTAGATAACTACATAAAAATACATATGCCTGATGTATCTATTATTTGTTATGACAGTTTAACTAAGGTTGAAGAACAATTGCCTGCAAAGAATTTTATTCGTATTCATCGTTCATACATTGTTAACCTTACCAGGGTGGATGTTTTTACCTCTGCTTATGTAGAAATCAATCATCAAAAGTTTACGATAGGCAGAAATTATAGAGAAAAGGTTGCACAAAGATTATCAAGATTTTGAAAAAAATCCTGTCCTAATACTAATTTGCCTGACCATAAATCAGTCAGGCAAATTAAAACCAATTTTTTTAATGACATTTTTTAATTTTCTAGTTTAAAAAATGAGATTAAGTCATTTAGTGCTTTTGATTTTGCGGTCAGTTCCTCGGCACTCGAAGCAACCTCTTCTGCCGATGAAGCATTCTCCTGTGTAATATTATTTAACTGCTGAACCGATTCGTTTACCTGTTCTGAACCGGATTTTTGTTTCAGGCTGGATGCTGTAATTTCCTTTATTAGCCGGGATGTTTTTTTGCATTTCAGGAAGATTTTTATTCATCATTTCTCTGGTTTTTTCAGAAATATCAGACCCTTTATGGATTACTTCCATAATTTCGTTTGCTGCATTGCGGCTACGTTCTGCTAATTTTTTCACTTCGGCAGCCACAACAGTAAAACCTTTTCCATGCTCACCTGCACGTGCAGCTTCTACAGCTGCATTAAGGGCTAATAGGTTTGTTTGGAAAGCAATATCATTAATGATCGTTATTTTTTCTGCAATTTCTTTCATCGAATCCAATGCAATATTGGTTGAGTTGGTACCTTCTTCTAAACTTTTGTTGGTTTCTCGTGCAATATGCTCTGTTTGTTTTGAGTTATCTGCATTTTGCTGAATACTTGAAACAATTTCTTCTAGTGAAGAGGCTTGTTGATTGGTTGAATTAGATAATTGTAATGAACTCGAATTGAGTTGCTCACCAGAAGATTCAACTTCTACTGAGGCATCAGAGATTCCCTGAATTACTTCTTTTAATTTAGATGATAATTTTTGAATGCTTCTTGTTATTCTTCCTAATTCATTGTTTCGTTTTTTTAACTTTTTATTTACCTCGATATTAAGTTCTCCATCTGCTAGTTTTTGTAAGGCAGCAGTTGCTTCGTCAAAAGGTTTTCTTACCTCTTTAGCAGTGCGGTAAAAGAAATAAATGAAAATAGGTAATCCTACACCAATGGCTAAATACATCGGCATAATATCAGGGAAAGAGCTACTCATATTGGCTAAAGCATCTAAAATAGATAAGGTTATTACCCAATATGCTGTAATTCTGAATAAAATCGATCCTTTAAAAAAATATCGGATAGTTATGATAACAACCGGTGGCCCAATTAGTAATGGAACCAGCACTTCTAATAATTCCTTTCACATACTATTTAAGATTTTGGTTTAGTATATTATACGAGATTTTACCATAAAGGGTTATTTTGGCAATATAGCTTTTGATGCTGGTTTATTGATTAACTAAATTATCAATTTTAATAACCGGTCTTTCGCATTTTATGCTCACGCAACATTTTAAATCGCCTGAATCCCATGGCATAAAATTCGTCCAGATCGAAATCAATTATGCCATGTAATTTGCGTGATTTTATTTTGTGCATGCACCATTTTTGGTTTAAATAAAAGTAGATATAATGATAAATGTATCGTGGAATAACTTTGCTTTTCCCAAGAAACTTATTTCGTTTTGAGATATATTCGTAACAAATACGGTTAGGGCAGGTTAGGGCACATCCGGCATTGCCAAAAAGGGTAATGCGGTGTTTTTGTTTAATATTTTGTAGCAGTTTTTTATTTCGGTTGACGTTCATGGGAAGAACAATCGTATCGTAAAGGTTTAAGGCAGTATCTATTTTTTCAAGGGTATCAATTTCTTTTAATATGCTGGCTTCGATATGATATTTTGGGTAATCATTTTTTATTCGTTGAGCAAGTTTATCATTTGAAATAATTAATGAATTTCCTTTTTTATGATATTTTTCTAAAATTTTTTTATTTTCAATGTATTCATTATCCGTAAAAAAATGGTTTGTAAATGGGATACGTACTCCGATGTTTTGGCTAATTAAATATTGAATGTCTTTTTCAGAGAGTTGTGGATGTAGAAAAGGACGTCCGCTATATAATGTAGATTGTTCTACAAATCCAAAAATACTATCGATTTTATGGATTGGAATATTTGGAAAATTATTTTTTAGATAGTCTTGTATCGGAAGATTCTCCTTTTTCCCTCTAGCAGAAATAGTATAAACAATATCATTCATCGATTATTTTCTGATTTGATAGAAGAGTCCACGATCCTGCCTTACGGTTTCAATTTTATTATCACCTTCTAACACATCCAGGTATTTATTGATTTCGTTTACATGCAATCCTAAAATATTTTCTAAATCTTCGAGAGTACAAGGCCTTCTGGATATCGTTTCTAAAATAGCATTTTCGGTATCTTTCCTGAACGATTTATTATCTTTTCTTTTGGCTGATGATGCAATAATCTCAACATTTTCCATCTTCCACAGATCTATAATGTTTTGCAACTCTAATCGTGTAGCAGCTCTAACATTTGCAATTGCTCCCGGGCGATCAAGGGTATTGAGCTGGACTTTATCGGGTTTAATTTTCAGGATCGCTTCTTTAAGTAAATTTAAATTTTCCAAATCATCATTAAATTTGGGTAATATCATTATTTCAAGCCATATTTTTCCAGTAAATTCTTTACTGAATTTTATTAATCCTTCAATATAATCTTCAACTTTTAGATTTTCTGAAGGCCTGTCTATTTTTTTAAAGGTTTTGCTGTTCGCAGCATCCAATGAGGGAAGTACTAAATTAGCTTTTAATAGTTCATTTCTAACTTCTCCATCACTTAATAAACTTCCATTGGTTAAAACCGCAATAGGGATATCCGGGTAAGTGGCTTTTAAAAAATTTATTATATTTCCAATTTTGATATTAAGCGTAGGTTCTCCGGCTCCGGAAAATGTTATATAATCAGGTTTTTTATTTTTACTGAAATAATCTTTTAGCTCTTCAATAATTTCATGATAAGATACATACTCTTTACGTTCTGTTGTTAAGTTTGTTGTAGCACCGCACTCGCAATACACACAATTTAGCGTACAAACTTTATGCGGAACTAAATCAACGCCTAACGACATGCCTAATCTCCTGGAGGGCACTGGCCCAAATAAGTGTTTATACATTTTTAAATTAGTTTTTATAGTGTGACAAAATTAGCAATCTTTATCCATATATTATAGCATAAAAATTAAAATTTGCTATGCTGAAATTTTTGAGAAAGAGATATTCAATACCGATTTAAATTGGAAAAAACTTTTTGAATAATTTTATTTCTTTAATTTTTTTAGATTCTTTTCAAATATAGGGGAGTGGTAATTGTAATTAAAATAAGGATTTTTAACGATAGTCCCTTCTATGTAATTAAAGTAACCTTTGATAAATTGTTTCGGTAGAGTATAAATTTCATCAGAATTTTCGTCCATAAAGGGATTTTTTTCGGTTAAAATTTGTTCTACCGCATTATTTGTTGCTTTTATTTTGGTTAAAGCCTCAAAATAATGGTAATAAATTTCTTTCGATATACAAATTACAATTACATAATGACCGTATTGTTTATGTTCATGATGGCGATGGATTAAAAATAGCTCATCGTTGTGGATGTTTTCGGCGGTTTTGTAAAAGGAATTTACAAAATTGAAACCTTCGTGTATAATTTTTTCTGCAGTATTCTTTTTGGCTGTATAATGAAGAAAAAGTTTAATATGCTCGTAATCCTCAAATAAAAATTGACTGAATTGCCGATCAAGCATTTTATCTTTGGTTATAACTTTTTTATATTGAGGATTTCGAAGGTGCTCTAATATCTGAAGAATATCTTTTTTATCAATTTTCTCATCTGTTATCCCTTTTTTTTGGAGATAAGATTTAATCAGAAAATTTTTTTTCGAAAGCTGAAGATGCAGGTAAGTGATATAAATAAACAAAGCAACGATGATGAGGAATTCGATAGAAAAATTAATTCTAAATGGGCTTAATAAAATAAGATGAATCATCTTGAATTAAATAAAATTTTAATAAAGATATTGAAATATTCCTATAAATTAAAATACATGTTTAAATTTTTATTTTTTGAATATGAGATTTTAACTTGGTTTTATAATACGCTTAAAGGATATTAATTTCAGTCCGTGAGAAAGTAATTTTTTTTTATATATTTCGTTTAGCTTTTGTTTTATAAAATTTGAAGTAATAAAAATACATTGTATTAAAAAGTGTGGGAAACTTAATCACTATTATTTTTATCTATGTTTTTGCCAGTAAATTGCGATACTTTAGCGATCATATGAGCAGATATAGGGGAAAGAAAAATTAAAATGTGGAATATGATTAACGTAAGTAAAGCAATTTTCCAATGAAAAAATAGGATGTTTAGGGCTATTAGTAATAATACAAATGCAAAAGATGATACTTTTGTTACCACATGCATTCGGCTATAAAGACTTTTAAATCGGATAATACCAATTGATGCAATGAATATTATCAATGCACTTATAAAAACTAAAATTCCAGCAACAATATCAATCATTTTCGTTTTGTTTTTTATATAAATACCGGGCAATAATCATTGACCCAAAAACGAGTAATAACGAAACTGTTAAAACAACATCAAGTAACATCGCATTTCGGGTATAAAACACATCACAAATAATAATTCCAACAATAATAAAAGCAATTTGGTCAAGAGCTACCACCCTGTCGGGCAGGGTAGGTCCTTTAAAGAGCCTGTATAATGGAAATATTAAACTGATAGCCATAATCCAAAGTGCTGCCAACGATGCATATTCTAAAAATATATTTTCCCATTCAATCATTATCAGAATAATTTATTCTTTTATTTGTTCTCAAAGAAAACTTCTAAGCAACATTTTTTCTATCTTCTGTGTTGTATTAAAAAAAATATTTTTATCCCGGCTATTTAATAAATGTACAAATATAGTTTTATGATCATCCGATAAATCTATACTTAATGACCCGGGAGTCATACTAATTAAATTAAATAATAAAATAATATGCCATGGTTTTTTACTTTGTGGATGATATTTTACAATCCCTTCATGTTCACCACGATATCCTTTGATTACCAGCCAACCAACCACCCAACCTGCATTAATTACTTTATAACTAAAATAAAAAAATAAAATAAACAGGTTAAAGAGTCTAAATATAAATGCTAAAATTGAATTAATTATTTTCATGGCAATACAAAATTGATATACTTTTGGTTATTAAGCAAATCGGTTGCTGCTTTTTCACAAAATCCTGCAATAGGTTCAGCCCATACACCCATAACGATTATAGCAAGGGCTAAAATAATTGAACCGGTTATCATGTAGCCAAAAGGTAAAAGTTTAGCTTTGTTTAGTGCTTTCTCCGGATCTTCTTTTTCGGGTGTATTTTTCCAAAATACTTCAATCCAGATTTTAACCATCGAAAATAACGTAAAAAGCCCAACAAATAAGGCAACCATCGCTACAAGAATTTGATTATTTTCAATCCCTGCTTTAATAATTAAATATTTACCTGCAAAACCACTTAAAGGAGGTAATCCTGCTAAACTAAATGCAGAAATAAAAAATAGCACTCCCCATAGAGTGTGGCGATTAAACATATCGCCTAAATTTTTTAAATTTAATGTCCCTTTTTCCCGGTGTACCCATCCGGCTACAAGAAAGGTGTTTGTTTTGGAAATCATATTATGACCCAGAAAGAATATAGCTGCAGCAAGGCCGGAGATAGTAAAAAATGCAAGTCCAATAATAACGTATCCCATCTGACTGATAATATGAAAGGATAATATTTTTCTGAAATCAAACTGTGAAGTGGCTGTAATTACGCCAATTACCATAGATAAGATGCCCATCCATAAAATAATGGGATTCCAGAAATAATCGTAATAGTGTAAGAACAAAGTATAAATACGTATAAGTGAATATATTCCCACTTTTGTAAGCAGGCCTGCAAAAAGTGCTGAAACAGCAGGCGGAGGGGTGTGATAGGATGCCGGCAGCCAGAAAAAAAATGGGAATAATGCTCCTTTGATCGCAAAACCTACCAATAATAATATAAGAGAAGGTTCAAAAAGACTGGGGAAGTCACCGGTAAGCGAAAATTTGTAGGCCAGGTCTGCCATATTTAAACTTCCCATTTTGCCATATAAAATCCCTATTCCTGCTACAAAAAAGAATGATGAAATTAGGTTGAGAATAAGATATTTAATCGCTCCTTCTAGTTGGATTTTTTCGCTACCAAAGCTGATAAGGATAAATGATCCCATGAGCATAACCTCAAACCAAACGTAAAGGTTAAAAATATCACCGGCGAGGAAACTACCATTAACTCCCATTAATATCCCGTAAGTAAAAATAAAATAGTTGTTTTTTAATCGAGCGTAATCAATGGATTGAATAGAATATATAGTGACGGCCAAAAACACAATGGCTGAAATAAGCAACATAAAAGCGCTAAAACGATCGGCAACGAGAGTAATCCCGTAAGGTGCTGGCCAAGAACCCATTTGGGTTTTTAACATTTCGGAATTATCAACTGCAGATAAAATATAAATAGCAATCCCTAAATTAATAATGGCAAGAGTAACCGACAAAAAATTTTTAGTTCTGACATTTTTAATAAATAGTGTCAGTATGATAAATGTAAAAGGTGTTAATATGCTCAAAGGGAGTAAGCTCATTTTTGATCGGTTTTACTAAGTTGATCTAAGTCGTGTGTTCCGGTTACTTCAAAGTATTTGTATTTTAAGGCAAGAATATATGAAGCAATACCTAAACTGATCACTATTGCCGTAAGTATCAACGCTTGCGGTAGTGGGTCGCTAATGGTTGCCGGATCTATTTTTTGGGCTCCTTCGGCTATAAATGCTGCACCACTTCGCTTAATACCTCCGGCTAAAAAAATAATAAGATTTGTAGCGTTTGATAGCACAAAAATGCCCAAAATAACTTTAACAATACTGCGCCTTAAAACCAGGTAAACACCACAGGCATATAATAATCCAATAAAGATTGCTAATATTAATTCCATTTTAAAACCTCCATGATACTAATTACGATTGTTAAAATAACACCAATAACAACTAGAAAAATTCCGGTATCAAAAATTAGGGGAGTACCTAAATGTAATTCTCCCCATACAGGAATTTTTGTATGAATCCATAATCCGGTTAATATTTCTTTTGAAGTTATAACCGGCAAAAAAGCCGCAATAAAAACGAATGATAATCCAGTAGCTATAAATAGTTGTGGTTGAAATTTTATGATGTTTTGTAAGGCTTTTGTTCCATGAATGATAGCAAAGAATATAAAACCAGTGCTGGAAATGATGCCAGCAATAAATCCTCCTCCCGGGTTATTATGCCCACGCAGCAAAAGATAAAAGGAATAAATAACCATCACTTTCATAAAAAGCGTTACGATATTCTCCAGGATAATATTTCTTAAGCTGTTGTTATTCATTTATTTTCTTTTTTTTAACCGTAAAACGAAATAAGCTATAAACACCAATTGCTGCAAGGGTTAAAACTGTAATCTCCCCTAATGTGTCGAGCGCTCTGAAATCAACCAGAATAACATTTACAATATTTCGCCCGTGAGCTTTTGATAAACTGTTTTCTGTAAAGAAGTGTGAAATTGGTTCATACTGATTTAAAGCTCTGCTATGTAAAACAACGATGGTTACTCCGGCTCCTACTGCCAAAGAGATAATAATATCTCTGATACGTGATTTTTTATTGGACAACTTGGCAAATTTAGGCAGGTAATAAATTACCATAACAAAAAGAACCATGATGACTGTTTCGGCTAAAAACTGGGTTATGGCCAAATCAATAGCTCCATATAAAAGATACAATAATCCAACGCCATAACCTACAACACCCATGGCTAAAATTGCTGAAAGCCTCGACATAGAAAATACAGCAAAAAGAACGGCTAATGAAGAAATCATAAGCAAAATAACAATATTTAATCGTATGGTTGAGAATCCTCCCAAAGGTACCAATTCTGTAAAATCCCAGTTAATCTGAAAAGCAGTTATTGCAAGAGTAACAACAAAAAAGGTCATCAAATAATAACGATGGTAACCATGCTGAATGCGTTGGGTATTTTTATCGGCAATTTTTAAGTATTGATTCATTACATTCATGAAAATGGTAGGCAGATGGTATATATCAAACCACTTAATGGTTAGCCTGATAAATTTAGTTACTGGTTTGCGGAATACGAAGACAATTACTCCTAAGAAAATGGCAAAAATACTTAGAAGTAAAACTTCGTTAAACCCATGCCACAATAAAAGATGAACATCTACTACCTGGTTTTTTGTTACAAAAAGTGCATTAGCAATAACCTGGTTAAGTCCCGCAGGAAATAATCCAAGTAACAATCCGGCCAATGCTAAAACACCCGGGCCAAGGATAAAATACCAGGGGAATTTATTTTCCGTGGAGAGTATTGGAATTTCCGGTTTTTTAGATTTGGTATAAAACACTTCGACAAAAACCGTTAGCGAGATAGCAACCATCATAATGTTAGCCCCAACTCCCAGAGGCAGGATAATCCATGATAATCCGGGCAATTGAATTTTGGCCACATAAACAAGCTCTTTTCCAACAAAACCAAGCATTGGAGGCAATCCGGCCATGGATATTAAAGCAAGCACCCCAAATATCGTTGTTGCCGGTAGCGGTTTCCACATTTTCGATAATACCGTAATATCACGAGTACCGGTACTTTTATCAATAATTCCGGCTACCATAAACAATCCGCCTTTATACAAACCATGCACAATAAAAAAGACCAGGGTAGCTTCCATAGATAGAGGTGTACCAATGCCAATAAGTAAAACCATAGTTCCTAAGGCACTTATAGTTGTAAATGCCAAAATCCTTTTTAAATCTTTTTGTCCCATGGAGAACCAGGCACCCAAAAACATGGTGATAACACCAGCCAATATTAACGAGTACTTCCATAAAATGGTACCACTAAGCACCGGATGCATTCTTAATAAAAGGTAAATCCCAGCATTCACCATGGTAGCCGAATGGAGGTATGCACTTACCGGTGTTGGCGCCTGCATGGCTCCGGGCAACCAAAAATGAAAAGGGAACTGGGCCGATTTGGTAAGTACGGCAACTAATATTAAAATAAAAATTAACTGATATTGAGGATGAGCGGTAGAATCGATACCACTGGCAATAATCTCACTTAGCTGGTATGTTCCGGCTATTTGGCCTATAAGAATGGCGGCAAAAAGTAAACATAACCCTCCAAAACCGGTAATTAACAGCGATTGTAAAGCTGCTTGCCTCGATTTTTCAGAGTGATGGTCGAAACCAATGAGTAAAAATGAAGTTACACTGGTCAATTCCCAGAAAATAAATAAACCCATTAAGTTATCCGAAAAGACCAGGCCGGTCATGGCAGCCATAAAAAACATCAGGTAACTGAAAAAATGAGCCTGACGGCTATAATTTTTCATATACCATGATGCATACAGGACCACTAAAAATCCAATTCCTGTAATTAATAAACCAAAAATAGCACTGAGCCCATCCATGCGGAAAGCAAAGTCAATGCCGGGTAATAATGAAAAATCGGATGGAAGGAGTTTGATTGTTTTTGTCCCGATATCTCCAAGCGAGATGAGGAGCAAAACGAAAATGGTTAAAGGAGCTAAAGAAAGGACCCATCCCAAACGCTGCTTAAAAATCGGGTAAAGTACCGTGACCAAAATTCCGGATAAAAATAAAAGTCCAATTAATAAAGGCAGATATTCGCTCATGCTCAGGGCTTTGTTTTATAACGGGCTTTTTTTATATATGCAAAAATAATTATTTTAACCAATTTTGGAACATTACTGAAATATGGATTGTTCAAAAAGCAAAAATTTTAAGCGTAATTTATGGATTATTAAAAAAAGCTTCTGCTTCTTTTAAATTATCTGGTTTCCCTATATCAAACCAATAATCCTGGTTATGTGGAAAAGCTACTATTGGATGATTTTGAGATAAATCAAGGTATGTTTTTACAATGGGAAATTTTGAGCTATCGGGCCAATAATCAAAAATTTCCGGATTGATGATATGGATTCCGCTAAAAGCAAATTTATTTATTGTATTGGATGGATTATGGTTTATAATTTCGCGGGTCTTTACATTTTGCCATCCACACAATTGATTGTCGTGGTTGAATAAAAAATACCTGCTCGATTTGCGTTCTCGTACAGCCAGGGTTGCAAGAGCTTTGGTTTGTTGATGATATTCGAGCATTTTTGCTAAATCTATATCACTTAAAATATCCACATTGTGGAGGATAAAAGGTTTGTTATCCTTAAAAAAACACGAAGCTTTTTTTAATCCACCTCCGGTATCTAACAGTTTGTCTTCTTCGTGAGATATTTCGATTCGAATTCCAAAATGGTCATTTTCTTTCAGAAATTCAATTATTTGATTGGCAAAATGGTGAACATTTATGATGATTTCATCTACTCCAGATTGAATTAATTTTTGGATTACTCTTTCGAGCATGGGAATCCCATTGATTTTGACTAAGGCTTTAGGCATTGAATTCGTCAGCGGTTTTAACCGGGTACCTTTACCGGCAGCAAATATCATAGCTTTCATAAAGAATCTTTTTGGTTTATTTCCTGCTCTATATGATGCACTTGTATATGAATGTCAAATTTTTTTTGTAAAAAATCAGCCAGCTTTTCGGCACAGTATACCGAACGGTGTTGTCCTCCGGTACACCCGAAGCTAACCATTAGATGCGTAAAATTTCTTTCCAGGTATTTTTTTACCGACATTTCAACCAGCGAAAAAACATACTCAAGAAATTGGTGCATTTCGGTTTTTTGTTCAAAAAAGTCGATTACCTGTTGGTCTTTTCCGGTCAAGGATTGATATTCTTCATACCTTCCCGGGTTATGAACAGCCCGGCAATCGAAAACAAACCCTCCTCCGTTTCCTGATTTATCTTCAGGGATTGAGCGTTTATAGGAAAAGCTGTTTATGGTTACCGCAAGTTTATCTTTCATCGGTTTTTAATGTTGTGTTTATGATTTGATGAGTAATATCTTTTAAAGTATTAAGTTGATTCAGGATTTTGTTTTTTTGGATTAAAAATTTCAGATTTTTGATGGCATAGGGAATACTTTCGATAAAATGCTGTTTTTTTTCAATAATCCCTCGCAGTCCGTAAGCGCCTAATGTTTGTAAAACCCGGATGAGCGCATAGGCATAAAATTTTTCCATAAACTCCTCTTTGTTGATAGGTAAAAATAACCGGGCAACGTTTAAATAATAATTCACGAGTTGATTTCTATCCTCGTTTGGGATATTGGCTTTTGCCTGAAACAGAAGTGAGGCCAGGTCATATTGTAAAGCACCTTTTCTTCCGCCCTGATAATCGATAAAATACGGTTCGTTTTCGACTAACATAATATTCCTTGCCTGGAAGTCGCGATACATAAAATAAGGTTCCATATCAGAAAGTAAAAAATTACTTAAATGCTCGAAATCATTTTGAAGTTTAGTGTTAGGATATTTTAGTTTAAGCGCATCCACAAAATAATGTTTAAAATAATGTAAATCATACAGGATAGATTCTTTATGAAACTCCTGGTAGGGATAGCAATAACTGTAATCAAAGGTACGACCTGCTACTATCTGGATTTTTACTAATTCCTGAATTACTTTTTTGTAAATCTCATGCGCTTGTTGGGGAAAAGAGTTTTTTTCTCTTATCTCTGTTAGCCAGTTTAGCAGCTGAATATCCCCCAGATCTTGGATTAAATAAATATTTTGATTAAGATTCTGAGCATAAATACTGGGAACATTGATGCGGTATTGTAAGAAATGTTCCGTAAAATGGATAAAAGCGATATTCTCTTTTAAGTTATCATGATATGCTCCAATAGCAGAGAACTCTTGAGTGCTTAACCTAAAATAATTCCGGTTTGAGCCTGAATGGGGTAAGGCTTTTATTTTTTCTGGTTCAGCACCAAAATAATCTTCGAAAAGCTCACTTAAATGTTTTTTTATATGTTGATAATCTACTGGCATAAAATTAAGCAAAGAAATAAGCTAAGATAACAATAACGATTAATGCCGGAAGCATATTCAGGATTTTTATTTGTTTAATTTCCAGGATGCTTAAGCCCAGTCCGATAAGCATTAACCCGCCTACAGCAGTTAGTTCATCAATAATATGGCTGGCAAAGTAATCACCAAAATAAGCAGCCAGTAATGTTAAACCTCCCTGATAAATAAGCAGCGGAATAACAGAAAAAGCAACCCCAAAACCCATAGCTGCTGCTAATGCAATAGAAGAAACACCATCGAGCACCGATTTGGCCAATAATAAATTGGGTTCACCACCCAAACCCTCTTCAATAGCACCTAAAATGGTTACCGAACCCATACAAAAAAGCAAAAAGGCGGTTATCAGTCCTTCGGTAAATTTTGAATTTTTCGATTTAAGTTTTAATTTAACTTTGTCTCCAAACCGATTGATGTACTTATCAATATTTATCCATTCGCCAATAATTCCTCCGGTAACAATGCTCAGAATCATCAAAAATAAATTGTTGGTTTTCATGCCCATATAAAATCCAATAAACAGGGTAAATAATCCAATTCCCTGAAAAACAATTTTTACGATTCGTTCAGGTAATTTTGTATGAAGTCCTATGCCTATTATACTTCCAACAATTATTGCCGCAGCGTTGATTAATGTTCCTGTCATAATAAATAAATTAGAGGATAAAGATAACAAGATGATAAAAACTATACTTTATAAATTGATAAAATAATTTTTGTTGTTTCCGATTTAATTGATAATTTTAACCTGATATATTCATAAATTTTATGCAATTTTTCATGACTGAAAGGAGTAATTTATCAGGTTGAAAAGTGTTTAGATATTAACTTTTTTATTTTGGCATTATGAGAATTGAATTATTTAGCTCGGATTATTTAAATATTGTAGAACTGAATACCACAGGAGATAACGAAAACTATATTAAAGGAGATTCGGAATCGAAATATGTTGAAAGTGAAGTTTTTAATATTTTTACAACCTGTTTTGAAAATGCCAATAAACTGTATGAATTTTTTGGCGCAACAAAGTACAATGCACGAAAGATAGTACCTCTTCGAAATGAGCTTATTGCAAAGCTCGAAGCCCTTAAAAAAATGGATAGTTCGAAAGCTTTAAAAAAACATATCAATCAGATTTTTCTCGGACAGGACTTTATAGATGAATTAACCAAAGAAGATCCTAAGTGGGAAGAGAAATGGGATTATTATCTGCAAAAATTAATTAAACTTAACGAAGGAATTATTGAAATAACCGAAAAATGTATTGAAGAACAAAGAATCCTTTGGGTTATTGGATATTGATATTAAATGTTTGATTGACTTAAGTTGTTATAATTAACAGTTTTAATATTTCGTACTTCAAAATTAGATATTTACGTGAATTAACAAATTTCATTATTTTTTAAACCTTTTTGTAAAAAAATTGTCATATATTTGTATCGATTAAAAAAGGCTATTATTCCACTTCATATATAATAGCAAGGTTAATAAATTAGAGTGTTTGCATCCCGGGAGACCGGGATGTTTTTTTATATTAAACCCATTAAACCCGCTTTCTTTTGAATGGTCTTATCATTAAGTTTTTGTTAATAAATACAATGTTGTATTATGATTAAAAATACATATTTCATATTTTTATTGGCATAAATAAAATTTTTAAAACCTTAAAAAGTTATAATGTATGAAAAAACTAACAATTTTATTAGTAATGATGGGTATGGTGGTTATGAGTTGTACAAATCAGAAAGAGCCTGAAAATCCTTTTTTAACTGAGTTTGATACTCCTTTCCAAACGCCACCTTTCGAATTAATAGACACTTCGCACTATGTACCTGCTTTTGAAGCCGGTATTACTGAAGCTAAAGCCCAAATAGAGGCTATCATTACCAATCCCGATGAACCTACTTTTGAGAATACGGTTGTTGCTTATGATCAAGGGAGTGATATTTTACGAAGAGCCAGTGTTTTTTACAGCATGTTATCGGCTAATACAAATTCTACCTTGCAAAAAATAGCACGTGAGATCACACCGATGATGTCTAAGTTCAGAAATGAAGTTAGCATGAATCAGGATTTGTTTAAACGTATCAAAGCGGTTTATGATAAGCGTAGCGATTTGGAACTAGAACAGGAGCAAATGCGACTGGTAGAAAAAATCTACGAAGATTTTGAACGGAACGGTGCAGCACTTTCTGAAGAAAAGCGAGATGAGTTAAAAAAAATCAATGAAAAATTATCGATGCTTTCATTGGAATTTAGCGAGAATTTACTAGCCGAGACCAATGCTTTTAAATTAGTTATTGATAATGAAGACGATCTGGTTGGACTCCCCGACGGTGTGATTGAAGCAGCAGCTGAAGAAGCTGAAAATGCAGGAATGGAAGGGAAATGGGTGTTTACTTTGCAAAAACCAAGTTGGATACCTTTTTTAACCTACTCACCTAAACGGGAATTGCGCGAAAAAATTTATAAAGCTTATTATAACCGTGGAGATAATGACAACGAAAATGATAATAAACCGGTGATTGCCGAAATGGTAAAATTACGTGATCAAAAAGCCAAATTATTAGGTTGGGAAAATTATGCCGGATACGTAATTGATGATAATATGGCCAAGACACCCGAAAAAGTTTATGATTTCTTGAATCAGGTTTGGGAACCTGCATTAAAAGTGAGTAAGCAGGAGCGTGCCGAGATGCAAAAAATTATCGATAATGAAGGTGGAAACGTTGATCTTAAATCCTGGGATTGGTGGTATTATGCCGAAAAATTGCGTAAGCAAAAATATGATTTAGATGAAGAGGAATTGAAGCCCTATTTTTCTTTAGATAATGTTCGTGATGGGATATTTTATGTTGCCAACCAGCTTTATGGATTAGAGTTTGAAGAATTAGATAATATTTCTGTTTATCACGAGGAAGTTAAAACTTACGAAGTAAAAGAAGCTGATGGAAGCCATTTAGGTATTTTATATATCGATAGCCATCCACGTGCCGGTAAGAAAGCAGGAGCATGGTGTGGTACATTCCGCAGCGGGGCATACGAAAATGGTGAAAAAATATATCCGTTAGTATATATTGTTACCAATTTTACTCGTCCAACAGGAGACAACCCAGCTTTACTTACTTTTGACGAAACAACAACTTTTTTCCATGAGTTTGGACATGCATTACATAATCTTTTTGCCGATGGTCGATACAGAACAACATCGCGCAATGTGCCAAGAGATTTTGTAGAGCTGCCCTCACAAATTATGGAGCACTGGGCAGCCGACCCGGAAGTATTAAAAGTGTATGCCAAGCATTATAAAACCAATGAACCTATTCCGAATGAGTTGATTGAAAAGTTAGAAAAAAGCGGACATTTCAACCAGGGATTTGCTACAGTGGAGTATGTTGCTGCATCAATTCTTGATTTAGACTGGCATACGATCGAAAATACAGATAATATTGATGTGAATGCTTTTGAAAAAGCATCGATGGACAGAATTGGACTAATTGATGAAATTATTCCTCGTTATCGAAGTACTTACTTCTCACATATCTTTAGTGGAGGATATTCTGCCGGATATTATGTTTATATGTGGGCTGAAGTGTTAGATTGCGATGCATATAACGCTTTTAAAGAAAGCGGTGATATCTTTAACCAGGAACTTGCGGCTAAATTTAGAAAACATATTTTAGCTGAAAATGGCATGGGTGAAGGAATGAAACAGTATCTGAAGTTCCGTGGTAAAGAGCCATCCATTGATGCATTACTTGAAAACCGCGGATTAAAATAAAAAATAATTGAGTATACGAATAAAAAGAGGCTGTCTACAAAAAAATTTGGACAGCCTCTTTTTTAAACTTTATTTATTTTTTCTTCATACCCATACTATTGGGGCCAATACCTATTTCATAATCACCTAATATTGTTCCATCAGGATGAATTCGGTATAAAAATCCATTGGAGGTGAAATCCGGGGCTTCCAATGCAAACAATGTTCCGTCTTTCCAATCAACATTAAATCCGTAAAAATATTTGTCGCTAAATGGATTTGCAGGGAGCTCTGTATCATTAATATTCATTTTATAAATATTCCCAAATGAAAAGCCACCTCCATAATAAATCGATTTACCATCCGGGCTAATTTCCAAATGCTCGGGGTGCAGATATTCACTTATCGTGTATGAATCTATAATGTTATGATTGTTTGTATTGATTTTGTACAACTCTGATGGGGATTCAAAAATAACACTCCAGTTATCATCGTATTGGACATAGCCATAACATAAAACCCAAAGGGTTCCATCACTATCAATAACTATATCTTTGGGATTATGACCTACTTCAATAGTATCTATTACCTCGTCATTAGAAGCATCAATAACAAAAACGGTAGAATCCACACTTAATCCTCCACCATTGGCAACATATATTTTGTCATAAAAAGTATACATTTTGTCAGGGCCGGTACCAACATCAATAGATTTTAAGATTTTATAATTATTTAAATCAATTATTTTTATTTGTCCCTCTTCGCCCCACTGTGTTACATAAGCCTTATTATAATTTATAGGTAAAAAATATCTGGGCAAATCAAATCCTGTAATGGTAGCTACTTCGTTAAAGTTATGCTGTTCAACGACTTCAACCTTGTTTGAACCATTAACAACAATAAAAGCTTTATTATTAAAATTGGTTAGCGATTGAACGAAAGTACCCAAAGGCCTGTCGTTTACGTTCTTAAAAATATTGTTAGAAACGGTGTCACCCTGGTAGCTGTAAAAGCTTACAGACCCTCCGGAAGTGGAGTTGCCTTCGTTTGCAATAAAAACACCATCGGTATAAACTCCTGTAGGATATGGGTTATCATCATCCTCGCATGCATTTAGTATTAATGTAATTGTTAGGCTTAATATAGCCCATCCGATTAAATTTAATTTTTTCATCATTTTTTACTTTTTGTGGTTAAAATTTAAGGTTACTTGTATGGCATAATTTCGGAGAGGCATCGGATACCAGGCCATTACCTGGTACGATGTGTTCCAAATATTTTGTATAGAAAAGGTTAATTTCCCTGTTATTATTTTTGTGTCGAAATGCATTCCCAGATGCAAATCTCCAACTGTAAAAGCATCAACCTGTTGTTGGTTATTTTCTGAGGTGTATCTTTTTCCGGTATACGATTCGTTATATTTGATATCAAATATTTTGTACTTTGCCAATAAACCCCAGTGGTATTGATGTAGTGGAACATAAATTAACTGTTTGTTGTTGAGCTGATTATTAGCTTCGTTGGTTGTCCTGGTATAATTGTAGCTTGCATTGAATCGCAGTTTTAGTTTGTTTAAAGAAAAACAATAGTTTAATGAACTTTCCATTCCACGCGACCATACTTTTTGTACATTTTTGGGAGTCCAAATAGTGTGGTCGGGAACCCAGATAATCCAGTTATCAATATTACTATTAAAAACCGTAACATTTAATTGGGCCTGATGCATTGTAAAATTTTTCTGTAATGTTATCCCAATATCTTCGCTAAATCCTTTTTCCGGTTCCAGGTTGGGATTACCCCAATTGCCCCAGTAAAGCTCGTTGAATGTTGGTATGCGGTAATTTTTAGCAAAATTAGATGTTAGGGTCATCCATTCGAAGATGTTGGCTTTTATACCCAAAGAATAAGTGATCGGAGTCGTGGAGTTATCAATAATTTCATTTCGAAAACTGAGCGTTGAGGAAAGCCTATTTTTAAGGGTGAAAATTTTGTAAGAGGTAAAAAAAGAAACCCTGTTTCTGTATTTTTCTCCTTTGTAGTTTTCGGATGAGGCTTTCTCATAGGTTTCGTTAATCCCTAAATTAATTAAATGATGGTTGCCCAGCTGAAATTTTTGTTCAATTTCGGCAATAAGAGAATTTGTTTTATTATTTGTTGTATCGTTAATTACAGGATTTGTATAAATATTTTTACTTTTTAAATAAGCCGTTCTGATGATGGTTGTTGACTGTTCGCCTGACCTTCTCCAGCCAGCGGTAATTCTTATATGTTGGTCTTTTTGTTCTTCTTGCCCCGGATTTACATTAAGCATGGTTGACGGTAATTCGTTCAGTGATTTTTGATACCATCCATTAAAAGCTATTTCTTGCCGGTTATTGAGTTTATATTTTAACGATTGCAAAAAACCAAATCGTTGATAGCTTGCATTGGCAAGCTCTTCGGTTTGTCGGTTGATGGAGGCAAGGTTTACATAATCGTAATTATTTTGTGAGGTATGCCGGAACAAACGGGTTGATGAAGAAAAATGACTTTTGCTATAATTCAGATTGATTCCATTAAAAATATTTTGATAGCTCCCATATTTTTGATGGGTTTTAATCTCAAAACCTTTGTTGTATGAAGGATTTGTATTAAAATGAATGGCTCCGCCTAATGCTCCGCTTCCATATAATGCTCCCGACCCGCCTTGTTGTATGGCTATTTCATCTATAAAACTTATGGGAATGTGCGAAAGGTTTGTCATTCCGTTCATGGGATCCTGAAGATTGAATCCATTCCATAAAATAGCTGTATGATTGGCCCCGCTTCCACGGGTAGAGGGACTTGTAACACCTCCATTACTATAGCTTTTTATAAATATCTGACTGTGCATGGCTAACAATTCAGCCAATGATTGAGTTTTGTATTCTTCTATAAGCTCTTTTTCGATAGGAAATATTTTTAGCCCTGTGGAAAATTGATTCATCCGTTGAGCAGATATATGTACCTCTTTGAGGGCAATGGTATCTACAGGCAAATCATCAGCCGGCTCTACACCAAAACCTGGGAGTGTAACGGCTAGAAAATAAAATAATGTCAATCTTAAAAACTTCATTAGCACAAATAATTAAATCCGGTTTATCGATTTAATCATCTGTAACTAACAGGATATAAAGGGAAATGTGTTGGTGTGGTTTAATACACCCTCGCTTTTTATCCGAAAGCTACAAATGTAAATGGTTTATGGCAGGTCTTCTGACTTGTTCTGCTCTTTATAAGCCTTCCCTTGTTGATGCAAAGTGGCAAAGTGTTATGAAGAGCTTTTCGAAATCCCGACTAAAATTTTCGTTTTACTAAAATTTTATCGGAATTCTATTTTTCTAAACATTTGTTATGTTTTACATACCAAATGTTTAGAAAAATTAGAACTTACAGCAGCGGTAACTGTCCGGGATTTTCACCCGATTCCCTCTTAGCTAATTAAACTAAGAACCATAACCATGATGCAAATGTAGCGGATAGATTTCTATATACAAAAAATACGAATAAAATAATTGGAAAAGTTTTTAACCGAAGGGTGTTAAAAAAAACTCCCACCGAAGCGGGAGTATAGGATTAACATCCTTCGGCATATAGCCTTATTGTGATAAGATGTAATAACCCAAATATATAATTTTTAAGTATAAATAGCAAGATTTGATAAAAAAAATTTATATCTTAATGTTTTATTTGTGATTTGAAAATATTAAACAAAAATAAAGGTTATGACAAAAATATTAGGACTCGACCTCGGTACCAACAGCATTGGATGGGCTGTTGTTGATAAAGAAAATAATAAAATTGATGATTGTGGCGTAAGGATTTTTCCCGAAGGTGTTGTAAATATGAATGAGGGTGAAGAAAGAGAAAAATCAAAAAATGCTCTGCGAAGAGAAAATAGACAAACTCGCCGGCAGGTTGCACGGCGAAGAATGCGGAAAATTAAATTGCTCGAATTGCTTATTGAACAGGGTCTGTGCCCATTAACTTTTGAGCAGTTGATGATTTGGAAACATTGGGATAAAAATATAAAAAGTGAAGGAAGGCATTTTCCGCAATCAGAGAAATTTATTCAATGGTTAAAACTAAACCCGTATGAGCTTCGATACAAAGGAATTAATGGCGATTTAACCAAAATGGAGTTTGGCCGGTTTTTGTATCATATTATTCAGCGTCGTGGTTTTTTAAGTACCCGCAAAGAGAAAGAAACCGGAAAAATTTATGCCGGAAAAGAAAATATGGTGGGTATAGATGATACCAAAGAAGCATTAAATGGAAATACGCTTGGCGAATATCTTTATTCCATATATCCTGATGAAAATGAATCTTTTAAAAATATCCGAAATGAGGATGGCGATGATTTAAGAATTAGAGGAAGATATACATTAAGAGATATGTATGTTGAAGAATTTAAAAAAATATGGCAAAAACAAGCCTCAAAACTTGGATTAGATAAGATGTTTGTTACAAAACAAAAAGTTGTGTTTCTTAATGGTAGTAAAAACAGAAATAGAAATGCAAAAAAAATTGAATATCTCAAAAAAAATAGGGATAATGTTGATGTTGAAGAAATTGTTGTAGAAAGAGAAAAAGCTAATAAAACATTAACTCGGGTAACTTCTTATGAAAAAATATCATTGCATGATCATCTTGGAGGAAAAATTGAAATCAAGGATAATAACATAAAATTTGATAATAAAGATAGTGTTTTATTTTATCAACGTCCCTTGCGTTCTCAAAAAAGTTTGCTTGGTAAATGTCGTTATGAAAAAAATAAAACGCCAGTCTCCATTTCTCATCCTGATTATGAGATTTTTAGGGCATGGCAATATGTAAATACAATAAAGTTTGGGAATAATGTTCCATTACCCATTGAGCAAAAAAGAGTTATTGTTGATTATCTAAAAAATAAAAAAACAACCGTAAAATTTGCTGATATTGTGAAGTTGATTCAATTGTCGCATGAAAATTTTAACTATAATGATGATGATAAAGTGGAAGGTTGTCCAACTATAGCTCAATTAACTAAATTATTTAGTAAAGAGGGATGGAAAGATAATTATCATAATATCTGGCATGATTTCTATTTTTTCGATGATTCGGAAAAGCTTTTTAAGAAACTTATTAAAACAAAAGAATATGGGTTAAAAGAAAACATAAAATTAGAAGATGTTAAAAAAGTAAGTATAAAAGATGATAAATATTCTAGTTTATCCTTAAAAGCTATTAGAAATATCTTACCATTTCTCCAACGTGGTTTATTGTATAATCAGGCAGTGGTATTGGGAGGAATAATGAATGCTTTTAATTATAAAATCCATAATGATGAAATTCCACGATGGGAAAGGTTTGCTGATTATCATGAAACTATAGTTAAAGATATTCTCTCAATTTTAAAAGAAAATAATAAGCAAGGAGAAACTATTGAAAAAATAAAAAAATACTTTTCTAACCCTGAAAACCATTATGGATTTGAGAATGATGCTCCTGCTTTTAAAAAACTCTATCATCATAGCCAGGAAATAGAAGACAAAGAAAAAACGGATAAAATTTCTGAGATAGAAAACCTACGAAATCCTATTGTACAGCGTGCTGTACAAGAGATGAGGAGAATGGTAAACGAATTATTAGAAAAATATGGAAAGTTTGATCGCATAGCTGTTGAGATGGGAAGAGAAATGAAATTGAGTAAAAAGGGCAGAAGGGAAGTATCTCAAATGATTAAACAAAATTTTGAAGCAAATGAAAATGTTAGAGAAATTTTGAAAGAATATCAACTAGCACCTTCAAGGCAAAATATACAAAAAGTACTTTTGTTTAATGAGATTCAAGCCAAAGCAGGAAAAGTTGTTTGCCCTTATACCGGAAAAACGTTAAATATTAGTGATTTACTTGGTAAAGAAAATAAAGTGCAGATTGAACATATTATTCCCAGAAGTTTCTCTTTAGATGATAGTTTTACCAACAAGACTATTTGCGATGCAAAATTTAATCAGTTAAAGGGGAATTTAACACCCTATCAGTTTTACCAAAAAAATAACGATAAAAAATTGTGGGGAGCTGCCAGTTGGGAAGAGATTGAGCAAAGAGCTTACAGTGTGTTACCATTTAATAAAGCCAAACGGTTTACCACACGAAAAACAGAATGGAAAACCGAAGAATTTATTTCCCGCCAATTAAACGATGATCGGTATATTAGTAAAAAAACAAAAGAAATCCTTTCCGAAGTTTGTAATGAAATTTTAGTAATGCCTGGAGCAGTAACTGCGGATTTAAGAAGATTGTGGGGATTAAATAATATTCTTCAACCTACCATTGGATTGCCCGATGATGAATTTGAGATTGATCGTGAAAGAGACCTGAATTATTGGGCTGTAACCGATGGAAAAAGAAATATTAAAAAATTATACCCAATGAATAATCCTCGGCCTGACGTAGCTGCCGAGGAAACTGTAGTTACTGGTTATGTTACAAAGAATAAATTTAAGGCACACAGGCTTAATCTTGAATTTGAAGCTCCAGATATTCCTGATGGTAAATATTATGTTAAATTTCAGGTATCAAAACCATTAAAAACATTGCGACAATATGTTGATAAACCTGATTGTGGTGATGATGAGGTAATTTTAAGAGGAATGATTAATCGGAATAAATTTAATCATGATAGTTTGAAACGAAGAATAGAATCGTCTAAAGATATTGATGATGGTAGTTACTGGGCCAAATTTAAAATAATTGAAAAGAAATTTGAAGAACCAGAAAAAAATAAACGCCCGGAAAATAAAAATGGAATCTGTCTTTTTGGTAAAGTAAAAAACAATGTTTTCACTTCATATATTTATCAGTGTGAAACTGAATTGGATGATGGACAATATTGGGTGCTGCTTGATTTAGATTTTAACCAGGTTGAATTTATTGCTACCAAAAATGAGAAACCTGAAATTGAAAATAATCAATTAATGGTTTTAGGTGATGTAAACGAAGAAGGAACTTTTACAGCTTTACACGATATACAGTTACAGTTTGATTGGGATGATAAACCCGGAAGATATTGGGCGATATTGAATATTTTATCCGATAAACCTGAATTTACTGCGGTGGAAAACAAACCTCCTATTGTTGAAAATGATGAAAAATTAATTGAAGGGAAAATATGGGTTGATCATAAAACTGAAGAAATTCGTTTCGATCCTAAAAAGAACAGGGATGATCACAGGCATCATGCTGTAGATGCTATTGCCATTGTCTTAACAGATTATAATATTATTAATCAATTGAATCGTTACAACGCACAAAAAGATGCGTTGGAAAAAGGAATTGCTTCTGAAAGGCCATCTTTTGAAGAACCCTGGGCTAATTTTTTTCAGCATGCAAAGGAAGCTGCCGGTAAAATTTTGGTTTCGCATCATAAAGATAATACCGTAACCAAAAAAGTGTCGATGATTATTGAAAAAAATGGCAAAAAATATAGAAGCGAAGGCCAGGCTGTCCGTGGGCAATTACATAAGGAAACAGTTTATGGTAAACGTACACCACCTCAAAAAGAACAGGCTTTTCATGTTCGTAAACCTCTTGCATCTTTAAAAGATAATCAATTGGATAAAATTGTGGATGACAGGGTACGAAGTATTGTTAAATATGGACGTGAAAGGGAAAAATTTATTAACGAGCAAATAAAAGCCTTAAAGAAAGACCGAACTAAAGCAGGAGATGAGGAAGAAAAAAAAATTGACGAACAAATAAAATTGCTCGAAGAAGAAAACCGCCAACTTTATACGCTTCCCAATAAAAAAGGCGACAGAGTACCTATTAAAAAAGTGCGTATCAGGGAAAACCTGGGAAATACAGAAATGTTAAAACCCTCAGAGAATACAAATCAATATGTGAACCCGAGGAATAACCACCATGTAATGATTTATAAAGACAGTGAAGGTAGGTTGCAGGAAAGTATTGTAACACTTTGGGAAGCGGCAGAGCGAAAAAATCAGGGAAATCCTGTATATCAATTGCCAAATGATGGTGCAGAAATAATAACAACATTAGAAGTAAATGATATGTTTTTATTAGGGTTGGATAAAGAACAAACAAGTGATTTAGGTAATTTGGATATGCAAATATTAAGCAAACATCTTTACCGGGTGCAAAAGTTATCGAGTATGTATTATACTTTCAGGCATCATCTGGCAAGTACTGTATCAAATCCTGATGAAGAATTCAGAATTGTTAGTTTTTCAGCATGGGAAAAAGTAAATCCTGTTAAGGTAAGGATAAACCAATTAGGAAAAATAACGAGTGTTTAAAAAACCAGATTGAAAAAATCATTGCAGTAATCGAAGGCTTCGCTATTAGCGAAACCTTCGATAAATAAATGAATAGTTACCATGAAATTTGAAAAAGGCTACATTTACCATATTTACAATCAGGGGAATAACCGGCAAAAGATATTTTTTAACCGGGGGAATTATTTGTTTTTTTTAAAAAAGGTAAAAATTCATATTATTCCTTATTCCGATATTTTAGCATGGTGCTTGATGCCGAATCATTTTCATTTGATGGTTAGGCTGAATAGAGTGGTTTTGGAGCCTCGCACCGAGGGCTTCGCTTTAAGCCAAACTCTCGGTTGCCAACGCACCCTAAATCAATCTATAGGTATTATGCTCCGTTCATATACCAATGCAATCAATAAACAACAAAACCGAACAGGCTCTTTATTCCGTAAAGAAACCAAAGCCGAATGCCTGAACTGTCCAAACGGTATAACTCCCTCGTTCTATAATACAGAATTTAAAACGCAGATTCAGGTAGATTCTCCCGAGCGTCAATATCCACAGGTATGTTTTGAATACATTCATCAAAATCCGGTAAAGGCTGGTTTCGTTAAAACGGAAACAGCCTGGGAGTTTTCATCGGCACAGGATTATGCCGGAATGTGGAACGGGACACTAGCAAATAAAACAGTTGCAAGCGAGTATATTCTATTTTAATTATGGAAAAATGTACTTAAAAACAGATTAAAAAAATGGGAGCAGCAATGAAATTTAATTGGATGGTGTTAATGCCCAATCATTTTCATCTCTTTGTGCTGGTTAATGAAGTAAGCTTGCCTTTGGATGCATTAACCGAGGGCTTAGCTTCAAGCGAAACCCTCGGTTGCCAGTGTAAAGCATACAAGATTTATTGTATAAACATTTAATTTAAACTAACATGATAAAACGAACCTTATATTTTACCAAACCCAGCCGGTTGTCGGTTAAAAACAAACAGTTGGTTGTTGAGCTTAAAGAAGAACAGCAAACCAAAACCGTACCTGTTGAAGATATTGGGTTTATGCTGATTGAAAATATGCAAATCAGCTTTACGATGCCTTTAATCGAAGAACTAATGAATCATAATGTGGCAATTATTTTTTGCAACAGCAAACATCATCCGCAATCGATGTTGCTTAATATGGAAGGGCATCATCAGCAAACCGAAGTTTATCGGCAGCAGGTAGCTGCTTCGGAACCTCTGAAAAAAAATCTGTGGAAACAAACCGTAATGGCTAAAATCGAAAATCAGGCAAAAGTATTAGATAAACTGGGAATCGATTCAAATCCATTACCACATCTGGCTAAACAGGTTAAGAGTGGTGATAGTGATAACCGCGAAGGAATGGCAGCGCGATTGTACTGGAAAAAACTTTTTGGCAATGATTTTGCCCGCGAACGATATGGTGATTGGCCCAATGCCTTGTTAAATTATGGATATATTGTTTTGCGTGCTGCTGTGGCCAGGGCTTTAACCGGCTCCGGGCTGCTGCCTTCGTTTGGCATCTATCATCGGAACCGCTATAATGCATTTTGTTTGGCCGATGATATGATGGAGCCCTACCGGCCTTTTATCGATTATGCGGTATGGGATATTTGCCAAAAATATCCTGAGGTGGATGTGGTAGATAAAGCATTAAAAGCCGAATTGCTCGAAATTTTATCGTCCGATGTGGGAATGAAGAACCAAACCCGGCCGCTCATGATTGCTATAACCCATACTACTGCCTCGCTGGCAGCTTGTTTTGCAGGAAATAAAAAACAGATTGAATTTCCAACTATTGTATAATGTATGGAACATAATCGTTTAAATGCATATCATATCATGTGGCTTTTTGTTTTTTTCGATTTACCAACCAATACTAAAAAAGAACGAAAAGCGGCTGCCCGTTTCCGAAAAGATTTAGTGCAGGATGGTTTTACCATGATGCAATATTCGGTTTATGTGCGCCATTGTGCCAGTAAAGAAAGTGGCGAGGTGCATGTTAAAAGGATAAAAGCCTGTATCCCGGAAAAAGGGCAGGTAAGCATTTTGCGTATCACCGATAAACAGTATGGCGATATTCTTAATTTTTGGGGAATTAAAGAAAAAGCCCTGCCCGAAGGGCCAAAACAACTGGAAATATTTTAAGTAATAAAAAGTTCTTTGACATATTGAAAACAAATTTTTAAAATTGCCGGTAGAATTGTATTTTTGATTACACAAAACCACTTCCTGTGGATTCAGTGAATAAAAAACAGGCCGAAAAAACAGCTTTAAATAGAGTAAAAAAAGGCCTTTTAGCAACCCAGGTTGTGGTTTGATGTAATTTCAAGATTTTAAAAAACCTCCATCTTGAACTCTGGACTTTGTACTTTGTTGTGGTTTGATGTAATTTCAAGATTTTAAAAAACCGTTCTAAGTATCGCAACAAACTTTCGGGAGTTGTGGTTTGATGTAATTTCAAGATTTTAAAAAACCTTATTGATAGTTATGTAATAGCTGACGGTGTTGTGGTTTGATGTAATTTCAAGATTTTAAAAAACCTGCCATCGCGAAATCAACAGTAACCTAATGTTGTGGTTTGATGTAATTTCAAGATTTTAAAAAACATTATAGTTTTGCAGATGAAGGGAAACTCTGTTGTGGTTTGATGTAATTTCAAGATTTTAAAAAACTTTGATAATGCGTTTTGTTTTCGTTGAAATGTTGTGGTTTGATGTAATTTCAAGATTTTAAAAAACAATTAATTAATAATCAAACACTAACTCCATGTTGTGGTTTGATGTAATTTCAAGATTTTAAAAAACACGATTCTACGGCAAGAGTTACGGCTATATGTTGTGGTTTGATGTAATTTCAAGATTTTAAAAAACACATTGCCAACCGAAATGAGCAGCTCGCAAGTTGTGGTTTGATGTAATTTCAAGATTTTAAAAAACTGAAAAACAATTAAATGATATGAGTACTAGTTGTGGTTTGATGTAATTTCAAGATTTTAAAAAACAATTTTTTATTCTTGTATTATAATCATTATGTTGTGGTTTGATGTAATTTCAAGATTTTAAAAAACAGAAGACTAATTTTTAAATATGGTCTTTATGTTGTGGTTTGATGTAATTTCAAGATTTTAAAAAACTGAATATAATACTTAATAGAGCTAAGTAATGTTGTGGTTTGATGTAATTTCAAGATTTTAAAAAACGAAATACTCGACCAAAAATTATCTCTGATAGTTGTGGTTTGATGTAATTTCAAGATTTTAAAAAACTATAAATTCATCTGATACAATTAATCCAATGTTGTGGTTTGATGTAATTTCAAGATTTTAAAAAACTCTATGGTTAGCGGATCTTTTTTATATCCTGTTGTGGTTTGATGTAATTTCAAGATTTTAAAAAACTGTTCAAATCTTAATTGAAAAAGCATTAGAGTTGTGGTTTGATGTAATTTCAAGATTTTAAAAAACTCGGTTTCGTTGTAAATTTCGTTTACCCGCGTTGTGGTTTGATGTAATTTCAAGATTTTAAAAAACACTGGGCTAATAACAGGTTAGGAGATTACCGTTGTGGTTTGATGTAATTTCAAGATTTTAAAAAACGAATAGTAGTTAACAAAGGAACTGAAGATGGTTGTGGTTTGATGTAATTTCAAGATTTTAAAAAACGAAATACTCGACCAAAAATTATCTCTGATAGTTGTGGTTTGATGTAATTTCAAGATTTTAAAAAACTATAAATTCATCTGATACAATTAAT